>WBZM01003670.1_pt1 | contig 11768 bp, 11 predicted proteins | sample 5204271 | NCBI WGS metagenome assembly WBZM01 (sample SAMN12344346, study PRJNA552823) | activated sludge metagenome | biome: Activated sludge suspended growth; feature: Nitrification reactor; material: Wastewater; isolation source: activated sludge from nitrification reactor of wastewater...
CGGTCCGTCCACGGTTCGTCAAGACGTCTCGCCGCCGGCGCGCACGGCCCCACGCTGGGCGCTTGCAGCGCCGTTGCGACGCTCCTAGCCTCGACTCGATGCGGAGCGGCGGAGTGCCCCGGCTGTTCGTTCGCGTCCCCTGGCGGGGATCCGGACGGTCGTCGACGCCGCGCGACCACTCGGCCCTCGTGCGCGACCTGCTGCGTCGCGGCGAGCCGCTGATCCTGCTCGGGCTCTCCACCCACATCACGACCTACGAGATCGTGCACCACGGACCGGTGCTGCTGCTCGTCAGTGCGATCCTCGGCCAGGCCGCAGGCGCGCTGTCACTGCTGTGGCCGGGCGACCGGCTCCGCCCCGCCGCACGGGCGGCTGCGGCGATCACCCTGCTGTTGTCCGCCACGCTGCAACTCGGCGATCCGACGTCGCTGGCGGTGATGCCCTGGTACTCGATCGTGCCGATCGCCTACGCGAGCGTGCTCGGCCTGCGCCGCGCCTGGCCGATCGTCGCGGTGATGGTGGTGCCGAGCGTGCTGGTGGTGCTCGACACGTTCGACAACGGCTGGGCAGTCGTGCTGCGGGTCATCCCCACCGTGGCCGGTGCCGTGGTGTTCGGGCTCGTGAGCGACGTGATGAGCGACGCGGTGCTCGCCGCCCGCGAAGCCCAGGAGCACGAGCGCCGCCTGCGCACCTCGGTCGACACCGCGCCGATCGGCATCATGACCGTCGACCTCACCGGCCGCACCACCCTCGTCAACGCGCTCGTCACGGACTTCCTCCAGGTGCCGGTACCGCCGGCCAGCCTCGACGAACTGCTCGGCCACGTGCACCACCTCGATGCGCAGGTGGGCGCCGACATGCAGGCCGCCATCCGCGACGGCCGACCGATGCGACGAGGCATGCGCGTGGTGCACCCGGCGCTCGGCATCCGCGACGTGCGCGTCAACACGGCACCGATGTTCGGCGACGACGGCAGCGTGATCGGCGCCGCGCTCACGCTGCAGGACGTGCACGACGACCTCGACAACCGGCGCAAGCTCGAGCAGTTCCGCACCATCGCCGACAGCACCTCGGACATCATCGCCGTGTCGTCGCTGCGGCCGCACAACGACTACCTCAACCCGGCCGGTCGCAGCTTCTTCGGCCTCGAGCGGATCCCGCTCTCCGACATCGCCGAGTTCGTGCCGCGCGAGTACCACGAACTGCTGTTCACCGAGGTGCTCGGCGTCATCTCCGACGGCGGCAGCTGGAGTGGCGAGATCGAGGTCTACGACCGACACCGGCACCGTCGACCGACCTCGGCCGTGGTGATGGCGCTGTTCGACGAGGCCGGAGACCTCGAAGCCGTCGCCGTCATCTGCCGCGACATCGAGGAGCGCAAGGCCCTCGAGCAACGGCTCGCCTTCGAAGCCGGGCACGACCTGCTCACCGGGCTGCCGAATCGGCAGAAGCTGTTCCACACCCTGTCGGAGTCCCTGGCGACGGGCGATCCGGTGGCGGTGCTGTTCGGCGACCTCGACGGCTTCAAGCTCGTCAACGACAGCCTCGGTCACGCCGTCGGCGACCGACTGCTCACGAGCGTCGCGAACCGTCTCGTCGATTCGGCCCGCGCCAACGACCTCGTCGGTCGTCTCGGTGGCGACGAGTTCGTGGTGGTGTGCCGCGAGGAGCTCGGCGTCGACGCCGCGATCGCGATCGCGCAGCGGTTCATCGACGTGGTGCGCCAACCGGTCGAGATCGAAGGCCGCGAGCACGTGGTGTCGATGAGCATCGGCATCGCGATCGGCCGTCCGGGGCTCAGCGCGTCCGAGCTCGTCCAGCAAGCCGACCTCGCGATGTACGCCGCGAAGCGCACGGGCCGGCGGCGAGTCGCGGTGTTCGACCGCGAGATGCGGGTGCGTGCCGACGAACGCCTCGAGCTCGAGGCCGACCTGCGCGCCGCGATGGAGCGCGGCGAGATCGAGCTGCACTACCAGCCGATCGTCAACACGCTGTCGGGCGACATCCTCGGGTTCGAGACGCTCGCCCGCTGGCATCACCCCACGCGGGGCCTGCTGCAGCCGAAGGACTTCATCCCCGTCGTCGAGAGCGCCGGCTTCGCGAAGTCGTTCGGCGAGTTCGTGGTGAAGGAAGCCACGAGCACGGCGGCGATGATGCGGTTGCTCGCACCCCGCATCACGATGGCCGTCAACATGTCGCGCCACCAACTGCTCGACCATCGACTGGTCGATGTGATCGGCGACGCGTTGGCCGACGCCCGGCTGCCCGCCTCGGCGCTGAGCATCGAGATCACCGAGGAGATGGTGATGGACGAACTCAACGCCGCGCAGCCCCGGCTCGACGCGCTGCGCGAGCTCGGGGTGCGATTCGCGATCGACGACTTCGGCACGGGCTACTCGAACCTCGCGATGCTGAAGCAGTTCTCCGCCGACTACGTGAAGATCGACCGCAGCCTCATCCACGGCGAGATGGAGCTCATCCAGCTGGTGCTGTCGCTCACGCGCGAGCTCGGGTTCGCTGCGATCGCCGAGGGCGTCGAGACCGCCGAGCAACTCGAGGAGCTGCGCGCCCACGGCTGCCACCACGCGCAGGGGTACTACTTCGCCACGCCGATGAACACCGCCGAGGCGATGGCCTACCTGTCGGCCCGGAGCGAGACCGACCTCACCGTCGACCACTGACCGCCGTCGTCAGAGGCGGGCGAGCAGCGCGGCGAGCATCCGGGTGCGGGGCACGAGGTGGTCGACCAGCACGTGCTCGTGGTCGGCGTGTGCGCCGCCGCCGACGGCGCCGAGACCGTCGAGCGTGGGGATGCCGAGCGCCGCGGTGAAGTTGCCGTCGCTGCCACCGCCGACGCCCACACCGCGGATGCCCTCGATGCCCACCGAGGCCGCCGCGTCGGCAGCGATCGGGAACAGCGTCTCGCTCGCCGACGGGTGCATCGGCGGGCGGTTGATCCCGCCCTCGATCGACACCGACGCCCCGGCCACCGACGTCGCGTCGGCAGCCAGACCGGCGAAGGCGGCCTCGAGTCGGGGCTGCTCGGCCGGTTCGACGATGCGGACGTCGACCCGCACCCGCGTCTCGGCAGGCACGACGTTCTCGGCGGTACCCGACCACGCCATCGTCGGCGTCACCGTGGTGGCCGTCGCCGGGTCGCCGAACGTGGCGATCCGGCCGATCAGCTCGGCCGCGGCCACGAGCGAGTTGACGCCCTTCTCGGGTTCCAGCCCGGCGTGCGACGCCTTGCCGTGCACCACGACGTCGAAGGTGCCCACGCCCTTGCGGGCCGTCTTCAACGCACCCCCGTCGGCGCTCGGTTCCAGCACGAGCACCGTGCCGCACGCCTGGGCACGGGCCTCGAGCAGCTCGCGACTCGCCTCGGATCCGAGCTCCTCGTCGGGCGTCATCATGATCTCGATGCCATCCCGGTCCGAGAGCGCGGCCACGGCGTGGACGGCCTGCACGATGCCGGCCTTCATGTCGAACACGCCGGGCCCCGTGACGCGGCCGTCGGCCACCGTGAAGGGACGCTTCGCCAGCGTGCCGATCGGGAACACCGTGTCGTGGTGACCGAGGATCAACACCTTCGGCTCGCCACCGGCCCGCCAGTGCACGATCGGTCCGGCAGCGGTGTCGACCAGTTCGGCGCTCGAGCCGAGACGGCGTTCGACGATCGCAGCCAGCACGGCGGCACACCGCTCGAGCGCCGCCCGGTCGGACGAGGGCGATTCGACGTTCACCAGTTCGGCGAGGTCGGCGAGGATCGGGTCGAGCGAGGGGTCCTGCAGAGCGTCGGGCGCGGCCATGCCTGGAGGGTACCGGCAGCACCAGGCACGGACCGGGCCGGTCGCGCAACGAAGCGGCGCGACGACCGGCCGAGCTGGTGGAATGAGACGGTGAACCAACGCGACGAGCTCGGTGCCTTCCTGCGGGCGCGTCGCGACGCACTCACACCCGCCGACGTGGGGTTGCCCGCCGGCCACGCACGACGCACCAAGGGCCTGCGACGCGAAGAGGTGTCGATGCTCGCCGGTGTGTCGGTCACCTGGTACACCTGGCTCGAACAGGGCCGCCGGATCAACGCGTCGGTCGACGTGCTCGAGGCGCTCGCCCGGGCGCTGCTGCTCGACGAAGCCGGACGCCAACACCTGCTCACGCTCGCGTCGCACGTGCCGGCCGCCGCAGCCGAGTCGGTCGAGCAGGCACCGGACGCGCTCGTCCGGCTCATCGAGTCGATGGAACCCGCGCCCGCCTACGTGCTCGGACCCCGCTGGGAGTTCCTCGCCTGGAACCGGGCGCAGGCACGGCTCTACCCGATGATCGAGCGGCTCGACGCCGCCGATCGCAACCTGGTGTGGGTGATCTTCGCCGAGCCGACCGCCCGCGAGCTGGTGGCCGACTGGCCGGCCCAGGCCCGGCGGATCCTGGCCGAGTTCCGCGCGGGCACCGCGACGCTGCGATCCGACCCGCAGGTGGCGATGCTCGTCGACCGGCTGCGCACCGCGAGCCCCGAGTTCGACACCTGGTGGGCACAGGCCGACGTCGCGCAGTTCCAGACGCGCGTGCGCGGCTACCACCACCCGCGAGCCGGCGAGCTGGCGTTCGAGTACCAGCAGCTCACCGCGAGCGAGTGGCCCAGCCTGCGGGTGGTGGTGCAGCTGCCGCTCCCGGGGGACGACAGCGCCGCCCGCCTGGCCGCCTGGCGCGAGATCGCCTGACCTCCGACGCTCGTAGGGTGACGGGATGTTCGAGGTGATCGAGGCCGTCCCCGCCGTCGACGAGTTCTGCGACCTGCGCATCGCCGCGGGTCTGTCGGCCATGGACCGCACCGCTGCAGCGGCCGCGCTCCCCCGCTCGCTCCACGCCGTGACGATCCGTGACGGCGAGCGGCTGATCGGCATGGGCCGCGTGGTCGGCGACGGGCTGCACGTGCAGGTCACCGACATCGCCGTTCATCCCGAGTTCCAGGGGCAAGGGCTCTCGCGGCTGGTGATGGCGTCGATCATGGGCTTCGTCGCCACGCTGCCGCGCAGCACGATCGTCAGCCTGTTCGCCGACGTCGACTGGCTCTACGGCAAGTTCGGCTTCGCCGTGCCGCGCGCGAGCGTCGGCATGATGCTGCGCGACTGGCCCACCAGCTGAGACCGATCGTCTGACGCATCGTCGACTCGGGCGTGGCCGTCGCGCGCGCCGCGACGCGCCGCCCGCGATGACCTGCGGCCACGGGTACCGTCGACCCGACATGGACGATCGTCTCCCACCGTCACCCCGCACCACCGTCCTCGACCTCGACGCGCTCGCCGGGCTCGACGCCGCGATGCGCGGTCACGTCGAGCGAGGTGTGCCCGGTGCGGCCTGGCTCGTCGCCCTCGGCGACCACGTGCACATCGGCACGTCCGGCGTCCGTGACACCGCGGGTCGACCGGTCGAGCGCGACTCGATCTTCCGCATCGCCTCGATGACCAAGCCGCTCACGGCTGCCGCCGCGCTGATGCTCGTCGACGACGGTGCGCTGTCGCTCGACGATCCGATCGACGCCTGGCTCCCCGAGCTCGCCGACCGACAGGTGCTCGTCGCCGACGCCACCTCGCTCGACCAGACCGAGCCGGCCGAACGGCCGATCACCGTGCGCGATCTGCTCACGTTCCGCCTGGGCCTCGGGTACGACTTCTCGGGCGCCTCGCGCCAGCTGACGCTCGCCGCGCTCGCGAGCACCGGGCTGCAGCTCGGCCCGCCGGCACCGGCCACGATGCCCACCGCCGATGGGCTGATGGCCGCGCTCGGCTCGGTCCCGCTCGAACACCAGCCGGGAACGGCGTGGCGCTATCACCTCGGGGCCGAGGTGCTCGGGGTGCTGGTCGAGCGGGTGACCGGCGCACCGCTCGCGCGGGTGTTCGACGAGCGGATCACCGGGCCGCTCGGCATGGTCGACACGCACTTCCGGGTGCCACCCTCGTCACTCGACCGGTTCGGCGACTGCTGGTGGATCGACCAGGCGACGGGCGAGCGGAGCGTGTGGGACCACGCCACGGGTCAGTGGGCCGGCGAGGCGCCGTTCGCATCCGGCGGTGGTGGCCTGGTGTCGACCCTCGACGACTACCACCGATTCGCCCGATTCGTGCTGGCAGGTGGCACCGCGGCCGACGGTCGCCGGCTGCTGTCGGCCGACCTGGTGCACCAGATGACCTCCGATCAGCTCACCGCCGAGCAGCGGTGCACCGGACCCCACCCCGACGGCAGCGAGGGTTGGGGGTTCGGTGTCGGCGTGCAGGTCGATGCCCGACCCGCCGCGCCCGCCGGTTCGTACGGCTGGAGCGGCGGCCTCGGCACCATGTGGCGCACCGACCCGTCGCGAGACCTGATCGCGATCGTGCTGACGGTCGAGATGTTCACCGACCCGTCGATGCCGGCGCTGATCGAGGACTTCTTCGTGGGCGCGTTCGCCGCCACGGCCTGACGATCAGGCGAGATCGACCATCCGCTCGAACACGAACTCGTGCTTCAGGAACGACGTCTCGCGCTCGTGGCCGGGCGTGGGCGGCACGAGCGGCGACATCTGCAGCAGGCGCCAGCCGTCGACCAACGCAGCGAGACCGGTGGCGTACGGCGGGTCGCCCTCGACCTGCGGGCCCGCGCCGGCGGTGCCGTCGAAGCACGTCCAGCCGAGCGTGCGCCCGTCGAGACCGGGCCCCGACAGCCACAGGATGAGCACCTGCTGGCGGGCGCTCACGACGCACCCCCGACGAGCCGGGCACGACGCTCGGTGCGGGTCAGATACCAGTCGACGTCGAAGCCCTCGTCGCCCGTGAGGTAGCGCCACAGCTTGGCGCGCTGCACGGTCTCGAGGCGGTGCACGGACGGTTCGAACCACGGCTCGCTGCGGCGCAGCTCGGCCGCCACCATGCCGGCGTCGGTGCGCGCCCAGATGTGGTCGTCGGCGCGGTTGCGATCGTCGAGGTCGCTGGTGTCCCACAACCGCACCTGCGGCACCGTGGGATTCAGCCGCAGCTTGCCCATCACCCGATCTCGCGACCCGTGGTTGGGCGCGCCCGCATGCCACAACCCCTGGTGGAAGATCACCACCGTGCCGGCCACGCCGGTGAAGAACTGCTCGCCCGCCAGGTGGTGGTAGCGAGCGACGTCGTCCATGTTCACACGGCGCAGATGGCTGCCGGGCACGAACCGGGTGCCGCCCTCGCGCGACGCCACGTCGTGCGGGAACCAGAAGAGCTGGATGTCGAACGCCGGGCCGTCGTCGATGATCGCGTCGCTGTGGAGCCCCTGCGCGTGCAGGTCGCCCGCGGTCTTGATGTGCACGAAGTGGTGGTCGACGACCGGCCCGTCACCGACGAGCGACCGGATCGCGCCGGCCACCGCGGGGACCCGCACCATCCGACCGAACGCCGAGTCGGCGGGATAGGCGTCGGCCAGCACGGTGCCGGACCGGGGCAGGTGCACCTCGGCCCCGTCGTCGGCCTCGCCGGTGACGCCCCGGAACTCGTCGAGCCAGCCTCGGTAGAGCGCCGGCAGCTCCTCCATCGCCTGCTCGTTCACCTCGGCCGGCACCACCCCGTCGAGGCGGAGGAACCCACGGGCGACGAAGCTCGCCATCTGATCGGTCGTCAACAACGGCAGCTGCACATCACCCGTCTAGCCGATCGGCGGCACCGTGCGCGACACGTGCGCCACGTCCGCACCCTGGGCCCCGGCTCGCTCGGCATGCGCGACGAGCACCGCTCCCACGAGCGCCGGCAACGACACCACCGCGACGGTGACGACCGTGCGGGACACGGGCGTCCGATCGGGCACCTCGCCTCCCAGACGGTGTGCCAGCGCCGCAGCGATCATCGTGAGCGTCGGCGTGATGAACGCGAGCAGCACCAGCACGATCCGGGCCAGCCACGGTTCGGTCAGCGCCAGCAGCAGCACCATCGCGAGGACGAACACGATCGGCAGCTCGATCGCCACGTCGCCCGGTTCGAACAGGCCCACCGCCCACACGGCCAGCCCGAGGCCCAGCCAGGCGACCGGCGCCGCGGTCGCCAGCCTCGGGTGCAGCTGCAGGTGGTCAGTGCTCACTCGTGGTCCTCCCGGTCGGCGACGGCACGCAACCGCGTTCGTGCCCGCCACGGACTGTCCGTGGTGCGCACCTCCCCCGCCGGGGAGTCAGCCCGCCGAGACGGGCGCCGCGGTCGGGGTGCGATCGCTCGGGCGCTGGTGGAACGCCTCGCCGGCGAACAGCCGACCGGCGACCACCAGCAGCAGCATCGCCGCCGCGGCCACGCCGTAGGTGACGGCCCGGCCGTGCGCGTCGTAGAGCGAGCCGGCCATCAGTGCCGCCACCCCGCCGACCAGGGTCTGGGTGCCGCCGAGCAGACCCTGTGCACCGGCCATCCGCTCGGGCGGTGCCACCAGACCGACCGCCACGCCCGAGCTCGACACCGTGAGCCCGTCGCAGATCGCGTGCACCATCGAGATCCAGAAGATGGCGATGCCCGACGGCGCCTGGCCGTAGGCGAGCAGGAAGGCCGCGCCGGCCAACAGTCCGAGCGTGCCGATCCGGAACGGACCCACACGCTGCGCCAGGCGACCACCGACCGACCCGAGGAAGAACATCGGGACCGCGAACAGGACGATGCCGAGGTTGGCGATCCACTCGGCGGTGTGCAGGTCGTCGAGCACCAGCACCCAGAGTGCGTCGAAGGTGCCGATCATGAAGAACACCGCAGCGCCCATGCACAGCGCGGCCACGTACGGCCGCAGGCGCAGGAGGTCGAACGCGAAGTGCGCCTGCGTGTGCGCCGATTCGGCCCGGTCGTCGACGCGCAGCCGGCCGATCACCGGGAAGAACACCGCGGTCGCCACCCCGATCACGAGGAACGGCGCGGCGATGCCGAACGGTCCGACGAGGACCGCCGAGATCGCCGGACCGAGCGCGAAGCCGGCCACGTCGGCCGCGAGCAGGCTCCCGACGTTGCCGCCGAGGTTGTCCGGGTCGGAGAGGATCACGATCCGTCGGACCGCCGGCAACGAGACCCCCGCCGCGAGCCCCATCACCACGCGAGCCACGAGCAGCACCGCGAAGCGGGTGCCGAACGCCATGAGCACCAGCCCGAGCACCTCGGTGACGATCCCGACCAGCACCAGACGGCGTGCATGGCCGCGGTCGGCCAAGGGTGCCACCAGCACCTGTGCGAGGAACGAGGTGAAGAAGCCGGCGGCCACCACGGCGCCGAGCGCCTTCGCGCTGATGCCGTACTCGTCACGGAAGTCGTCGAGCACGGTGAACATCACGCCGTACCCCGACGCGAACACGCCCGTGAGCGCGCCGCAGGTGAGGACGAGGCGGCGCGAGGGCATGCAGGCGAACCTAGCGGTCGCCCTCCGCGAGCAGCGAGGCGGTTCTCGCCTGCACGTGCTCGAGCAGCTCGGGATGGGTGATGATCCAGAAGCGGTCGTCGACGATCGCGTCGTACACGGCATCGGCCACCACCGACGGGTCGATGCCGCTCATCCCCACCACCTGCGAGTTGGCCGCACGCGCACCCAGGTTGCGCGTGGGGTTTCGCAGCTCTGCCGGGCGGTTGCGCTGACTCTCGAAGATGTTCGTGTTCACCACCCCGGGGCACAGCACGCTCACCCCGACGGGTGAGTCGGCCAGCTCGAGCGCCAGGGTCTCGCTGATGCCCACGACGGCGTACTTCGACGCGTTGTACGGACCGATGCCCGGCCACGCGCTCAGGCCGGCCATCGACGCGGTGTTCACCACGTGACCGCCCTCGTCGTTCGCGAGCAGCAGCGGCAGGAACGAGTGCAGCCCGTGCACCACGCCCCAGAGGTTCACGTCGAGCACCCACTTCCAGTCGTTCAGCGTGAGCGTCGAGATCCGTCCGCCACCACCGACGCCCGCGTTGTTGCACAGCACGTGCGCGGTGCCGAACCTCGCCACCACCTCGTCGGCGAGCGCCTGCACACTCGCCGCATCGCTCACGTCGGTGCGCACCGCCACGACACCGAGCTCGTCGGCGGTGGCGCCCAGCGGTCCCTCCTCGACATCGGCGATCACCACGCGCATGCCGGCCGCCGCGAACCGCGCCGCCATGGCCTTGCCGATCCCCGACGCCCCGCCGGTCACCACCGCGACGCGACCCGCCAACTCCTGCATGGTTCCCCCTCGTCACTAGCGTTCGCGGTGTGAACGATCAACTCGTGTACACCACCGACGAACTGCTGCGTGAGCACGAGTATGCACGCCCTCACGTCGTCGAGGGTCACCGGATGCACGGCGGCTTCCTGGCCGACGGCACCTATCAGCCGCCGCGTGCGCTGGTGCGCGAGGAGGCGTTCGGTGCGTGGGAGCGGGCGTTGCGCGCACGCGGTGGCGAGGTGCTCGACGCCGACAGCTCGCTGCTCGCCGGGATGCGCCTGCCGACGGTCGAGCAGTCACGGGTGCTGCTGCGCAACGACCTCGGCGAGACGTTCTGGAACAGCCTCACGATCATCGGCAAGATCGAGGCCAAGGGACGCCTGCTGGCCGAGATGCCGTTCCCCGATCTGCAGCCGCACATCGTCGACGACATCTCACACATGGCGATCGGCCATCTGGGCACGGGCCTGCTCTGGGCGCACGGCATCGACGAGGGCGGCCTGCCCGACGAGGGCATCGGCGGGCACGACGTGATGTGGTTCGTGGCCCGCGACCTCGCGTTCGGCGCCGGCGCGTTCCCCGACGTCGACCCGCCCGAGCAGATCGCCCGCCCCGAGGCCGGTCGACGGTTCCTGCCCGAGGTCGAGCCGGTGGTCGAGGGCCTGTTGTCGTTGCTGGCGAACCTGCTGATCATCGAGTTCCGCGCCGAGATCGGCTTCGCCGAGACGCAAGCGATCCTGCGCACCGACGACCTGTTCGCCGGGCGACGCTCGCAGGCCGAGCTCGCTGCCGAGCTGATCGGCCGCATCCGGGCCGACGAGGAGATCCACGTGCGCTCGTTGCGGCTGTATCTCGGCGAGCTGGCCCATGTGCGGTTCCGCACCCTCGACGGGTTGTCGGTGCCGGGCCACGAGCTCATCGGCCGCTTCTGGGACGGCCTGGTGCGCTGGGCGACGGTCGATCAGCCGCGCCTGTCCGCCGAGCAGCAGCGCTCGATGATCGCCGCGCGGATCGCACGCCATCCCGAGGCCGCTCGGGTGCAGTCGGCCTTCGACGCCGCCGCCTGACGCGGGGTCAGCTGCCCAGGTACACGTAGATGTTCGTGGAACCCGCGTTGATCGCGCCGCCGAGGTTGCTCGCCGACGACACGTAGGCCACCCGCGTGCCGTCGTTGCTCACCACGGCGTCACGCGAGCTGCCGCCGGTCGCCGAGGCCCCGGCGGACGTGACGTTGACCTGGATGCTCGAGTTCGAGGCCGAGTTCCAGCGGAACAGGTTGCGCTGCTGGTTGGGCAACCCGGACGCGTGCACGACGTACTGCCCGGTGGCGCTGATCATCTGGTTCCCACCCTCGCCCGTGCCCTCGTCGGTGTTCTGCCCCACTCGCACCGTGATGTTGTTCACCAGGTCGCGGCGGAACACGTCCTCGGCCCCGTTGCTGTCGCCGGCGACGAGGTCGGTGGCGGTCGAGTGCCACATGATGTACGCGCCGTCGGCGCTGAGCGAGGGGTCGTCGCTGCTGCCACCGGTGGACGGCAGACCCGAGGTGTTCGTCGACACCAGCACGGTCTCGCCGAGCACGAGGTCGCGCACGTACACCTCGCGAACGTTCACGTCG
>WBZM01003672.1_pt1 | contig 11767 bp, 8 predicted proteins | sample 5204271 | NCBI WGS metagenome assembly WBZM01 (sample SAMN12344346, study PRJNA552823) | activated sludge metagenome | biome: Activated sludge suspended growth; feature: Nitrification reactor; material: Wastewater; isolation source: activated sludge from nitrification reactor of wastewater treatment...
GGGCCAGGTCGCGTCGTGCATCGCCCGGGCGCACGACGACGACCCCGCGCTCGCGGGCCGGCTCTCGGTGCGCCTCACGATCGCGCCCGACGGCGCCGTCCGCGAGGCCACCCCCGTCGCGCCGCGCCCGATGCAGCCCTTCGCGCGCTGCCTCGCCCGCGCCATGAGCACCTGGAACGTCGGCCCCACCGGCGCCGCCTCGGACAGCGTGCTCACCTGGCCCTACGAGCTCGCCGCCCGCTGACCGATCAGAACACCCCGCCCACCGCGGCCATCGCGCCGCCCGGCACCGGCGCCACCGCGAGGTCGACCCCGATCCCGCGCGCCCGGCGGTACACCTCCCAGCTCTGCTCCACCGGGTCGGGCGCGAACAGGATCCCCGCCCCCGCCACCGCGGAGAGCGCGCCGGTCGCGATGGCCATCGTCCCGGTCGCGTGCAGCGTCGTCGACGAGCCGCTCTCGCGCGTGAGCACCAGCGCGACGCCGCCCGCCATCACCACCGCGCCGAGCCCGAGCACCACCGGCCCGCCGATGCGGCGGACGCGCCGGCTGCGCTCGGCCCGGCGCGCCCACTCGGCCTCCGCCGCCGCGACGCGCTGGGCGGGCGTGAAGCCCGCGCCCGCCGAGGCCTCCAGCGCGTCCCGGACGGGCTGGAGCGGGTCGTTGAGGAAGAACCCGATCGCCGACCCGAGGATCATCCCGAAGCCCCCGGCGCCGATCGCGAGGCCGTAGATCTCGTCGTTGCGCCGGCCGCGGTCGATCAGGAGCCCGCCGGTCACGATCGCCGCGGCGCCCGCCGCGATCCCCGTGATCCCGACGGCGAGCCGCATCGAGCGCTGGTTGCCCTCGAACCACGCGAGCGTCCCCTGGAGGCGCGCCAGGGCCGTCGATCCGTCGCCCTCCGCGTCGGGCGCGGGGGCGGCCGTCTCCCAGGGGGGCGGCGGCGGGGCGCCCGCGGTCTGCGCGCGGGCGGCGGCGGGGAGGCTGAGGCACGCGAGGGCGAGGCAGAAACCGGCGGGTCGCATCGCGATGACGCTACGACGGCGGGCGCCGGGTGCGATAGCGTCGTGGGCCATGCACGGACGGATGATGAACTTCCCGCTCACGATCACCCACCTGCTCGACCGGGCCGCGCGGTACTTCGGGCGGCGGGAGATCGTCTCGCGGCGGGCCGACAAGGGCCTGCACCGCACCACCTACGCCGAGGTCCACGCGCGCGCCGGGCGCCTCGCCCACGCGCTCGAGAAGCTCGGCGTCCGCCGCGGCGACCGCGTCGCCACCCTCGCGTGGAACCACGCGCGACACCTCGAGCTGTACCTCGGCGTCCCCGCGATGGGCGCCGTGCTCCACACGCTCAACCTCCGCCTGCACCCGACCGAGATCGCGTACATCGCGCGCCACGCGCACGACAAGGTGGTGGTGGCCGACGAGACGCTGCTGCCGCTGCTGGCGAAGTTCATCAAGGACGTCCCCTCCGTCGAGCACGTGATCGTGCTGCGCGAGACGCCCGCGCCGCTCGCCGACGGGCACCTCGACTACGAGGTGCTGCTCGCGCCCGAGTCGCCCGCGTACCCGTGGCCGACGCTCGACGAGAACAGCGCCGCGATGATCTGCTACACCTCGGGCACGACGGGCAACCCCAAGGGCGTCGCGTACAGCCACCGCTCGTGCGTGCTCCACACCCTCGTCGCCTGCATGAACGACGCGCTCGGCGTCTCCGAGTCCGACACCCTCCTCCCGGTGGTGCCGATGTTCCACGCCAACGCCTGGGGGCTGCCGTTCTGCGCGGCGGCGACGGGCGCGAAGGTGGTCTTCCCGGGGCCGCACCTCGACCCGACCTCGCTGCTCGACCTGATGGCCAGCGAGAAGGTGACCGTGGCCGCGGGCGTCCCCACCATCTGGCTCGGCATCCTCTCGCTGCTCGACCAGGACCCGGCGCGCTACGACCTCTCGTCCGTGCGCTCGATGGTCATCGGCGGCTCGGCCGCGCCGCCCGCGATGATCAAGGGCTTCCGCGAGCGCCACAGGCTCGAGGTGACGCACGCCTGGGGGATGACGGAGACCAACCCCCTCGGCACGCTCGCGCGCATCAAGACCACGCTCGGCCCGCTCGACGAGGACGCGCGCCTCGCCGTGCGCTCGACCCAGGGCTACGCGGTGCCCTTCGTGGACGTGCGCCACGTCGACGACCAGGGCCGGGAGCTCCCGTGGGACGGCAAGACCATGGGCGAGCTCGAGGTGCGAGGGCCCTGGGTGGCGTCGAGCTACATGGGCGACGAGGGGGCGGAGAAGTTCACCGCCGACGGGTGGTTCAAGACGGGCGACGTGGTGACGCTCGACGCCGACGGGTACGTGCGCATCACCGACCGCGCCAAGGACGTGGTGAAGTCCGGCGGCGAGTGGATCTCCTCGGTGGCCCTGGAGAACGCGCTGATGGCCCACCCCGCGGTGCTCGAGGCGGCCGTCTTCGCCGGGCGCCACCCGAAGTGGGACGAGCGCCCGATCGCCGCGGTGGTGTTCAAGCCCGGCGCGAGCGCGACGCGCGAGGAGCTGCTCGCCCACCTCGAGCCGGTGTTCCCGAAGTTCTGGCTGCCCGACGCCGTGGTGACGGTCGCGCAGATCCCGCGCACGTCCACCGGGAAGTTCCTCAAGTCCAAGCTCCGCGAGGAGTACGGCGACATGCTCGCGAAGGAGTGACGTGCGCGCCCTCCTCACCCTCCTCCTCACGCTCATCCTGGGCTGCGGCGCCGACCCGGGCGCGCCCGCAATCCCCCCGGCCAACGACGCGGGCGCCACCCCCGACGGCGAGGCCCCGGCGCCCGACGCGCCCTCGCGCGACTGGGGCCCGCCCGTCGACCCCATGACCTCGGTGCCCGCCTTCGACGCCGCCACCGTCGCCCGCGTCCGCGCCCTGCGCGCGATGGGGGCGGCGCGCGGCATGCGGCCCGACGTCGTCGCCAAGATCGGCGACTCGATCACCGAGAGCGCGAGCTTCCTCTCCGACATCGGGCACGGCTGGCACGAGCTCGGCGCGCACGGCTACCTCCAGCCCACGGTGACGTACTTCAGCCGCGTGCGCTTCGCCGACGGCACCAACTCGCTCAACCGCGCGAGCTCCTGCGCGATGGGCGGCTGGGTGGCCGCCTACGCCCTCTCGATGGACCCGATGAGCGCCCTGCGCAACGAGATGGACTACACCCGCCCCGCCTACGCGATCGTCATGTACGGCACCAACGACCTCGACCGCATCGCGCCCCAGGAGTTCACCCGCGACATGACGCGCATCCTGGACATCATCGAGTCGTACGGCAGCGTGCCCGTGATGAGCACCATCCCCGACCGCCTCGACCGCGCCGAGGCCGGGGCGCGCGTGCCGGCCTTCAACGAGGCGATCCGCGCCATGGCCGCGTCGCGCCACCTCCCGCTGATGGAGTACTGGCGCGCGCTGCAAGACCTCCCGCGCAAGGGGATCGACCCCGACGGGATCCACCCCTCGGCCTACGTCTCCAACGGCAACGTCGCGTGCGGCGTGCTCACGCCCGACGGCCTTCGCTTCGGCTACAACATGCGCAACCTCGTCGCGCTCTTCGCCCTCGACCGCCTGCGCAACCTCGCGCCGTAGGGTCAGTCGCGCGGGTCGTCGAGCCCGAGCGCGCGCTCGGCGAGGAGGCACGCGCCCCCGAGCGCCGCCAGGCCCACCAGCAGCGCGAAGAACAGCAGCGACGTCGCCACCGCCGCGTCGGGCCGCACCCCCACCAGCCCGAACATGTACTGGAACACCAGCTCCCGCTGCCCAACGCCCCCCGGCGTGAGCGGCACGTACGTCGCCAGGATCACCGCCGGCACCACCCGCGCGCACACCAGGAACGACACCCCCGGCGCCAGCGGCCGCACCAGCAGCGCCACCGACACCACGGCCATCCCCTGCGTCCCCACCGACTGGAGCACCGAGAGCGCGAGCCCCGCGTACGAGCGCGGCGAGGGCACGCCGAGCAGCAGCCCCCCGAGCACCGGCACCCGCCCCACCAGCGCGCGCAGCACGTAGAATCACCTGAGCGCCCAGGGCGCCGTGAGCACCGCCGCCGAGAGCCCCAGCGCGCCGAGCAGCCCCGCCTCCAGCAGCGTCGCCACCGCGTCGTCGCGCATCTCGTCGCCGAGCAGCATCGCCGTCGCCGCCACGATGCACAGCCCGAACAGCCCCGCCACGCGCTCGAGGAACGCCACCGTCAGCGACGACGCCATGTCGGGCATCGCCCGCGGCACCACGCGGTGCGCGCGCACCCCGTCGCCCGCCACGCCGCTCGGGAGCATGTTGAAGTAGAGCCCCACCAGGTAGTGCCGCAGCAGCGTCGGGAGCGGCGGCGTCGCGGTCGCCCCGTACGCGCGCATCATCGTGCGCCAGCGCGCCGAGGCGATGGCCGTCGACGCGAGCACCGCGCCGAAGGCGAGCGCGAGGTTGCCCGGGCCCACGTCGCGCGCCCGCGCCAGCACGTCGGCCCAGGCCACGCGCCGCGTGAGCCACGCGATGGGGAGGAGCGCGAAGAGCGCGCGCAGCGCGGTGCCGGCCGGGCCCTTCCACAGGGCGGCGAGGCGCGAGGGGAGCGCGGCGGCCTCGGGCGCCGGCGGCGGGTCGGGGGGGCTCACGCTACGAAGAGAAATCCATGCGGACGGGCTGGCGCGAGCCCGGCGCGACGGTGATCGTCTGCGTGCGGGTGCCGCGCTCGGGGTTGACGCAGCGGACGGTGTGGCGCCCCGGCGCGAGCGTGATGTCGCGCGTCGGCGTCTGGCCGTAGGAGCGGCCGTCGACGAAGGCCTCGCACCACGCGCCCGTCGCGCCCACGCGGATCGTGCCCGGCGTCGCGTCCTGCGGCGGGGGCGGAGGCGGAGGCGGAGGCGGCGGGGCGTGCGCCACGGCGTTGGCGACGCGCGGCGCGAGGTGCATCGTGCGGACGGCGACCGTCTGCCCCGCGGCCGGGCGCAGGTAGCGCGTGACGCTCTCGTAGCCCGGCGCGCTCGCGGTGACCACGAGGGGGCTCGGGCCCACCGTCACGCGCACGCGGTAGGGCCCGCCGCCGGTGAGGTCGCGCTCGCCGACGCGGAGCGACGCCGACGCGGGCTCGGTGGGCACGGTGATCCACGCCTCGTTGGGAGCAAGCGGGCGCTCGCGGAGCGCGAGGTCGCGGGCCTCGACGCGCCCGGGCGCCGCGGTGAAGGTGAAGGCCTCTTCGAGGTGATCGGGGCTCCGCACCACGACGGTGTGCTCCACGCCGGGCCGCAGGTCGCGGACGGTGAGCGGCGTCACCCCGGGCGCCTCACGACCGTCGACGAACACCTTCGCCCCCGGCGGCGCCGTCCGCACCTCCAGCACCGCGACGGACGCGGCCGCCTCGCGCGCGAGCGTCGCGCTCACCTCGGCGCGTGTGCCTGGTGAGGGCAGCGCCACCTCGCGCTCGTCGGGCGCGTAGCCCTCGGCGGTGATCCGCACCCGGTAGCGGGCGCGCGGGCCGGTGGCGAGGCCGGTGAGCTCGTGCGGCGTGCGGTGCGAGGTCGGCGCGCCGTCGAGCCAGACGTGCGCGCCCGCGGGCTCCGAGCGCACCGCGATGACGCCGTCGTGCACCACCGCCGCGGCCGCGGGGGCCTGCGTGCGGCCGTAGACGTAGTACCCGCCCGCGGCGAGCGCGGCGAAGGCGAGGAGGACGCCGGCTGCCGCCCAGGGGGGCCGTGGCTCGGCGGCGCGCGGGGCGACGGAGACGGTGCCCGACACCTGCCGCTCGTCGTCGTCCGCGGCGGGCGCGAGGCGGTCGGAGGCGGCCTTGGCCTCGGCGATGAGCCCGTCGTGCTCGGCGAGGCGCTCGGCGAAGAGCATGGTCATCCACGCGCCGAGGCCGACCTTCGAAACGGGGATGTGGTCGGCGCGGGCGACGGACTCGAGGTCGGCCTGGAGCTCGCGCGCGCTCTGGTAGCGGGCCGCGCGGTCGGGCGCGAGGGCCTTCACGATCACCGCCTCGAGGGCCGGCGAGACGCGCGGGTTCACCTCCGAGGGCCGGGGGTAGTCGCCGTCGGTGATCAGCTTGATGGTGTCGGCGTCGGAGGGCGCGCGGAAGAGCCGGCGGCCGGTGCACAGCTCGAAGAGCATGATGCCGAGCGAGAAGATGTCGCTGCGGTGGTCGAGGTCGTCGCCGCGGGCCTGCTCGGGCGACATGTACGGGATCTTCCCCTTCACCTTGCCGGGCCCGGTGCCCTCGTCGAGGGAGTTGAGGCTCACGTGGGTGTCGCGGCGCACCTCGCCCGAGGCGTGCTCGGAGCCGCGCGGGGGCGCCGTCCGCGTGGCCCCGTCCGCCACGGGGGAGTCGACCTTCACGAGCGACGCCTTGGCGATGCCGAAATCGACCACCTTCACGTCGCCGGTGAAGGTGACCACGACGTTCTGCGGGGAGACGTCGCGGTGGACGACGCGGAGGGGGTTGCCCTGCAGGTCCTTCTTGTCGTGCGCGTAGGCGAGGCCCGCGGCGACGCCGATCCCGACGGCGAGCGCGTGCTCGAGGGGGAACTCCGTCACCCCCTTGGGCTTCATCGCGCGGACCACGGCGCGGAGGTCCTCGCCGTGGATGTGCTCCATCGCGATGAAGAACTCGCCGTCCGCCTGCCCGACGTCGAACACTGTCACGATGTTCGCGTGGGCGAAGGTCATCGCGATGCGCGCCTCCTTGAGGAGCATCTCGACGTAGCCCTTGTCGCGGCCGTACTCGGGCAGGATGCGCTTGATCACCAGCAGCCGCTCGATGCCCGCGATCGACTTGTGGATCGCGAGGTAGAGCACCGCCATCCCGCCCGCCGCGAGCCGCCGCACGAGGGTGTACTTGCCGAAGCGACGCGGGAGCGCCTCCTCGGTGGGCGCCGGGGCGTCGGGGCTGTTCGGCGCGGGGCGCGCGGCGGCTTCGGGCACGGGCTTCTCTGCGCTTCAGCGCGTTGGGGCGGGCGTGGACGTCGGGCGAGGTGCGAGACCCCGCGCGGGCGCCATCCTACGGTTTGTCACCCCCCTGTCAATCGAAGCAAACGTCCATCAGCCCCGTGGCGGGGTTGATGCGCCCGCACTGCCTGCCACCGGTCTGCCCCGCGGCGGGGCGGCCGTTGGCGACGGCCGGGGCGGGCCTCGTGCCGCGCGGCGCGGCCCCGACGCGCACCTCCTCGCCTTCACGCGTGGGCGTGACGTTCATCGTGCCGATGCGACGCCCGTTCTGCACGGTGACCTGGAGGGGGACGCCGGCGAGCACCTGGCGGCGGCAGTCCTCGCCGTCCTGGCAGGGCGCGATCGCCGGCGCGTTGGCGGGCGGCGCCGCGTACCGGAACGTGATCGTGCGCGCTGTGAATCCGTGGGGCACCACGTGGATCGTCACCCGCACCGGCGCGGCGGGGGCTGGGGGCGCCGCCGCGTCCGCCGCGACGGCGGGCGCGGGCGGGGTCGTGGGCGCTGCGGGGTTGCCCGACGCGGCGGGCTGCGGGTTGGCCGCGGGGGGCGTGGGCGTCGGAGGCGCAGGCGTCGGAGGCGCAGGCGTCACGCGCGGCGGCGTCGGGTCGGAGCCGCTGAGGGCCCACGCGACCACGGCCCCGCCGGCGATGAACACCAGCCCGAGCACGGCGACGACCAGGGCGATGAGGCGCTTCTTCGGCGGCCGGTTGAGCTCGCTCTCGACGGTGCGCGAGACGCCCGCGGAGGAGGGCTCTATGGTAGCTGCCGGGGCCTGCGGCAGGGGCGCGCCAGGGGTGGAGTTCAGCCCGAGCACCTGCGCCGCGACCGGGGGGACCACCGGCGCCATCGGCGGCGCCATCGCCGCGTTGGTGCGGGCCCCGCTGCGGAAGCGCTGGAGGTCGTCGGCGAACTCCTGCATCGACTGGTAGCGCTGCCCCGGGTCCTTCGCGAGCGCCTTGAAGATCACCGCCTCGAGCTCGGGGCTCACCGACGCCTGGGGGTTGACCGCCGAGATCTTCGGCGGCTGCTCGAACATGTGCTGCGTGAGGATCCCCATGAACGAGTCGCCCACGAAGGGCACGCGCCCCGCGAACATCTCGTAGAGGATCACCCCCGCGGCGTAGATGTCGACCCGGTGGTCGACCGGCTTCCCCGCGGCCTGCTCGGGCGACATGTACTCGGGCGTGCCGAAGATCATCCCGGTGCGCGTGAGCTTGCGGCTCCCCTCCGAGGAGCTGCCCGAGATGTCCTTCATCTGCGCGATGCCGAAGTCGACGATCTTCACCACCTCGCGCCCGTCGTCCGCCCGCACCAGGAAGACGTTCTCGGGCTTCATGTCGCGGTGCACGATGCCCTTCTGGTGCGCCGCGTGGAGCGCGCGGCACACCTGCACGGCCACCTCCACCCCGCGCTCCTGCCCGAGCGTCCCCTCGCCCTGGAGCACGTCGGCGAGGTCGGTGCCGACGAGGAGCTCCATCGCGATGAAGAAGTTGCCGTCCTTCGTCTGCCCGTAGTCGGTGACGTCGAGCACGTTCTCGTGCTTGATGCGCGCGGCGCTCTTCGCCTCCTGGGTGAAGCGCGCGACCACGTCCTGCCGGCGCGCGAAGTCCTCGCGCAGCACCTTCACCGCGACGTGCTTCTCGAGCCGGTCGTCGACCGCCTCGTACACCACGCCCATGCCGCCCTCGCCGAGCCGGCGTTGCACCCGGTAGCGGTCGGCGACCACCGCGCCCACCAGCGACGGCGAGTCGGAATCGCGCGCCTGGTTCACCGGGGACTTCATCGCCACGGTCGGCTGGTCGGGGAGCTCGTCCTCCTCCGGCGGGGCGGTGCCCACGGCGCGCATCTCGGTGCTCACCGCGGGCTGGCGCGTGGTGAGCTCGCTCGGGTCGAGCTGCTCGGGCTCGGCGAGGCTGGCCACCGCCTGCGCGGCGCCGCCGAGCGGCGTGGGCGTGCGCGCGGCGGGGGCGCGCCCCGAGGCGGCCCGCGGCGCGCGGTGCGTGTCAGACCCGCGCGGCGGCGTCGGCACCTGGAGCGCGGTCGACCCGAGCGCGCTGATCGGCTGCGACGAGAGGACCACGCTGTCGTTGCCGAGCGCCATGCCCCCGAGGCCCCCGCGGGGCTTCGCCGGCGGCCGCTGCGACCTCGCCTGGAGACGGCTGCCGTCCGCTGCGCAGAAGACGGTCTCGTCGTCGTAGTCGAGGTTGCACTGGGGGCAGTACTTCATGGGTCCGTCACAAGAATCACACCCGTTCTCTGCCTTCGGGCGGCGGCCACGCTACCACCCCCGCGGACGCAGGGTCAAACGACGGATCACGCGGTTGTGATAGCGTCCCGCGCCCCATGACGCGCATCGCCCTCCTGCCCCCCGACGTCGCCAACCAGATCGCCGCGGGCGAGGTGGTCGAGCGCCCCGCCTCGGTGGTGAAGGAGCTGGTGGAGAACGCGCTCGACGCCGGGGCGCAGTCGGTGACGGTCACCCTCGACGGCGGCGGCCTCGCGCGCATTTCGGTGACCGACGACGGCTCGGGGATGGGCCCCGACGACCTCCGCCTCGCGGTGGTGCGCCACGCGACGAGCAAGATCCGCTCGGCCGACGACCTCGTGGGGGTGTCGACCTACGGCTTCCGCGGCGAGGCGCTCCCGTCGATCGCGTCGGTGTCGCGCTTCCGGGTGACGAGCCGCGCGCGCGGGAGCGACGAGGGGGCGGAGGTGGCCGTGGAGGGCGGCGCCGAGGCGACGCTGCGCCCCGCGGGCTGCCCGGTGGGGACGACGGTCTCCGTGGAAGACCTGTTCTTCAACACGCCGGCGCGGCGGAAGTTCATGCGGTCGCCGCAGACGGAGGGGGCGGCGTGCGTGGAGGCCGTCGTGCGGATGGCGATCCCGCGGCCCGACGTGCGCTTCGCCGTGCGGCGCGACGGCCGCGTGGTGCGCGAGCTCCTGCGCCACCCCGACGTCGCCGCGCGGGTGCGCGAGGTGTGGCCCGACGAGAACCTCGCCGACCTCCGCGGGTCGCGCGGCGCGGTGAAGGTCACCGGCCTCCTCGGCCCCCCCGAGCGAGCCCGCGCCGGGGCCAACCACCTCGCGCTCTACGTCAACGGCCGCCACGTGCGCGACCGCGTCCTCCTCCGCGCGGTGGCGCAGGCGTACGGCTCGACCCTGGAGGGCGGGCGCTACCCGGTGGGGGCGCTGCTCCTGGAGGTGCCGCCCGAGGAGGTCGACGTCAACGTCCACCCGCAGAAGACCGAGGTGCGCTTCGCGTCGCAGGGCGCGGTGTTCGAAGCGGTCGCCGCGGTGCTGCGCGACGCCGCGGGCCCGGCCCCCTGGGCGCAAGCCTCGCTGCGCCCGCGGGACTTCTGGGCCGAGCACCTGACCGCAGGCCCCGCCGTCGAGAACAAAGCCGCCGCCCTCATCGCCCGCGCCGAGGCCGAGGAGTCGGCGCCGCCCGCGCCCCTCGCGCCCGCGTCGTCACCTGCACCCGCAGCGACCGAGCCCGCGCCCCCGAGCGCGCCGCCCGCGGTGACCCACGCCTTCGTCGAGTCACCGGCCGACCCGTCCGACCCGTGGGCCCGCATCCTCCAGGCGCCGTATCCCCCGAAGCCCTACGACCTCCCCGCGCGCGGCGCGCCCGCACCGTCGCCCGCTCCCCTCGCGCCCGCCGTGTCGTCGCCTGCGTCCGAGCAGTTGCCGGGCGGCGGGGCCTTCGGCGCGCTCCGGTACGTCGGCCAGCTCCGGCGCATGTACCTGCTCTGCGAGAACGAGACCGGCGTGGTGATCCTCGACCAGCACGCGGCCGCCGAGCGGGTGACCTTCGAACGCCTCCGCAAGGCCTACGCCGCACGCGCGGTGTCGATGCAGCCGATGCTCGTCCCCGAGCGCGTCGAGCTGCCGCCCGAGGACGTCGCCCTCGTCGAGGAGCGCGCCGACGACCTCGCCTCCGTCGGCATGGACCTCGCGCCGATCGGGCCCACCACGGTGGCCGTCCGCGCCGTCCCCGCGCTCCTCCTCCGGGCCGACCCGCGGCGCCTCGCGCGCGACCTCGTGAGCGAGCTCGCGCGGCAGGGCAACGACTTCTCCCGCGCCCGCGACCTCGTGCTCGCGACGATGGCCTGCCACGGCTCGGTGCGCGGCGGCGACGCGCTCGCCGACGACGAGGCGCGCGCGCTGCTGCTGGCGCTCGACGCGGTGGACTTCGGCGGCCACTGCCCGCACGGGCGGCCGGTGGTGTGGACGATGCGCTGGTCGGAGCTCGAGCGGAAGGTGGGGCGCTGACTACGCCTGGGGGACGTCGAGCAGCAGGTGGTTGTAGCGGCTGCGCTTGCGGAAGGTCTCCTTGGCGATGCCGAACTGGCGCATCTTGCGGCGCAGGGTGCGCTCGGGGACGCCGAGCTCGAGCGCGGCGCGGGCGACGGCGCCGTTGGCCGACTCCAGCGCGCGGCGCACGACGGCGCGCTCGTAGGCCTCCACCTGCTCGACGAGCGAGCTGCCGCGGTCGACCGCCGCGGCGAGCCGCGGGGGCAGGTCGTCGCGCACGATGACCCCGTGGCCGTTGGAGCGCCCGGCCGACTCGCGCACCACCAGCTCGAGCTCGCGGAGGTTGCCCTCCCAGGGCGCGTCGATGAGGGCCGCCATCACCGCGGGGGCGACGCGCGGGGCCCCGCCGCCCGGGCGCATCGCCTGGAGGAAGTGCTCGACCAGCAGCGGGATGTCCTCGCGGCGCTCGCGCAGCGGCGGGATCACCACCTCAGTGGCGCGCGCCCAGGCGAGCAGCTCCGAGCGGCGCGCGTCGCGGCGGGG
>WBZM01003673.1_pt1 | contig 11766 bp, 13 predicted proteins | sample 5204271 | NCBI WGS metagenome assembly WBZM01 (sample SAMN12344346, study PRJNA552823) | activated sludge metagenome | biome: Activated sludge suspended growth; feature: Nitrification reactor; material: Wastewater; isolation source: activated sludge from nitrification reactor of wastewater...
CCGATCAGGTCGGCGCGGCCCATGGCCTTGAGCGCCTCGCGCAGCAAGGGCCAGTTGGCCGGGTCGTGGTAGCGCAGGAAGGCCTTGTGCAGGCGGCGGCGCCTGTCGCCGCGCACCACGTCCACCTTCTCGCCGCGTTCGTCCCGGTGCACACCCTTGAGGGTGTTCAGGCCGGTGTGGTACATCGCCGTGGCCGTGGCCATGGGACTCGGGTAGAAGGTCTGCACCTGGTCGGCGCGGAAGCCGTTCTTCTTGAGCCACAACGCCAGGTTCATCATGTCCTCGTCGCTGGTGCCGGGGTGGGCGGCGATGAAGTACGGGATCAGGAACTGCTTCTTGCCCGCCTCAAGGCTGAACTTGTCGAACAGGCTTTTGAAGCGGTCGTAGGTGCCGATGCCCGGCTTCATCATCTTGGACAGCGGGCCGGCCTCGGTGTGCTCGGGCGCGATCTTGAGGTAGCCGCCCACATGGTGCTGCACCAGTTCCTTGACGTACTCGGGGCTTTTCACGGCCAGGTCGTAGCGCAGGCCGGAGCCGATCAGCACCTTCTTCACCCCTTTGAGTGCGCGGGCGCGGCGGTACATCGCAATCAGCGGGCCGTGGTCGGTGGTCAGGTTCTGGCAGATGCCGGGGTAGACGCAGCTCGGTTTGCGGCAGGCGGCTTCGATCTCGGGGCTGCGACAGCCCAGCCGGTACATGTTGGCCGTGGGGCCGCCCAGGTCGGAGATGGCGCCGGTGAAGCCCGGCACCTTGTCGCGGATGTCCTCGATCTCCTGGATCACCGAGTCTTCCGAGCGGCTCTGGATGATGCGCCCTTCGTGCTCGGTGATCGAGCAGAAGGTACAGCCGCCAAAGCAGCCGCGCATGATGTTGACCGAGAAGCGGATCATTTCCCAGGCCGGTATCTTGGTTTCACCGTCATGGCTGCCATTCGCATCCGCGTAAGCCGGGTGCGGGCTGCGGGCATACGGCAGGCCGAACACCCAGTCCATTTCAGCGGTGGTCAGCGGGATGGGCGGCGGGTTGATCCACACGTCGCGCGCCGTACTCCCCTCCCCGTGCGCCTGCACCAGCGCACGCGCGTTGCCGGGGTTGGTCTCCATGTGCAGCACGCGGTTGGCGTGGGCGTAAAGCACGGCGTCGCTTTTCACCTGCTCGTAGCTCGGCAGGCGGATCACGGTGCGGCTGCGGGGCGGCCGGGGGCTGCTCGCGGCGGTCCGCGGCACAAAAACCAGCGTTTTTTCACCTTTTTGAGCGCCTTCTTGGCCTTCTCCCAGCGCCGATTGGCCACCGGCAGCTATCATTTCAGGAGTTGTTTCGCGTTCGCAAGGCCCGCCCTGTTCGGCCGCCTGCTCGGCCGTGGTCCGGTACGGGTTGATGTGGCCCTCTACCGGGCCGGGCACATCCACCTCGGTGGAGTCGATCTCGAACCATTCGGCGTCTGCCCCGTGCGGCGCGCTGCGCCGAACAAAGGCGGTCCCGCGCACGTCGGTGATGTCCTGCACCGGCACCTTGGCCGCCAGCCGGTGCGCCACCTCGACCAGCGCGCGCTCGGCGTTGCCGTACAGCAGCAGGTCGCACTTGGCGTCCACCACGATGGAGCGGCGCACCTTGTCGCTCCAGTAGTCGTAATGCGCGATGCGGCGCAGGCTGCCCTCGATGCCGCCGAGCACGATGGGCACGTCGGGGAACGCCTCGCGGCAGCGCTGGCTGTAGACGATGGCCGCGCGGTCGGGCCGCTTGCCGCCCATGTCGCCCGGGGTGTAGGCGTCATCGCTGCGGATCTTGCGGTCGGCCGTGTAGCGGTTGATCATGGAATCCATGTTCCCCGCGGTCACGCCCCAGAACAGGTTGGGCTTGCCCAGCACCTTGAACGGCTCGGCGCTGTGCCAGTCGGGCTGGGCGATGATGCCCACGCGAAAGCCCTGCGCCTCCAGCACCCGGCCGATCACCGCCATGCCGAAGCTCGGGTGGTCCACGTAGGCGTCGCCGGTGACCAGGATGACGTCGCAGCTGTCCCAGCCGAGGCGCGCCATTTCCTCCCGGCTCATCGGCAGGAACGGGGCCGTGCCGAAGCGTTTGGCCCAGTACGGCCGGTAGCTGGCGAGCGGCTTGGCGGCACGCGGAAAAAAAGAGACGTCGACGGGGGCGTTCATGCGGGGCGGCGGGGGCGCGCTGAAAACGCGGTGACCCGGGAGGGAGAAGCCTGGATTTTACGGTTCCGCCCCTGTCCACAAGGCCTGCGCGTGTATGGTCAAGTTCAGGTTCCTGCTTGGATATCGTAATAAACGTAACTACAATATCTCATGAACCTGACCTTTGACCCGGCCAAGGATGCCGCGAACGTGGTCAAGCATGGTGTGTCGCTGGCGCTGGCCCTTCAGTTGGAGTGGGACGACATGCTTTCGTGGATCGACCGAAGAAGAGACTATGGAGAGGTCCGGATGTCCGGACTTGCCCCGTTGGGCGACCGCTTGTATTTCGTCGCGTTCGTGGTCCGACCCAGCGCTCAGCCGACCGAGCGCCGCATCATCAGTCTGAGAAAAGCCAATACGCGAGAGGTACGACGTTATGCCCGGAACAATTAAGACGCGCAGCGGGCGCGTGCTGCAACTGCCAACGCCTGAGGAAGACGCCCTCATCACGGCTGCCGCCAACGCGGACCCGGATGCCCAGCCCCTCACCGATGCCGAGTGGGAAAAAGTCAAGCCGCGGCTGCGCCGTGGCCGGCCGCCGGGCAGCGGCACCAAGGCGCAAGTCACCCTGCGCCTGGACGTGGACGTGCTGGAGAAATTCAAGGCGTCTGGCGAGGGCTGGCAGACCCGCATCAATGACGCCCTGAAAAGCTGGGTGCAGACGCACGCGTAGCTGGTCGACGCTCAGAAGCCATGACCGCCTGAACGAGCCGCTCACGCCTTCTCTGCCTGCCGACTCACAAATGCTGGCCGCGAGGATCCGGGACTGGGCCAAGAAGATCAACCGCGACGGCTACATCCGCATGCTGCACCAGCTGGTCACCATGGCAGACAAGCCGCCGACTGCGCCCGCCAAGCGCGGTGAGAGGGCAAGAAAAAACACGTTCACTTGATGCAACACGCGCTCCGGGCTGAGCCAAACGGGCTCCGGTGCCCCATTGTCGAAAACAGCGCCCAGTCCTGGCAGGCGACACACCGGCGCCGCCCTGACCAAACTGGCCGCGCATGCCCGTCGGAGGCCAGAGGCTTTTGCGAACTCCAATACTTGTTTCGACCGAGCGGCCAAGACCTTCCTGTGACGAGCATGGGCCAACGAGCCCGCCGCGCGAGCGCGCCAAGGCACCCGCAACCCGCAGCGGGGCGATGGCACGGATCAGAGGTCGCGCAGCGCGGTGTCGATCTGGCAGCGAAACGCGCCGGCGTCGCCCAGCGTCTTGGCGTTCAGCAGCGCCAGCTTGACCAGGAACAGCTCGGATTTCTCGGCGCCCGCCTGGTCGATGGCGGTGAAAAGTCCTGTTTCGGGCGGAGACCGGGCCGAATGTGACGTACAGTCGCAGCCCATGCATCGCACCATCTTCACGACCCCGGGGGTCAACACCGTGCTCCGGGGCCTGTCCCTGGCGATTCTCAAACTCCCCGGATGGCGCGTCGAAGGCCACTTTCCGGCCGACTGCCCCAAGTGCGTGGTGATCGCCGCGCCGCACACCAGCAATTGGGACCTGCCCAATACGCTGATGGCGGGCTTTGCGTTGCGCGCCAACCTGTACTGGATGGGCAAGCGCAGCATTTTCAGGCCCCCATTCGGCGCCTTCATGCGCTGGCTGGGCGGCATTGCCGTGAACCGCGAGAAATCGAACAACCTGGTGGCGGCGTCGGTGGAGGCCATTCGCGCCGCCCGCGGCTCGCTGCAACTGGTGGTGCCGCCCGAGGGCACGCGAAGCAAGGTGCGCTACTGGAAAACCGGGTTCTATTACATCGCCCACGGCGCGGGCGTGCCGATCGTGCTGTCGTACATGGACTACGCGCGCAAGGTCTCGGGCATCGGGCCGGTGTTCCACCCCACCGGCGACATCGAGCGCGACATGGCGACCATCAAGGCGTTCTACGCGCCGTTCAAGGGCAAGAACCCCGACCAGTCGGGGCACTGAAGCCGACGCCACGGCGTCCTGCCGTCGCGCCGCTCAGCCGCTGCGTCATTGCGTCGGCGTCACGCTCCCTTCGCTCAGCGAGAAGCGCACCGTCGGCACGGTGAAATCGGAAAACGGCGCACCCAGCGCGATCTCGCCCCGCTCCAGCAGCACGCACGCGCTGCGTCGCAGGGCCAGATCGGCCTGCCCGCCGGGAAACCGCACCCAGGTGCCATAGCTGCTCAGGTCCGTCAGCACAAAGTGCTTGTCCACCCAGTCGATGCGCGCATGCCGGCGCGAGACCCGGGGATCGTTCACCGCGAATTCGGCGTCCGACTGGCGCCCCAGGTGGATCGGCAACTGGTCGGCGCCGTAGGCCGTGCTAACGTCCAGCCACGACAGCTCGATCCGCCCCAGCACCGGGTCGGCCGGCGGGGACACGTCGCCCAGGGACGCGGGCAGTGTCAGCTGGTCGGTACCGTCGACGCTGTCCCAGTCGATCTGGCACAGCTCGCGCGCATCGGCCAGGCCGCGAATCGCGATCGGTCCCAGCGGCCGCACCCGCACGCCCGGCGGCCGCCCGACCGCGTCGCCCAGGGCCTGTGTCGCCCAGATTTCGCCGGGCGCCGCCAGGTCGCACAGGCGCGCCGCCAGGTTGACCGGTTCGCCGAAACAGTCGCCATCGACCAGCACGACCTCGCCACTGGCCATGCCCACCTTGATCTGCAGCGTCAGATGGGGCGACGACCGCGTGTTGCGGGCCCGATGGGTCCGTTGCAGGTCGACCATGGCATCGGCTGCGTCGCGCGCGCGCTCGAACACCGCCAGCACGCCGTCACCCAGGGTCTTGACCACCCGCCCCTGGTGCAACGCGCAGGCCTCGCCCATCAATTGGGTCAGCCGGGTCACCACCCGCGTGGCCCGTTCGTTGCCTAGGGCTTCGAAGGCCGAGGTGCTGCCCGTGAGATCGGCAAAGATGACGGATCGGATCGTGGCCATGGTTTCTTCAACGGGCGCCCCCGCCTGACGGACGGCGAGACAGGCGTTTGCCGGCGCTCCTCCGGATGATTTGTAGCACGGAATCATCCGGTGGCAAGTGGGCCCAAGGGCCGCCAGGATGATTTGGAATTTGCCGGGTGTTTCCTGATTTTGTAGCACATACGCTACGCCGGGCTTGCCACGCTGGCGGTTCGGCTCTAAGGTTGATGCAGATCAACAGGCTGAAAGCCCGCTTCCCGCGCATGCGCACCGGCAAACTGAACCTGAAAAGTACCTTCTTCAACCTGCTCGGCCACGTGAGCGGCGCCCGGCATGGGCGCCACCACACGCCCGAGCAGGTCGAACGGCTTCGCCAGGCGATGTTGGGGGCCTTGGGCGAAGCGGGTGTGGCCGCGCATCCCGTGCTGGCCCGCCGGTTGCGGTACATCGACGACGCGATCGGTCTGTGGTACGCGCGCACCGAACTGATGGCCGCGCTGGCCGATCACTTCGGCGAGGGCCGCGCCCGCGAGGTGATGGACCAGCTGAACGCGCAGTTCGCCGCCCTGCTGCCACCGGGCCTGATGGCCACAGCGGCACCGGCGCGTCGCTGACCCGGCGGCGCCGTCAGGGCAACCGGCCTGTCAGGCCGTCCTCAAAGGTGCCCCCAGGCCATCAGTGCCTCGCGCTTCTGACCCACCAGATCGACGCGCGCGCCCACCGGCAACAGCACCTTGGTCGGCACGTGGCCGAAGGGCAAACCAGTGAGCACGGGCACCTTGATCTGGCTGCGCAGCCAGGCCACCACGGTGGCGAGCTTGTAGCCGCGGTCGTGCGGCGCCAGCCGGATGCCGGTGAACTGGCCCATCAGCACCGCCTTCTGCTGCGCCAGCACGCCCGCGTGGAGCAACTGGGTGAGCATGCGTTCGATGCGGAACGGGTGCTCGTTGACGTCTTCGAGAAACAGCACCCCCCCCTGGACCTGCGGCCAGTACGGCGTGCCAAGCAGAGAGACCAGAACCGAGAGGTTCCCCCCCCACAGCATGGCATTCCTGACGGCAAATTCGCCGTCTCCCAGCACCGATCGGCCACGAGCAGCTATGGAATCAGGAGCCATCACGGATCGCTCGGCCGGCAGCCGCCAGCCGGTGCCTTCGCCCTGGTCCTGCACCAGGTCGTCGAAGCAGGCCTCCATGATGTCGTCCGGCGCGTCCACGGTGCCGAAGTCCTCGCCGAGCGCCGGGCCCGCCCAGCTGATCGCGCCGGTCCTGGCGAGCAAGGCCAGCTGAAACGCCGTGAAGTCGCTCAGGCCGACAAATCGGGTGCCGCCCTCGATGGCTTTGGCAACCTTCTTGTAGGCAATGCCGGGCAGGATGCGGGTCAGGCCGTAGCCGCCGCGCGAGATCAGCGCCACATCGGCCCCGCTGGCAGCGGCGCGGTGGATGGCGGCCAGCCGCGTGGCATCGTCACCGGCAAAGCGCATGTGCACGGCCAGCGCCGCCTCGTCCACCTCGACCTCGTGACCCAGGGCTTGCAGCCGTCGAAGGCCGCGGCGAAACGCCGCCTTGTCGCGCACCGCGCTGGACGGGGAATACACGTAGATATGGGCCATAAGAAGTGAGAGAAATGGGGGTCAGAGTCGAATTACCGGCTGGTGAAATGCGACAGCGCGGCCGTTGCGATGGCCTCGCCGTGTTCCTGCACGAAGTGGCCCGCCTGGCGCAGCACCATTGGCTCCGGGCAATTCCGGATCACCGTCCGCAGCGCCCGCATGACCGGCTCGCCGAGCACCGGGTCCTGCGCGCCGATGGCCATCAGGGACTGGCCCGACCATTCGTTGCGCCAGAAGTCGCGCGCCTGTCGCGACACCGCCGCACCGTCGGCGTCCGGCGCGTCCGGCACCATGGGCGGAAAGGCCCGCAAGGCGGCGCGGTGGCCACGGTCCGGAAACGGCGCGTCGTACGCGGCGCACTCCTGCTCGCTCATCTGCGGGTTGCCGCGCCCGAACAGACGACTCACACTGAAATCCGGGTTCTTCGCGCACATCTCGCGCCAGGCCACGAATCCGGGCGACAACGGCGCGTCGCCGGTGCCCAGCGTGGTGTTCATGACCAGCAGGCCGCTGTATCGATGCGGCGCCGCCATCGGCAGGGTCAGGCCCAGCAGACCGCCCCAATCCTGCACCACCAGCACCACGTTCCGAAGGTCGAGCCGTTCGATGAACTCGAGCAGCACCTGGCGATGCCACGAGAAGGTGTGAAAACCGTCCTTCTTCGGCTTGTCGCTCTTGCCGAATCCGATCAGGTCGGGCGCGACCACGCGGTCGCCCTGGCTGAGCAGGACCGGGATCATCTTGCGGTACAGGTAGCTCCAGGCCGGGTTGCCGTGCAGGCACAGCCAGGTGCGCGCGCCGTCGCGCGGCCCTTCGTCCAGGTGGTGCAGGCGCAGGCCGCCCAGGGCCGGCAGGTCGTTGAGGTAATGCGGCGCCCAGGGGTAGCCCGGGAGGTCGGCAAAACAGCTTTCGGGGGTGCGCAACGCGTCGTCGCGCAGGGGAAACAAGGGGGTCATACGACGTTCCTTGAAAAAGTGGGTCAACAAGGCCGCGCACTCGGCGGTGAGAAACGGATCGGCAAGCGCCTCGACACGGGTCTGGTGGTTCAGCCGCGATTCGGCAAAGAGGTTCAGCACCGAGCCGGCGGCCCCGGTCTTGGGATCGGGCGTGCCGAACACCGCCCGCTCCAGACGCGCATGCAGCATGGCGCCGCTGCACATCGCGCAGGGCTCCAGCGTGACGTACAGCGTGCAACCGTCGAGCCGGTAGTTGCCCTGATGCCGCGCCGCTGCCCGCAAGGCCAGCATTTCGGCGTGGGCGCTCGGGTCGTGGGTGCCGATCGGCGCATTGCGGCCGGTTCCGATGACCACCCCGTCCTTCACCACCACCGCGCCCACCGGCACCTCGCCGGCAGCCGCGGCCGCCATCGCCTCGGCCAGCGCCAGGCGCATCCAGCGTGCGTCCTGGGCGGATGGTGAAGCCCGATTCATATCTTCAAAAACGATAGCGCCTCATGGCCTTCTGGCGCTGGAATGAGGCCATTTTCTTTCTGAGAAAGACCGCGAAAGGGCTCATTTTTCATCCTGCAACGGGCGCGGCTGCTGCATCAGGCCCTCGACCGCCTGCTTGTATTGCTGCTGCACCTGCTGGCTTTGCTCGCGGACCGTGGCGGCCGGGGCCGGCGCCGCACCACCCGGCACCACAGGCGTCAGCGCGGGCACCCACTGGGTGGTGGTGTCGAGCTGCTTCTTGACCACCACGCCGACGATGCCCAGGGCCAGCAGCAGGCCCACCAGTCCGAAGAGGCCCTTCATGCACGTTCTCCTTCTTGAGGCGGCTGGGTCAGGCCCAGCCGGTCCATCCAGCGGCCAAGCGCCAGTTCATCCGGGCCACCGGCGGCATAGGCCTGGCGCATCGCGGCATGGGCCTCGGGCCGATGCTGGTTGAGCTTGAGCTTGCATTGCAGCGCAGTCACCGCCAGTTCGAAGGCCACGATCCCGGCCATCATCCGGTGCCCGAAGTCCTCGCCCAGCGCCCGCCACTGCTCCGCGTACGGCGGCTCGTGGTCGCCGATGAGTTTCTTCAGCAGCGCGTCCTTGGCGGCGGGGTCGTGGATCAGCGACGCCTGCACCGTGCAATGCACCGCCAGGTAGTTCCAGGTGGGCACCCGGGCCAGATCGGGGTAGACCTTGGGCGACAGGTAGGCGTGCGGGCCGAGAAACGTGACCACCGCCTGCGGACGCGCCTGCAGATAGCGCCCATGCGGATTGGGCCGCGCGCAGTGGCCCAGCAGCACCAGATCGTCGCCGCGCTGTTCCAGATGCAGCGGCAGGTGCGTGACGAAGGGCAGGCCGTCGTCGTCCACGCTGATCAGGCTGGCGAACGGATGGGCGCGCATCAGGTCGATGGCGGTCGCCGCGTCCTTAGCGGCGAACTGGGGCGGCAGGTACATGGTGGTCAGCTCGGGAGAATGGTGAAGGCGCAGAGTTTGTTGCCGTCCAGATCGCGAAAGTATGCCGCGTAGAAGTTGCCGTCGCGCAGGCCGGGTGCGCCCTCGTCCCGGCCGCCCAGGACGATCGCCTTGGCGTGCATCCGGTCGACGGCTTCGCGGGTGCCGAAGGTCAGCGCCACCATGGTGCCGTTGCCTACCGTCGCGGGCTGGCCGTCGTACGGCCGCAGCACCGCGAAGCTGGGTTTGTCCCAGGCCACCCCCCAGGCCATGCCGCGCTCGCCGAAGTCGATCAGACGCTGCACGCCGACCTCTTTGAACAGGGCGTCGTAGAACGCGATGGCCGCCGCCATCTGGTTGGTTCCGACCGTGGTGTATCCGATCATGGTGCCGCTCCCGGGGTGTGGACTACCGAACGCCGCCATTCTGCCAGCGCATGCAGCGGCTTCCCATCGCTCCGCAAGCCGGGTCTGCGCCTGGCGCACTGCGAACCTGGTTTGCGCTCAGCCCAGGTGCTTGCGGAAAAACGCCAGCGTGCGCTCCCACGACTGATTGGCCGCCGCCTCCTGGTACCGCGGCGTGGAATGGTTGTGGAAGCCGTGCTGGTTGCCCGGATAGAAATGGGCCTCGTGGCGGATGTTGCCCGCCTTCAGCGCCGCCTCGAACGCGGGCCACATGGCGTTGATGTTGGTGTCGTTCTCCGCATAGTGAATCAACAAGGGTGCCTTGATGTCCTTGACCCGCGCCGTTTCGGCTGCGGCGCCGTAGTACGGGACGGCGGCTTGCAGCTCGTCCCCGAGCGCCACGGCGAGGAAGTTGCTGGTGCCACCGCCCCAGCAAAAACCCACGACGCCCAGTTTCCCGTTGGACAGCTGGTTGCCCTTGAGCCAGCGCGCCGCGTTCAGCATGTCGGTGCGCAGCCTGGCCTGATCGAGCTTGGCCTGCATGGCGCGGCCGTCATCGTCGTTGCCGGGATAGCCGCCCAGCGAGGACAGGCCATCGGGCGCCAGCGCCAGGAACCCGGCCGCGGCCAGACGCCGTGCCACATCTTCGATGTAGGGGTTCAGGCCCCGGTTTTCATGGATCACCAGCACCGCCGGAAACGGACCGTTGCCGGTCGGCTGGACCAGATAGCCGCGCATGGCTTCGGCCGTGCCACCCGGCGACGGAAAGCTCACAGACGACGCCTTGATGCGCGGATCGGTGAACGAGATGGTCTGTGCCCGCGCATACTGCGGCAGCAGCGCCGTGGCCATGGCGACGGCCGGGATCCCCAGTGCGGCCAGCGCCGACGCGCGCTTGAGGTACTCGCGGCGATCGATGCGACCGTGGCAGTACTCGTCGTACAGGTCGTACACCCGCTGATCGATGTCGATCTGCGCGATGCCGGTGGGGGATACGCTTGTCTCCATGCTAGGCCCGTGTGGATGGTGGAACAGGGCCAGAAATGTAGCGTCGAATGCACTCGACTGCTGGAACCGAGCGCCCAACCCGCGGGCGTCAGTCGCGACGCAGGGCGGCCAGGACCTCATCTTCCTCCACCGGGTCGAAATGGCGATAAAACTGCCCCACCGCCTGGAAATCGTCGGGCGTGTGCAGACAGACCACCTCGTCGGCCAGCGCGCCAATTTTCTCGAGCACATCGGGGGGTGCCACCGGCACCGCGCAGATCAGCCGGGCCGGGTTGCGGCTGCGCAGCGCATGCAGCGCCGCGATCATGGTCGAGCCGGTCGCCAGGCCGTCATCAACCACGATCACGATGCGCCCGGCCGGATCGATCGGTTTGTGCTCGGGCGAATACCGGGCCCGACGCCGGCGCAGGACCTCCAATTGAACCTGGCTTTCGGCATCGATGTGCCGCTGCGCGGCCGGGTCATCCCCCGCCCAGGGGTTGCGGTACACCCAACCGTTTTCATCGACCGCTCCCATGGCGTATTCGGGGTTGTAGGGTGCGCCGATCTTGCGCACCAGGACCACGTCCAGGTCCCCGCGCAGTTCATCCGCCAGCACGCGGCCCATGGGAACCGCGCCCCGCGGAATCGCCAGGACCAACGGCGACCGGCCTTGGTACGCCTGCAGGGCTTTCGCCAAGCGGTACCCGGCGTCGATCCGGTCATGAAACAACACGGCCCCTCCCTTCCCGAGGTGCGAGCCCGGCCCCCGCCGAATTCAACCGGTCTTCATTCCCACTCGATCGTCGCCGGCGGCTTGGAACTCACGTCGTAGGTCACGCGGTTGATGCCGCGCACCTCGTTGATGATGCGGCTGGACACCCGTTTGAGCAAGGCGTACGGCAGCTCGGCCCAGTCGGCGGTCATGAAGTCGCTGGTCTGCACCGCCCGCAGGGCCACCACGTAGTCGTAGGTGCGGCCATCGCCCATCACGCCGACGCTCTTGACCGGCAGGAACACGGTGAAGGCCTGGCTGGTGAGGTCGTACCAGGTCTTGCCGGAGTTCGGCTCGATGGTGGAGCGCAGCTCCTCGATGAAGATGGCGTCGGCGCGGCGCAACAGGTCGGCGTAGTCCTTCTTCACCTCGCCCAGGATGCGCACGCCCAGGCCAGGACCCGGGAACGGATGGCGGTAGACCATGTCGTGCGGCAGGCCCAGCGCCACGCCGAGTTCGCGCACTTCGTCCTTGAACAGGTCGCGCAGCGGCTCCAGCAGCTTGAGACCCAGTTGCTCG
>WBZM01003674.1_pt1 | contig 11766 bp, 7 predicted proteins | sample 5204271 | NCBI WGS metagenome assembly WBZM01 (sample SAMN12344346, study PRJNA552823) | activated sludge metagenome | biome: Activated sludge suspended growth; feature: Nitrification reactor; material: Wastewater; isolation source: activated sludge from nitrification reactor of wastewater treatment...
CGGGAGGAACTTTGGCAGCGCCGTCGGCGACGTCGGCGTCACCATCAACGGCGTCGCGTGCCCCGTCGCCACCGTCACCCCGACGGCCGTGACGTGCGAGGTCGCCGCCGACACCACCACGGGGCCCGTCGTCCTCCGCGTCGCCAACGCGGGTGAGGCGACGTGGCGCGCCCCCTTCCGCGTCGCCGCCGCACCCGCCGCCGCGGGCGCCTCCCCGCAGCCCGCGCGTTGATTGTCACGCTGCGCAAGCGCTCGCTCCCGGGATAGGATCGTCCGCGAGGAGCGCTTCAAGCCGTGCAGCAACGTACTTCCGCCCCCACCCAGCTCATCGAGCGCAACGGACGCACCGTCGCGCGCCGCATCCAGAAGGTTCGCGTGACCGTCATCGACGGGCCCGACCGGGGCGCGACCTTCGAAGGCGCGCAGGACGAGATCCGCGTCGGCGGCGCCGAGGACGCCGACCTCTCCCTCCGCGACCCGTCGGTGTCGCGCCGCCACGCCTCGCTGCGGCTCACCCCCGACGGCATCCGGGTGACCGACGCGGGCAGCACCAACGGCACCTTCATGGGCGACGTGCGCGTGCACGACGCGGTGCTCACGGGCCCGCGCGAGCTCTCCTTCGGCAACACCCGGGTGCGCATCGAGGCCCTCGGCGACAGCGTCGAGCGCGAGGTGTCCGCGGGCGTTCGCTTCGGCCGCCTCGTCGGCACCTCCGTCGCGATGCGCGAGGTGTTCGCGGTGCTCGAGCGCATCGCCGCGAGCGACGTGATCGTGCTCGTCGAGGGCGAGACGGGCACCGGCAAGGAGCTCGTCGCCGACGCGCTCCACCGCCAGGGCCCGCGCGCCGGCGGCCCCTTCATCGCCGTCGACTGCGGCGCGATCCCGAAGGACGCGCTCGAGGCCGAGCTCTTCGGCGCGGACAAGGCCGCCGACGGGCAGCGCGCGCGCCAGGGCGCCTTCCGCGCGGCCGAGGGCGGCACGCTCTTCCTCGACGAGGTGGCCGAGCTCTCGCCCGAGCTCCAGGCGAAGCTCCTGCGCGCGATCGAGTCGCGCGAGGTGCGGCCCGTCGGCGCCAGCCAGCCCGCCGCCTTCGACGCCCGCGTGGTGGTCGCCACCACCCGCAACCTCCCGCGCGAGGTGAAGGAGGGCCACTTCCGCCAGGACCTCTACTACCGCCTCGCCGCGGTGGTGGTGCGCCTCCCGCCGCTGCGCTCGCGCCTCGAGGACGTGCCCGTGCTGGTCGACACGATCCTCGACGACCTCAACCGCCGCCGCGACGCGCAGGGCCTCGCGCCGTACCCGGGGCTCGACCGCCGCGCGATGGAGCTCCTGTCGCGCTACGAGTTCCCCGGCAACGTGCGCGAGCTGCGCAACCTGGTCGAGCGCTTCGCGGTGCTCGGGCCGGACGCGAGCGCCCTCTCGCGCAGCGCGCCCACGGTCGACCGGGTGGCGGGCCACGAGATCCGCACCGACCTCCCCTTCCACGACGCCAAGGAGATCTGGACGGAGATCTTCGAGACGGCCTACCTCACCAAGCTGCTCGCGACGCACAACCACAACGTTTCGGCCGCCGCCCGCACCTCGGGCATCGACCGCCGCCACCTCCAGCGGCTGATGGTGAAGCACGACCTCCGCGAGCGCGACCCCGGCACCACCGGCCGCTGGCCCACCTCGGGCGGCTGAGGGCACCTGAGCCGCGGCGCGTTCGAGCGCCATGCTACGCCCGCGCGACGCGGCCGTTCGCTTCGAACCACCGCCACGCCGCCGCGTGCTGCGCGTGGCCGCGGCCGTTGGCGTCCTCCGCGCCCGGCGCCTGGTCGGCCGCGGGGGCGTGCGCCGCGAGCGTCTCGCCGACGTGGTCGCGCGACACCACCACCAGCCCCGCCCGGTGCCGCGAGAGCATCACGCACAGGCGCCCGGTGGCGAGGTCGAAGCCCGTCGGGCTCGCCGCGCTCGACAGCGGGTGGACGGCGACCATCACCTCGCGCTCCAGGCCCTGCCAGCGCTCCGGCGTGTCGACCCGGACCGCGCCCGCCAGCGACCCGAGCGCCTCCGCGACGCGCGCGTTGGCCGCCCGGTGCGTCGCCACCACGCCGACGTCCGCCGCGGTGAGCGCCCGCGCCGCGCCGTCGATCGTCGCGACGGCGCGGCGGTCGAGGAGGCGGCGCACCACGTCGGCGGCGGTGGCGGCGAGGTCGCGGTCGTCCGCGGGGGCGCCGTCGTCGGGCGTCGGGAGCGTGAGGAGCGAGAGCGAGCCGTGGGCCAGCCGCTCGATCGCGTCGTCGACGCCCGCGACGCGCTTCTTCGTGGCGCCGACGGTGACGCGGCGCGCGCCCGGGTCGCCCCAGGCGTCGAAGGGGAAGTCGTAGAAGCCCCGGACGAGCGCGGCGGTGTCGTGCGGCAGGCGCGTGGTCACCGGCAGCGCGTGAGGCCGCGACGCGCGCGTCGGCGAGGATCACCGCGGGCGCGGCGCGGTGCGGGGCGCGCGGCGACGTCTCCCAGCGCGCGACGGGGACGGTGACGGTGGGCTCGATCTGCCCCGGGTCGCCCACCAGCACGAAGCGCGGCGCCACCGCGGAGAGGAGCGTGAACTCGCCCCACGCCATCTGCCACGCCTCGTCGACCAGCAGCACGTCGGCGGGCTCGACGTCCTTCGTGCTCGCCCACTTCGCGCTCGTGGCCACCACGACGGAGGCGCCGGCGGGCTGGTCGGCGCCGCGCTGGATCACCGTCACCGCGCGCCCCAGGTCGCCCGGGTCGTGCCCCTGCGACGTGAACCGATGAACCCGCGCCGCCGGGAACTCCCCGCCGAGCCGCCGGCACAGGTCGTCGGCCTGGCTGTTGGTCTGGGTCGCGACGGCGACGCGGAGCCCGCGGTGCTGCGCGAGGGCGGCGGCGCGGAGGAGGACGTGGGTCTTGCCCGACCCGGGCGGGGCCTTGAGCACCACGAGGGGCCGGCGCGCCTCGACGTCGGCGAGGACGGCGCCGAGCGCGGCGCGGCGGGCGCGGTGGAGGGACTGCTGGCGGGCGGAGGGGGCGTTCATCGGTGGGCTCCGAGGGCTTCGACGTAATCGACGAGGTCTTCCTGACGCCGCGTCGCGCGGTCGTGCGGCGGATCGCTCTGCCCGTGCGTGAGCCACGCGCCGGGGCCGTCGTCGGACCACGCCTTGAGCGACTTCTGCCGCGTGAGCTCGGGCATCCCCGCGTCGATCAGCGCGACGGTCTTTCCGCGCAGCGACGGGTCGCACGGGTCGCCGTGGCCGCCGCGGCCGGTCTTCTGCCCGCGCACCTCCAGCTCCACCTCGCGGACGGCGCCGCGCACCGTCACGCGGCGGATCACCACCGAGCGCCCGCGCTGCCCCGCGACCTCGGCGCTCCCGCCCTCGCGGAAGCGCGTGGGGACGTCGGCCGCGGTCTCCACCGTCCACACGGGGACGGTCCTCCGCCCGACGCCCTCGTCGCACACCTTCGTGATGACGCCCTGGAGCGCCCTCCCTTCGAGCGCCGCGCGCCGCACGAGGCCCGGGTCGGCGTGGAGCGTCGCCACCGCGCCCACCTCCTCGGCCCGCTGGTGCGCGAAGAAGCGCGACGCCGCCGCGGCGCTCTGCCGGTCGGTCTCCGGGTCGGGCACGAACACCTCCTCGCCGGCCTCGCGCCTCTCTTCCGCGCGTCGCCACTGCCACTCGTACTCGTCCTGCGCGAGCGCCGCGAGCTCGTCGAAGGCCGCGCTGGTGGGCCGCGCGTCGCGCTGCATCGTCGACCACGCCGCGTCGGTGAGGCGCCACCGCCGGCGAACCTCCTCGCCCACCGCCGCGCGGATCGCGTCGGCGCGCGCGGCGTCGTCGCGGCCCTGCTGGCGAGCGGCGTTCCAGGCGGAGACGAGGGGCTCCAGGGTGTCGCGCTCGAGCGTCGGGTCGAGGGTGATGCCCACCGCGTCCGCCTCCGCGCGCTCGGCCGCGGCGAGGCGCGCGTCGCGGTCTCCGTTGGTGGTCACCCAGGCGTGGACGAAGCCGAGGTGCTGCTGGCGCACGTCCTCCGCGGGGACGGCCCACGCCTCGCGGAGGCTCTTCGTCGCGTCGACCACCAGCGTCTGGGCGGGCCGCTGCGACTCGCGGAAGATCCAGCCGCAGAGCCGACCGAAGGCGTTGACCCGCGACCGCTCGGCGTCGGGCACCTTCACCGCCCGCGCGTAGCGGTACTCCATCAAATGGAACACCTCCCCGTGCGACGCGCCCGGCACCACCAGCGCCGCGCGCGCGAGGTCGCGGGGGCCACCCTTCGACGGGTGCCCGCACCACGCGAGGAGCTCATCGCCGAAGCGCATCACCATGGCCCGCACGTCGTCGGCGCGGCGCGGGTCGGGGACGGCCTCGACGCACGGTTCACCGCCCGCGGGGCCCCACGCGACGGCCCAGGGCGAGGTCTCGCCGGCCATTCGAACGAAGGCGACCACGAGGACGTCGGCGGGCGCGAGGCGCGGCCACGGGACGGTGTCGCGGAGGGGGAGGGGGCGCCCGTCGATCCAGGCGCGCAGGCGGAGGACGGCGTCGAGGTCGCTCATCGCGCACCCCCAACCACCGCGTCGACCGCGGCCACGCGCGTCATCAGCGCCTCCTCGGCGGGCGTCGCGGCCTTCGTCGTGCCCCGCAGCAGCGCCTCGGCCCGCAGGAGCGTGACGCCCCCGACGAGCGCGCCCACGTCGCGCCCGAGCACGGCCCCGTCGCCCGCGTCGAGGGCGCGGCTGCGGCACACCTTCGCGCGCGGGCAGAAGCTCACGCAGCCCTCCTCGTACGCGGTGGGCGCGGCGCACACGGCCGCGATGGCCTCGTCGCGCGAGGCGACGGCGGGGCCCTCGGCGCGAATCAACGCGGCGACGTCGGCGAGGCGGCGCCACCAGTCCTCGGCGCGCTTCGCCTGCCAGCGCAGGTCTTCGGGCCAGCGGACCGACGGGAGGTTGGACGCGGGCTTCGCCAGCACGAGGAACCCCCGGTCGTCGACGCCCACCGCGCCGCCGAGGCCGAGCGCGTCGACGGTTCGGCGGAGCGCGTGGACGTAGAGCCCCGCCTGCGCGCGGGCGCCGGCGAGCTGGGCCCGGTCGGTGTGGCCGCCGCGGTCGGGGTAGGCCTTCACCTCGCCGACGTGGAGCCGGACGCGCGGGGCCTCGTCGCAGAGGCGGACCGCGACGAGGTCGGCGGCGAACATCCCCTCGGGCAGGAGCGGCCCCTCGTCGAAGCGCATCGCGGGCGCGACGACGAGCGCGGTGACCTCCGCGGCGTCGGCGTCGACGGGCGTCTTGGCGAGCCCGCGGAGGAAGGCGGCGAAGCCCTTCGCGGCGGCCTCGAGCGAGGGGAGGGCGCCGCCGTGAACCTTGAGGCGAAGGTCGAGGACGGGGCCGTGGCGCGCGGGGAGGACGTCGGCGGCGACGAGGGCCTCTTCGATGCGGGCGGTGGGCTCGTAGAGCGAGCGTTCGAAGGAGACGCCGCGCGCGAGGGCGAAGGGCGACTGCCCCTCGCGCAGGGAGGGGTCGTCGGGCGGGAGCTCGCGCCGCGCGACCTCGCGCATGGGGACGTCGTGGACGACGGCGCGCACGTTGGCGTCGCAGCGGGGGTTGGCGACAAACTGGTCGATGCGGCGCCGGAGGTCGCGTCGGCGCTCGGGGGCGGCGGTGTCCATACGTCGGGGGAGACGCGGGGAGGAGTGGAGATCTGACAGGGGAGCGCGGGGGAAGCGTGCGGGGCGTCAGGCGACGACGAGGCGGGCCTTCGAGGACGACGCCACGGCCATCGCGTCGACCTTCGCGCCGGCGTCGAAGCTCAGCGTGCGGGCGAGGAAGAGCGCGGCGGCGCCCGTCCCGTCGTCGTGGAGGCACGCGACCACCGGGTCGAGCGCGAGGGGCGTCGCGTCCGGGCGGAGCAGGTAGCACCAGGGCGCGTGGAGCGAGCCCGCGATGCGCCGCGTGTCCACGGGGAAGCGGTCGGACGATCCCTGGTGGACGCGCACCTGATACAGCATCGTGCCGGTCGCGTCGGGCGCATCGAGGACGGCGGCCGGGGAGACGAGCTCACACGCCGCGAGCGGCGCGAGGGCGTCGCAGAGCCGGTGCCAGAGGGCGTGGAGCGGGGCCTCGTCCGCGGCGAAGGCCGACTCGGAGGCGGTGACGCCGTGGGAGAAGTCGTTGCGGTCGGTCACGACGGCTTCGAGGGCGCGCGTCAGCTCGGAGGCCTTGCCCTCGGGGGTGACGAACGCCCGCGCGGCGCGGGTCACCGGGTCGGCGGCGTCGGCGGGGAGGCGCGCGCCGAGGCGCCACGCGAGGGTGAGCCAGGTGCCCATGGAGATGGGGCGGCCGAACACATCTTTGAGGAGGGCCAGCACCTCCGGGCTCCGCGCGCCGCCCGCGGCCTCGCGGAGCGTCGAGAGCACCAGGCCGACGAGGAAGGCGAGGGCCCGCTCGATGCCGTCGCGCCGGGTCTTCACCCGCAGCATGGGCGTCACCTGCGCGGCCACCATCGCGTCGAACACCGCGATCGGGTAGGGGAGCGGGCGCGGGGTCCCGGTGGGGGCCGCGGTCGTCGCGGTGGGCGGAGGGGGCTCCGCCGCGTCGTCCTTCTCGACGTCGTCCGAGCGGTCGGCGGCGCCGGCGACGAAGTTGATGCCGAGGGCCTTCGCCTGTTCGAGCACCAGCTCGGTGGCCGACGCCTGCTGGTCGGGGGGGTAGCCCCGCTCGCGCAGGAGGCGCTTCACCAGCGAGCGGAGCTTCGCCTGGACGGAGCGCTTGTTCTGCCAGTCGATGGTGGCGTTCTTGCGGACGAGCGCGGTGAGGGTGGCGAGCGACGGGTCGCCCATCACGTCGCGGGCGCTCTGGTTCTGCGCGAGGGCGTCGTAGAAGGCGGACTCTTCGCGCGTGAGGGAGAGGGCCTCGCCTCTCCGCGCCGACTCCCGCAGGTCGACCGCGAGGCCGCGGAGCTCGTGGGCGAGGTCGAGCACGTCGATGGCGCGGCTCTGGTAGCGCGCGATGGCCTTCGCCAGCAGGTCGGAGAAGCGCCTCCCCTCCACCACGTTGCGCCGCGAGCGGGCGCGGATCTCGTCGTCGAGCACGCGCTGGAGGAGGGCGGCGGCGAGGTTCTTGTGCGCCATCCCCTCCACCTCGGCGAGGAACTCCTCGGACAGCACCGACAGGTCGGGCTTGCGCAGCCCCGCCGCTTCGAACACGTCGACGACGGCGTGGGTCACCACCGCGCTGGCGATGATCTGCCGGATCGCGTGGCCGATCGCCGTGCTCCCGCCCCCGCGCGGCGTGGCGAGCTTCACCAGCCCCACCCGCACCGCCTGGAAGAAGGCCACCTCGTCGCGGACGCGCTCGCAGGTCTCGTGCGGCATCGCCAGCGCGAAGGCCCGCGTGAGCTCCGCCGCCGTCTGGAGGAAGCGGTCGTGCCCGTCGGCCGCGCCCCGCGCCTTCGCGCCCGCGGGCGCGGGCTGTCGCATCGCGAGGACGTGCTCGCGCGCGGCGGGGAGGAGCGCGAGGCGCTCGCCGGGGGTGCCCGTGAAGAAGCGTCGGTAGTCGAAGCCGTGGAAGAGGTCGCGGCAGCCCTCCAGCTTCTCTAGCAGGAGCATCGCGGCCTGCTCCTGGAGCCCGGTGGCGTCGCCCTGCCCGCCGCTCGCCGCGTACGTGGCCATCGCCTCCTTGAGGAAGGGGGCGACCCCCATGTAGTCGACCACGAGGCCGCCGGGCTTGTCGGCCCACACCCGGTTCACCCGCGCGATGGCCTGCATGAGGTTGTGCCCGCGCATCGGCTTGTCGACGTAGAGGGTGTGGAGGCACGGGGCGTCGAAGCCCGTCAGCCACATGTCGCGGACGATCACGACGCGGAGGGGGTCGTCCGCGTCCTTGAAGCGCTCGGCGAGGCGCTCGCGGCGGGCCTTGGTGCGGACGTGGGGCTGAAGCTCCGGGCCGTCGCTCGCGCCGCCCGTCATCACCACCTTCACCGCGCCGCGGTCGTCGTCGCCGTCGAACCACTCGGGGCGGAGCGCGCGGATCGCGTCGTGGAGGTCGACGCAGATGCGCCGGCTCATGCACACGACCATGGCCTTGCCGGCGAGGGCGTCGGTGCGGCGTTCGAAGTGGGCGACGAGGTCGGCGGCGATGAGGCCGACGCGCTTCGGCGTGCTCGCGAGCGTCTCCAGCGTGGCCCACTCGCCCTTGAGGGCCTCCTTGCGCTCGGCCTCCTCGCCCTCGGTCACCTCTTCGAAGCGGGCGTCGAGCTGCGGGCGCTCGCGCTCGTCGAGGTCGAGGCGGGCGAGGCGGTTCTCGTAGTAGATGGGGACGGTGGCCCGGTCGTCGACGGCGCGGCGGATGTCGTAGACGCTCACGTAGCCGCCGAACACCTGCGTGGTCACCTTGTCGTCGAGGTCGACCGGCGTCCCCGTGAAGCCCACGTACGACGCGTGGGGGAGCGCGTCGCGCAGGTGCTTCGCCAGGCCGTACACCAGCTTGCCGCTGTCCCGGTCGAGGCGGGCCTTGAAGCCGTACTGGCTCCGGTGGGCCTCGTCGGCGACCACCACGATGTTGCGCCGGGTCGACAGCGGCGCCTGGGGCTCTCCGTCGGGGGGCAGAAACTTCTGCACCGTGGTGAAGTACACGCCGCCCGATGCGGTGGTGAGCAGGCGCCGGAGCGCGGCGCGGTCGTCGGCCTGGACGGGCTCCTGCCGGAGGAGCGCCTGCGCGCGGGAGAAGGTGCCGAAGAGCTGGTCGTCGAGGTCGTTGCGGTCGGTGAGGACGACGACGGTGGGGTTCTCCATCGCGGGCTCGAGCACGAGCTTGCGCGCGTAGAACACCATCGTGAGGCTCTTGCCCGAGCCCTGGGTGTGCCACACCACGCCCACCTTGCGGTCGCCGCCCTCGGCCGACGCGCGCACCGTCTCCCGCACCGCGCGCCGCACGGCGTGAAACTGGTGGTAGCCCGCGAGCTTCTTCGCCACCCCGTCGCGCGTCCCCTCGAAGGTGACGAAGTTGCGCGCGAGGTCGAGGAGGCGCCCGCGTTCGAACACCCCGCGCACCAGCGTCCGCAAGGGCTGGTCGCCGCGCGGCTCGTCGCCCTCGTCGTCGACCGCGCGCCACGGGCCGAAGCGCCCCCAGTCGGCGCCGAGGGGCCCCACCCGCGCGTCGACGTCGTCCGACGCCACCATCAGCACGTTGGTGGCGAAGAGCGAGGGGACGTCGCGGACGTAGGTCTGGAGCTGGCGCCACGCGTCCTCCGCGGTGGCGTTGGCGGTGGGGTTCTTGAGCTCCAGCACGGCCACCGGGAGCCCGTTGAGGTACACGACCACGTCGGCGATGCGCGCCTGCCCGGTCCCCCCCACCCGGTCGCTCACGCGGACCTGCCTTGCGACGAGCCAGTCGTTCTCCTCCGGGCGCTCGGCGTCGACGAGCCGCACGATGACGCCGCGGACGCCGCCCGCCTCGCCCGGCACCTCCACCGTCACCCCGTCGGCGAGTCGCTGGTGGAAGGCCGCGTTGTCCTGCACCAGCGTCGGCGCGTCGCGACGGAGCACCCGGCGCATCGCCTCCTCCACCGCGTCCGCCGGGAGGTCGGGGTTGAGGTGGTGGAGCGCCGCGCGCAGCCGCCCCACCAGCGCGGGCTGCGACTCGTCGTCGCGCTCGCCGTGGGGGCCGTCGGGGTCGAGCGCGTCGCGCGTCGCCACCTCGTAGCCGAGGTCGGCGAACCAGCCCAGGGCGGCGTCTTCGAGGTCGCTCTCGTAGAGGGTCGTGCTCATGCGCAAGGGGGACGGTGCCCGGTGGGGTCCGCTGACAAGGGAGCGGGACGGGCAATGTCACCCGCGACCGTACCAGAGGCGGGGCCGCGGCCGGGAGGGGCAACGGCCTAGGTCGGGGGAGGTGCCGGCTGTGACGAAGGCCCCGGAAATGCGAGCGAAAGTCACTTCGAAGTGCCTTTCGGGGCGCCGACGACCTTCGAAACCCACCTGCAGGTGCCTTTTCAGCCCGCGCGGGCTTCGAAACGTCACCTGCAGGTGACCCTCCAGGGCCGCGCGGGCTTCGAAGGTCACCTGCAGGTGGGTTTTCGCGGGGCACGTCGCCTCCGCGACCCACCTCCCGGTGACCGTCCGATCGGCGCACAGAGGAACGGATGCACCGTCTGGAGGTCGCCGCGGCTCGTCCGTACGGTGGGCCTCACGCCGCGCGTTGGTTGCCGCGGCGGGAAAGGCATCGGGTCACCCATGATCGAGTCGTTCGTGATGTATCAGCTCCCCGCGCGGATGGAGTCCTCCGACGCGGTGGGCCTCGGGGAGCAGCTCGCGCTCCGCTACCAGGCCGTCGCGTCGCCGAAGAAGAAGCCCGTCGAGGGGGCGCCCGTCCACGTCGCCATCCCGCCCAACGTCGCCGCCTCGTGGAAGCGCTTCGCCGTCGCTCACGACGAGCTCTCCAAGGCCGCCGCGCTGCGCATCGCCACCACCGGGCTCACCCCCGCCGCGCCCGTCGAAGACGACGACGCCGCCAACGCCGCCTCGGACGACGCGTGGCGCACCTTCGAGGCGTGGCTCGGCGCGTGGGCGCGGCACGCCGACGACGGCAAGGCCCCGCGCGGCGCCGACGCCGCCGCCCTCTACGCCCGCGTCTTCCCCGCGGTGGACGCCATGCGCTTCATCGGGTGGCGCCCGCGCAAGCAGTGGGTGGCGATGCAGGGCCGCATGGCCGTGCTCGACGAGCCCGCGAACCGCGAGCTGCTGAACGGCCTCGGCGGCGCCCGCCTGCACGAGCACCTCCGCGCGACGCACGACGCCTTCGGGCGCGCCTACGGCTTCACCGCGGTGCAGGCCGACGGGGCGGCGGCGACGGTCGACGTGCGCTCGGTCTTCATGGCCGCGAAGGACGCGCTCCGCCAGTACGTGACGCGCGTCGCGGCGAGCGCCGACCCCGACGTGCCGGGGAGCGAGGCCCTCGCGACATGGCTGCTCGCGCCGCTCCACGAGATGGTGGCGGAGTTCGCCGCCGCGCCGACGAAGCGCGCGACGCCCGAGGCGGACAAGCGCACGCCGTCGCAGCCGCCGCCCCCGCCCAACGCCTGAGCCGCTTAGCCCCCGCCGCGGAGGCGCGCCAGCTCCGCTTCCAGCGCCTTCACGCGCGCCTCGGCGGCGTCGGCGCGTGCGCGCTCTTCGTCGGCGCGTGCGCGCGCTTCGTCCGCGACCAGCCGCTCGTGCTCGGCCGCGCCGTCGAGCTCGTCGAGGCGCGCTTCGAGGAGGCGCAAGAGCTCGCTGCTCGGGTGGAGCTCCTGACGGTTGAAGAAGAGCCGCAGGCGCCCGCCCACCACCCCGAACTCCAGCCCCAGCGTCGCGGCCGGGACGAGGCCCCCGCGCGGCTCGATCGGGTCGTACACCCGCGGGCCGCCCGCGGGGAGCCGCCAGCCGCGCACCGTCCCGCGGCGGTGGTCGAAGACGAAGTACTCCGGGATGCCGAGGCTCGCGTAGCGGGCGCGGTTGGACACGGTGTCCTTGCGGCGCTTGCCCGCGACGACCACCTCCAGCACGAGGTCGAGCCCCTTGCCCTCCGCGCTCACGACCCACTTCATCCGGTCGTGGGCGCCGACGTCGAGCACCACCAGCACGTCGGGGCTGAAGCGCGGCTCTCCGGGGTAGTACACGGCGAGGTCGGCCGCGACGTAGGCGCTCCGGCCCGTGCGGGAGAAGACGCCCTTCAGCACGTCGCGGGTGTCGTTCTTGGCGTCGTAGTGGACGTCCCCCTCGGGCATCCCG
>WBZM01003678.1_pt1 | contig 11763 bp, 8 predicted proteins | sample 5204271 | NCBI WGS metagenome assembly WBZM01 (sample SAMN12344346, study PRJNA552823) | activated sludge metagenome | biome: Activated sludge suspended growth; feature: Nitrification reactor; material: Wastewater; isolation source: activated sludge from nitrification reactor of wastewater treatment...
GCTCGAGCATCTGGGCGAGCGCCGCATCCACTGCGACCTCGCCGTGCAGCAGTCCGATGTCGTCGAGCCGCCGCACCTCGACCACCAACACGTCGACGGCGCGGCCGTCCGACATCCACCCGTCGCACAGCGCTGCCACCCGCGACGCGCCATCGGGGCCGTCGTGGACGCCGCGCGACCGCTGCGCGCGGAGGCGCCTGTCGTCGAGCTCGTCGGTGGTCACGTCACGTGCGATACCCACGACCCATGACGGTTCCGTGTCGGTCGGCGACGCGGCGAGCTCGATCCAACGTTCGCCACCTGCCAGCGCCACGCGAGCGCGGATCCGCTCGACGACACCGTCGGCGAGCGAGACCAACCGATGACGGGCGTGGTGGCGAGCATCGGCGTGCAGCCGTTCCAGCGCCCGGTCGAGCGAGACGTCGATCGTGCCGTCGCGGCCGACGATGGTGGTACCACGCTCCTGCTGGCCACCGTCGAGGAGCGCCCACGCCGACTCCGACGCCCGGACGTGCCCCGTGTGGGGCTCGACCTCCCACCACGCCGCATCGGCGGCCTCGCACGCGAGATCACCGCGCACGGCGAGCCGTGCGGCGCGGGCGCGCTCGCGGCGAGCGACATTGTCGAGCGAGTCGGCGCGCTCGTCACGACGCCGGTGCCGACGCACCACGACCGCCACCAGCGACACGACCAGCGGGACGAGCCCCCAGCCGGTCAGCAGCTCGGCCACAGCGGGCGCGACGGCGAACGACGCGGCCAGCACCACCATCGAGGCGCCGGCACCGGCGACGAAGGTGAGCCGCTCCACCCGGTCGTCCCACGCGGGCCACAGGGCGGCCAGGCCCGCCGCGACCAGCGCCACGGCGGGCACCGCGGTCGCGAGCACGAGCGAGCCGTACTCGAGCGCGCCCGAGCCGCCCACCCGGTGGGCCGAGACCTGATCGCTCACCGGCCACATCACCAACCGCACCGCGCCGACGGCGCCGAGCGCCCCGACGGCCCAGCGAGGAGCCCGGCTGCCGGCGAGCCGGGCCGCGACGGGCAGCACCGTCAGCGCGGCGGCGATGAGCAGCACCGACCGCACGAACGCGAGCTGGTCCACACGATGCGCAGGTGCCGACAGCACCCACACGTTCACGACGAGTCCTGCCGCCAGCACGAACGCGAACCACGCCAGCCACGACGACGTTCGATCCTCGACCGCCCGCGTCGCTCGGTGGCCACGGTCGACGAGCACCGCGCCCGCCGCTCCTGCGACCACGAGCTGGGCCCCCACGGACCACGCCGGCAACTGATCGAACACCATCACGTCCTCTCCGGGCCGTGGCGACGATCGCGGGCCCACACGATTGGACGTCCCATACCCTGCCGGGGTTCCCCGATCCGGCCGGGAGCGCCGTCGAGCGGTGCCCGGACCGCCCACGGGGCCACCGCTACGCTCGGCGCATGCCCGAGACCGCTGCGTCGGACGATCGCGCCCCGACGCCGCCGCGCCGGGCCGGGTTGTTCGCCACCGCCGCGCTCGCGGTCGCGGCGGTGACCGGGGCGATCGTGTACGCCGGCACCCGCGACACCTGGGAGCGCAGCGGCCCGCCGATCCGGGTGTCGAGCTGGGCGCCCTACTGGCAACCGGACGCGGCCCTCGCGTCGTTCCAGGCCAACAGCGCGCTGTTCGCGGATCTCTCGCTCGTGGCGTACTCGGCGACGGACGCGACCACGATCACTCCCTACCCCGGACTCCCCGACGGCACCGTCGACACCTATCGTGCCGCCACGGAGGCGGCCGGCGTGCCCTACCTCGCGACCATCTTCGACGACTCGCCGGCCGGGGCCATGGCGGCCGTCCTCGCCGATCCCGCGAGCCGTACCGCGCACGTGCAGGCGGTCGTGGCCGTCGTCACCGACGGCGGCTTCGACGGCGTCGACCTCGACTACGAGAAGTTCGCGTTCTCCGACGACCGCTCCACCTGGGCCACCACTCGCCCGCTCTGGATCGCCTTCCTCGACGAGCTGGCCGTCGCGCTCGACGCCATCGACGCGCAGCTCGTCGTCAGCGTGCCACCCGTGTACGACGACGGCCAGACCGATGCGAGCGGCTACTGGGTGTACGACTACGCCTCGATGGGACGCATCGTCGACCGCATCCGGGTGATGGCGTACGACTACTCGTTCACCGGCAGCGCGCCCGGCCCGATCGCACCGATCGAGTGGGTCCGCGGGCTCGTCGATGCGATCACCGGGCTCGTGCCGCCCGAGAAGATCGACCTCGGCATCCCCACCTACGGCTACGACTGGGTGCGCTCGGTGAGCGGCACCTGTCCGGCAGACCAGACTCCCGAGACCAAGGCGATCGGCACGGCTCGCGCCGCCCGCACCGTGACCGAGCGCGGCATCACCCCCTCGTGGGACCCGGTCGCGCAGGAGCGCGTGTTCACCTACGTCGACACGCTCGCGGGCACCGACGCCAACGGGGCGCCGGTCACGTGCACCGTCGATCGCGAGGTGCGCTATCTCGACGCGGTCGCGGTGCACCGTCGCGCCTGGCTCGCGCATCGCGAGGACCTGCACGGCGTCGCGCTCTGGGCGCTCGGCAACGACGACGAGCTCACCTGGGACGGTCTCCGCGCGGCCCGGTTGGGCGACGAGACCTGGGGCGAGGACACGACCACCACGACCACCACGACCACCGTCTCGGGCAGCTCGGGCACCGTGCCCGACACGGCGGCCGCGACCGCGCCGACCACGGGCTGACAGGACCTCCGGCACTGGGGCGTGCCGCACGGACGGCGGACCCTGGGGTCGAGGGGCGTCGACCCCCGCCCCTCACCGCTCGAACGAGGGGAGGCCACGATGATGCTCGGTCTCGGACTGCTGGTCCTGGTGGTACTCGGTGTCGTGGCGGCGGTCGTCGCCGTCGTCGGCCGTGCGCACCACCCGGCGACATCTCGCCTCGCGACGCCCGCCGAGTCCCGTCCGGCGACGACCCGACACACCCGCCTCGACGCCGATCTCGCACGCTGGGTGGCCGCGGGGCTGATCGACGGCGCGCAGGCGCAGGCGATCGCCTGGCTCGAGGCACGCCCCACCCGTCCGTCGAGCGTCGCTCCCCCGGCCGGCACCACGCGTGCCGCGCCGGCGCCACGCCGGATCCCGGTCGTCGCCGAGGCACTCGGCTACATCGGCGGCGTGCTCGGCACGGTCGGCGTGACGTTGCTCGTGCAACGCTCGTGGGCCGACCTGTCCACGGTCGGTCGTCTGCTGCTGACCGCCGGCGCGACGGCGGGTCTCGTCGTCGCCGGCGCCCTCGTCCACGAGCGGCGCGATCCGGCGCTCGCACGGCTCCGCTGGACCCTGTGGCTGGCGGCCACCGCGGTGGCGGGCGTGTTCGGTTCGGTCGTCGCGAACGACGTGCTCGAGGTCGACACCGGCGAACTCGAGGCCGCCACCATCGCCCTCGCCGTCGCGGTGCTCGGCACCGTGCTGTGGTGGGGCCGGCCGCGTCCGCTGCAGCAAGCGGCGTCGCTCGGCGGCGGGCTGCTGTTCCTCGGCACGCTGATGTCCGACATCGCCGGGAGCACCGCCGCAGGCGTGGTGCTGTGGGTCGGCGGTGCGCTCACCGTGATGGCCGGGATCGGATCGATCATCACCTACCCGCCGCTCACGATCGTGGTGGGCGGCTTCGCCTCGATGTTCGGTTCGTTCATGTTCGACGGCGACCGCCGCGGCCTCGGTCTGTCGCTCGGCTGCCTGACCACCGCCGCGCTCCTGACGCTCGCCGTCACGCGACGTCCGACGCTCGACACGGCCCAGCACGCGGCGCTGGGCGGCATCGGTCTGCTCACCCTCGCCCTGACGGCGCCACAGGCGATCGTCTGGTTCGCCGACGACGCGGCGATCGCCACCGGGGCGGTGGTGTGGGTGATCGGCGCGACCGTGCTCGGCCTCGCGATCGCCGGGCGTCCCCGCCTGGCCCACGTGCTCGAGGTGATCGGCGGCCTGGTGATGCTGGGCGGTGCGGCGATCACGGGCGTGCAGAGCGGCGCCGTGGCCACGCTCGCCGGCGTGGTGACCGCCGTCGGGTTCGTCGCCCTCGGCATGCTGCCCGGACGGGTGCTCATGTCGGTGGCCGGTTCGCTCGGCCTGCTCGTCTTCGTGCCCTGGTCGATCTCGCACTTCTTCCCCGGCGAGGGTCGGGCGCCGCTGCTGATCCTGGTGTCGGGCGGGTTGCTCGTCGGCGTGGCCGTGCTGCTCACCCGTCAGGGACGCCGGTTCCGTGCGGAGCTGGGAGCCGACACCCCGTCGGGGTGGACGGACTCAGAGGCTGGCGGTGTCGATGTCGATGCCGAAGAACATCCGACCGAGGGTCTCGTAGAGACGAGGTGACACCATCAGGTGCTGCGTGGCGACGTGCACGTCGCGCAGGCAGCGCTGCAATGGGCTGCTCTCGAACACCGAGGTGCCGCCCGCCAGGGTGTAGGCGATGTCGGTGGCCTGTGCCGCCGACGTCGCCGCGTGCACGCACGCGAGGCGGATCCGGGCCCGGGTCGCCACGTCGATCCGGTCGCCACCGCTCGCCGACGCCCAGGCCTGGGCGAGCTCGTCGTACAGGAACGCACGCGCCGAACGCAGCAATGCCTCGGCCTTGGCCAACTCGGCCTGGGCCATCCCCGACTGGCTCAGGGTGCGCGAGCTGAACAGCGGTCGCTTGCCCTGGGCGAGTTCGGTGAACTCGTCGATCGCGTGTCGCGCCACCCCCAACGAGACCGCGGCGACCCCCGAGGCCAACAGGCTGAAGTTCGGGAACGCCGCGAGGTTGCACTCGACCTGGCGCGGGCTCGCCAGCGGTTGCACCGAGCGTCCCATCGGCACGAACGCACCGTCGACGCTGAAGTCGTTCGAACCGGTGCCCCGGAGCCCGGTCGAGTACCACGTGTCGTGGATCGTCACGTCGGCGGCGTCGAAGAACATGAGATGGAACTCGCCGTCGTCGGTGACGGCGCCGCCGGCGATGTACTGGCTGTGCTGCGACCCGCTCCCCCACTGCCACCGGCCCGTCACCCGCCAGCCGTCGCCGTCGCGCACGGCCTTGCCGTTGGGTGCGTACACGCCGGCGGCGACGGTCTTCGGGTCGCCGAAGATCTCGCGAGCCCAGTGCGGATCGTGGAACAGGCTCATCGACGACGTGGTGGACCCGATCATGGTGCACCACCCGGCCGCGCCGTCGGCGACGGCCACCTTCTCGATCGCTGCGGCGAACGTGACCGCGTCGGCCTCCGGGCCGCCGTAGGCGGCGGGCACGCACATCCGGAAGAGTTGGGCGTCGCGCATCGCCTGCACCAGCCTGCTCGGCAGCCGGCGCTTCTGCTCGGCCTTGTCGGCGTGTGCCTCGACCAGCTCCTGCAGGCCTTCGGCGGCCTCGACCAGATCGACGCTCACGAGCCGGCGACCGCAGCGGTCGCGCGCTGTGCCTGCGCCCAGGTCATGCCGGCCGTCACGTTCACGTCGTGGGGTAGTCCCAGCACGCGCTCGGCCACGATGTTGCGCTGCACGTCGCCGGTGCCACCGCCGATCGTGAGCGCCTGGCTGAACATGTAGCCGTCGTACCAACCGGCGTGCGAGAGCCCGCCGGCCGGCTTCTCGGGGCCGAGCCCCTTCGTGTCGGTGCCGGGCACGAACGCCTCGCTGCCGTCGCCACCGGTGAGCATCCCGTGCGCGCCGATCAGGTCGCGAGCGAGCGCCATCACGTGCTGGCCGTGCTCGTCGGCCAGGATCTTGCGAATGCTCGCCTCGGGTCCGGGGGCCTCGCCCTTCAGGGCTGCCGTCAGGGTGCGCAGGCGGATCAGGTCGAGCAGCGTGTGCTCGATGTACACCTGCGCGATGCGCTGCCGGTCGACCGGGTCGCCGACACCGCCGGGAAACGCCTCGCGGATCGCGTCGATGGCCTCGAGCGCCGTCGGACCGTTCCCCCACAGCACCCCACCGGTGCTGAGCGACACGCGCTCGTTGCCGAGCGTCACCTTCGCGAGGCGCCAGCCGTCGTTCAGGTCGCCGACGAGGTTCTCGGCCGGGATCCGCACGTCGGTGAAGAACACCTCGTTGAACGTGTGCCCACCGGTCATCTCGGTGATCGGCCGGATCTCGATGCCCGGTGCGTCCATCGGGCACACGAAGTAGGAGATGCCCTTGTGCTTCGCGACGTCCGGGTCGGTGCGGGCGATCAGGATGCCGAACGTCGCGTACTGCGCACCGGAGGTCCAGATCTTCTGCCCGTTCACCACGAACTCGTCGCCGTCGCGCACCGCACGGGTGCCGAGGTTCGCGAGATCGCTGCCGCTGCCCGGCTCGCTGAACAGCTGGCACCAGAACTCGTCGCCCGACAACAGCGGCATCAGGTAGCGCTGCTTCTGCGCCTCGGTGCCGGCGTAGAGGATCGTCGGTCCGGCCCAGCCGATGCCGATCGGGTTCACCGGGCGCCGCACGCCGGCACGCGACAGCTCGTCGTCGATGATCAGCTGGTGGATCGGGTCGGCGTCGAGGCCCCACGGCCGCGGCCAGTGCGGGGCGACGAGGCCCGCCTCGGCCAGCTCGCGTCCGGTGGGTCGCGGGTGGTCGGCGAGCCACTCGCGCACCGCCAGGCGCCGAGGATCGTCCGCAGCCGGCAGCTGGAAGTCCATGCCGACACTGTAAACGACCGGACGAAAACGGCGACCGGCCCGGGCCACCACGCTGGTGGGGCACCGGGCCGGTCGAGGTTCAGGGGGCCGTGGGGATCAGGCGAGCGCCATCCCGTTGCCGAGCAACTCGACGCTGCAGTCCATGCCGGCGTGCACGCAGTTGTCGAACCACACCTGCATCACGGCCGGGTCCCAGCCGTTCCACCAGTCGCCGTGACCGGAGTAGCCGGCCGGTCCGTCGTACATGTCGCTCGACAGGCGCCACGTGCTGTTGCCGCTGTCGGGCACCGGCCAGTAGACGTTGTAGGTGACCTGCGGCAGCGCCACCGGATGGCTCGCCGGGCACCCGTTGTCGGAGTACGCCATGTGGCTCATGTGGTCGGCCGAGTCGAGGTTGATGCCGTCCCAGCACTGCGGGAACGACACGATCATCTTCACCCACTGACCGGGCTCGCACTGCTGCATCGAGGTGGTGTACGACGTGCCGTTGCCGGCCGAGTCGTACGCGCAGCTCCACGAGAGCGGCCGCAGCCAGCCGGGCAGGTTGCTCGGGCCGGTGGCCTTCGCGTTGCCGGCGATCATGCGCAGCCCCTCGGGCATCATGTGCGTCTCGCCCGGCTGCACACCGGTGTAGCCGCTCTTGTAGTAGGTGATGACGTAGTCGGGGATGACCGGCGTGCCGGTCGACGAGTCGAGGATGCTCGGCACCCAGTAGCCGCTGCGGTTGGCCGTGCCACCCGTGCAGGTGGAGTCGCCCGAGTAGCGGATCGAGTCGGCCGTGCTGTTCGCGTCGACGCCGGTGTTGCCGAAGAACGTGTGCAGGTGCGATCCGCCCGGGCGACCCGGCGCCACCAGCGGATCGTCGGCCGCCATGTGCGAGTAGTAGCAGAACGTGCGGAACGCGCCGACGCCGTCGGTGTACGACGGGCTCGAGCGTGCGTACTCGATGCGGGCCCCGGACGACGCGTTGATGTTGAGCGCGCCGGGGATCTCCGACACGAACAGACCGGTCCCGCCGGCCGGCGACGCAGCGCCGCCCACGCCGGCGCTGCCCGTGGCGGTGCCGGTTCCTGGTTTGGTGTTCCCGGCCTGTTGGGTAGGAGTGGGGACACTGCAAGCAGTGACCAACAACAGGCTGGCGATCCCGGCGAGGGCCAGGGTCTTCTTGGATGTCATGGATCCTCCGACTGATGTCGCCCGCGTACGTGTGCCGACTGAGGTATCGGCACGTGTTCCGCCGTACTTGAACCCATCCGCACGAAAACCTTAACACAACCGCAAAGGTTCTTGACGGTTCCGAGACCGTCAAAAGGCCTGATTCCGGCGATTTCCGGTCGGGTGACCTCGAATGCGACGGAGACATGACGAAACCGTTACTGTCCGTGGCGATGCCCACGTCAGCCGCGCCCGAACCGTCAGGATCCCGTCAAGCCGATCGCGCCGAGCGCGACCAGCCACGCGCGCACGGCTGGAACGTGGCCGAGATCTGGGAGCACAACGCCGACCGGTTCCCCGACGCGGTCGCCCAGGTCTGTGGCGCGCGCACCACCACGTGGCACGAGTTCGACCGCCGCGCCGACGGCATCGCCGCGACCCTGCTCGCCGCCGGCGCCGGCCACCAGGACAAGGTGGCCCACTACCTCTACAACTGTCCCGAGTACCTCGAGAGCATGTTCGGCCTGTTCAAGGCCGGGCTGGTGCCGGTCAACACCAACTACCGCTACAGCGACGACGAGTTGGTCTACCTGTGGGACAACGCCGACGCGGTCGCGGTGATCTTCCACGGCACCTTCGCCGACCGTTGCGAGCAACTCCGCTCACGGGTGCCGTCGGTGCACACCTGGATCTGGGTCGACGACGGCAGCGGCCCGTGCCCCGACTGGGCCGTGTCCTACGAGACCGCGGCCGCCTCGGCCACCGAGCGGACGATCCCACCGTGGGGTCGCTCGCCCGACGACCTCTACATCCTCTACACCGGTGGCACCACCGGGATGCCGAAGGGCGTCATGTGGCGCCAGGACGACATGCTCGGCAGCCTCGACGCCCCGTCGAAGCGCCCACTGCCGCCCACGCCCGGCTGGGCGGAGTTCGACGAGCGGATCGCCAAGCCGGGTCCGCGCAACCTGCCGGCCGCGCCGCTGATGCACGGCACCGGCGCCTTCAACGCGATGTGGAACCTGGCCCTCGCCGGCTCGGTCGTCACCCTGGAGGGCCGTCACTTCGACCCGGTCGAGCTGCTCGACGCGATCGAGCACCACCGGGTCAACTCGATCTCGATCGTGGGCGACGCGTTCGCCAAGCCGATCCTGCGCGCGCTCGACGCCGAACCCGACCGCTGGGACATCTCGTCGTTGCGTGTGATCGTGTCGAGCGGCGTGATGTGGGCCACCGACACCAAGCGCGGCCTGCTCCGGCACAATCCCCGGCTCATCATGATCGACAGCCTCGGCTCGAGCGAGGCGATCGGCATGGCGAGCAACACCACCACCGCCGAGTCCGCCGACGCACCGGCCAAGACCGCCACGTTCTCGCTCGGGCCCAACACCAAGGTGCTCACCGAGGACGGACGCGAGGTGCAGCCCGGCAGCGGCGAGCGCGGCCGCGTCGCCCTGCGCGGCCGCACGCCGGTGGGCTACTACAAGGACGAGGCCAAGTCCGCCGCCACGTTCGTGATGGTCGACGGCGTGCGGTGGAGCATCCCGGGCGACTGGGCCGAGGTCGCCACCGACGGCACGCTGATCCTGTACGGGCGCGGCAGCCAGTGCATCAACACGGGCGGCGAGAAGGTCTTCCCCGAAGAGGTCGAGGAGGTGCTGAAGCAGCACCCGACGGTCGCCGACGCGGCCGTGGTCGGCGTGCCCGACGAACGCTTCGGCCAGGCGATCACCGCGCTGGTCGAGCCGCACGCGGGCGACGTCGTCGACGAGGCGGCACTCGTCGCCCACGTCAAGGAACACCTGGCGCACTACAAGGCGCCCAAGCGCGTGCTGCCGATCAGCACCGTCGGCCGCGCCGCCAATGGCAAGCTCGACTACAAGCGGCTCACCGGCATCGCGCTCGACGAGCTCGGCCTCGCCTGAGGTTCAGTTCGGGCGGGCGCAGGCCTCACGGGCGAAGCAGCCCTCGAGGTGATCGTTCACCAGTCCCATGGCCTGCATGAACGCGTACACGGTCGTGGGGCCGACGAAGCTCCATCCCCGCTTCTTCAGATCCTTCGACATGGCCGTCGACTCGGGCGTGAGCGGGGGAATGCCCGGCCCATCGGCCGTGCGCGTGGGCGTGTCGGTGCGGAACCGTTGCACGTACTGCAACAGGCTTCCCTCGGCCTCGCGCAGCTCGAGGCAGCGCTGTGCGTTGTTGATCGTCGACTCGATCTTGCCGCGATGGCGCACGATGCCCGCGTCGCCGAGCAGTCGCTGCACGTCGCCGTCGTCGTAGGCGGCGATGCGCGCCGCGTCGAAGCCGTCGAACGCGGCACGGAAGTTGTCGCGCTTGCGCAGGATCGTGAGCCACGACAAGCCCGACTGGAACCCTTCCAGGCACAGCTTCTCGAACAACCGGGTGTCGTCGGTGACCTGCCGGCCCCACTCGTGGTCGTGGTAGTGCGTGTACAGCGGATCGTCGCCGCACCACCAGCAGCGAGCAGTGCCGTCGAGACCGGTGCGCAGGTACGAATCCATCGGCTCAGTCTGGCAGCGGGGTGCGCGATGCCCGGCGGCGAGGTTCACCGCGCGTGCGGAGCGGCTTGACAGGCGGTCACCCGAACGGACCAATCCTGCCGATGGACATCGACGCGCGAACCCTGCGCCGCGCCCGCGAGGATCGCGGGTTCACACTGGTCGAGATCCTGATCGCGATCGTGCTCGTCGGTGTCCTGTCGGCGGTCGTCGTCGTCGGTGTGGGGCAGCTCACCTCGAAGGGCACCACCGCTGCGTGCAGCACATCGGCCGACGCGGCGCGCACGGCGTCGACTGCGTACTACGCGTCCAACCTCGCCTATCCCACGACGTTCGCTCAACTCACCGGCGCGTCGCTGATGTCGACGCCCGCCGGTGCCACCGTGGCCGGCGCCACGATGTCGGTGGGCGGCAGCGGCGGCTGGACGTTGACCCTCGAGCCGGGGGTGGGAACGGCACCGCCGACCTTCTCGTGCACCACGTCCGGTGCGACGACCACCGCCGGTGCGACGACCACCGTCGGCGCGACCACCACCGTCACGGCCACGACCGTGCCCGCCGGCTCGCTGCCGGTGACCGGCGCGATCCTGTGGCTCGACGCATCGCAGCCCGCCTCGATCACCCTCACGGGATCCAACGTGACCCGGTGGGCCGACGGATCGGGCGGTGGCGCCGACGCGACCGCCACGGGCTCCACGGGGCCGACGGTCGTGACCGCAGGTGGCCGGTCGTACCTCTCGTTCAACGGCACGAACCAGCAGATGGCGCTCACCCTCGCCGGCTCGAAGTCGACCATCATCGCCGTCGTCCGCTCGACGTCGACCACGTGGGGCAGCTACGGCAGCGTCCTCGAGAACCGCTCGGGTGGTCGTCTCGGGAACATCTTCGAGAGCGGCGCCACCAACTTCCACTTCAACCCGTACCCGACATCCGTCCGCAAGAACGGCATCGCCGTCACGAGCCCGTTCGATGTCGGTCCGGTCGGCCAGTTCATGGTGCTCACCGTCGTCCCCCGCTATCCGACGGCTTCCAGCCAGTTGGGGATCGGGGCGTTGGAGAACAACTGGTACAGCCCGATCCAGCTCGGCGAGCTGATCGTGTACCCGCGAACGCTGACGCCGACGGAGCTGCAGGCGGTCGAGCAGTACCTGACCACCAAGTGGGGCGTCGCCTGAACTGAGCTCGGCTCAGGCGAAACCGCCGGCGGCCGCCACGGCGCGGTACTCGTCGGCCGGCAGGCACGCCTCGGCGGCTGCACGGAACATCTCGAAGATCTCCGGCGGCGCACCCTGGTACATGCCGCCGAGCATGTCGAGCCGCTCGGCGAAGTTCATCGACGGCACCATGTACTTGATGAACACGCACATCTCGGGCGGCGGCACGCTCGTGCGGATCTGCACGGTGACGGCTTC
>WBZM01003681.1_pt1 | contig 11756 bp, 12 predicted proteins | sample 5204271 | NCBI WGS metagenome assembly WBZM01 (sample SAMN12344346, study PRJNA552823) | activated sludge metagenome | biome: Activated sludge suspended growth; feature: Nitrification reactor; material: Wastewater; isolation source: activated sludge from nitrification reactor of wastewater...
GCTCTCTCCCGGCCGGCCCCAGCCCCTGGCTGTTTCTCCCCACCGGGGTTTCTTTGGGGCCGGCCGGTCTGAGAGAGCCGTCGCGAAGCGATGGCCGAAGGCCACCCTTGACGCCGGTCCCAGGCCTGCTACCCTGGCGGCAACGCAAGCCGAGAAAATCCATCACCGGGCCCGTTCCTCTGGAACGGGCCCTCGTTTGCTCAAGGGTTCAACCCAGCAGCTCTTGGCTGGGGTCGCGACGGTCCCGGAGGGACCGCGCCGGCGAAGCCGGCGCGGTCAGGCCTGCCGTGTTGATCGCGCTTTTCGTTCCGCCTTGGCCAGACTGATAGCCCTGCGGCAGGCCGGCGAGCTAAGGTATCTCGACTGCTCCCCGGCCCTTCCCGGGTTTCTCGCTTGCACCCAGCTCCCGCCGAGTCTTAGCGTCCTGCTGGTCCCAGCAGGCGCTAAGACGACGCTCAAGACCCGGCCGACAGGGTCCCGCCCTTGGCTCTCGTTTAGCTCTCCACCTACCTGACCCAAGGCGGCTCGGGTAACTGTCTGGGAGGGCTCACACCAAAGCTTGACCCTTCAGGATCAACGTTGGCGATCACATAGTTATGAAGCGATCGGTTTGCGGAATAGACCCTGGTTAAATAATCTTGCACCTCCAGGAGACGATCGGTGAGGTATTCCACGTCGATCACGGTGCTGTTGGCTGAAGTCCGCGGCTCCTCCGCGGCTGGCTGGACCGAAGCGGTAACGCTGACGCTTGCGACCGGCTCTGCCGGCGCAAAGGCTTGTCGGAATAGATGCTCGGCCGCCTGGCTCCGATTGAGGTTGTTCTCGGCGGCGTAGGCGTCCAGTTGGGCGGCGACATCGTCGGCGATGGAGAGCGTGAACCTGGCCATGGGATCTCCTTAAATTGGCTCGGGAGTTCTTGAACTGCCGGCGATGGACTCCTGTCGCGTATGACAGCTGGTGATGCCATGTGAAGGCCATCATATGGTTTCACATGGCACAATGACGGCCTTGGAGCGCGGGACGCCGTTAGAGCTTGGGGTTGAGGAGGTGCGGGGGGACGAACGGGTTGAGGTTCTTGTGCCAGAACAGGATGCCCAATGTCTGCCCGGGCTCCCATTCGCTCTTCATGGAGATCTCGACTCGTAGGTCGTGTCGCTCACACAAGGCGAGGATCTCGGCCAGGTCGTCGCCCGATACGCTATAGGGCTGGGCCAGGAAGGCGACGGTCTTTCCGTCCCGCTCAAAGGCTTCGCCTCTCACCAGCCAGCGCCCGACCGTGGGCTCAGCCGGAGGGGCTGTCATCAGCCGATCGATCTCGTCGCAGGCTATGACCGTGTCGGCGCGCAGCAGGTCTACAAGCTGAGGGTCCTTGGGTTTGCGGTCCATTTGGGCTCATTTCTCCGCGCCCCACTCTGGCGACCTTCCCCAAGACGGCGGTGCGTCATCTTCTCGGACTGAAGTCGCTTTTGGAGACTCCAGCCCGAGTTTGGACTGCAAGCACAGCCTGAGGCTCGGTTTAACGTAAAGACGGGCTTTTTGCCCAGATCTGGCAAGGCCAAATATCGCGAAAAATCGAGTTCCAGCTATTGACAATGGGTCTGTCCCTCAGCCGCGGCTCCAGGCTGGCTTTACGGTTACGATCAAAAGTCGTGAATATTGGGGCCTTTTGGCTGTAAGCCTAGCGCAAGGCTGGGTTTAGATGCCCTTCCGCCAAAATGGGCCAGCCGCTTTTGGAGCCTTCAGCGGCGCTTTGACGTAATCCGAAAAGTCGTTTCAGAGCGTGGGCCTCGAGGCACCGTTTGGGCAAGCGCCATCGAGCTCCTAAGACTGCTTATCCCCCTGCGTGGAGTCCGCATCAATCTTGGTGGATCGAACCGTACCGGTGCGCCAGCGGCTGTGACCTGAGCGCTGACGCTTGCAGGCGGTCTAAGCGCACGGAGGCATCGTCCGGCCTCTGTGACATATTCTCCATCTCCTTCAAGCCGCGCCGCCCGGCCTTACCCTGTATGTCAGCCAGACGGGACGTCAGGGCGGATGGCTCCCGGTCCAAGACTGAGAGGACTTTCGCCGACTACGTTAGCCTGATCTTCTTGGGCGTTGCCAGGTCCGGGTCGCCGCCAGGTCCGGGTTGCCGTATCAGCCAGCGCAGCCATCGCTCCCAACAGGGCAGCGCTCGATCCCAGCTATAGCATTCGGCCAGTCGGAGAGCCTGGCATCGTTGGGACTCGCTCCAACGGGCTCCCGGGTTGCTGTCGATGTTTAGCCGGCGCAGTCGCCTGGCCCAGTCGCTGTGGGAGCTCAGCCCTACCGAGACTCCGCGCGACAGGGCTTCCAGGACACTCAGACCGAAGGTCTCGTAGTCCGAGAAGTTCCAGAGTTGGTCGATCTGGTCGTAGAAGTCGAGCATGAGCTCCGGTCGAAGTGAGCCCAAAAAGCGAACCCCCTCGGAGGGTGGGCCTTCGCTCCCCGCCACCAGGAGAGTGGACCCTGGGCAGTCCGCCTGTCGAGAGCGCAGCTCTGTGAATGCCCGATTCACGTTTTTGATGGCGTCTGGCCGGGCTGCCCATCCGAAACGATGGGGGACCGTGTCTTCTCTCCTGTTTCCGACGGGAAGCTGGCAGCCTGGACGCACCACAGTCCCCCGCAGATTGGGGTAATGGAAACGCGCGTTTCGCAAGTCGTGCCAGTGCAGGAAGCCGCATCGATACAAGGCGAGAAGCCGGCTCTCCTGTTGAAGTCGCAGTCTCTCCAGGGTTTCAGAGGGGGGGCCTTTCTGGGCTTGTAGGGTGTGAAATATGATTCCCGATGGGCAGTCCAGCAGGTCTAGAAGGGTGGCGGACATCCAGTAGTGGGCGCTGGCCACGTCAAACCTTTTGCCCGACAGCCATTTCTCCAGTCGCGCCCGGAACGCAGGCAGGCACTGCAGGGCGCTCTCTCGACCCCACGGTCGCCGGGCCCCGCAGCTCAGTCTGTGAAGCGTTACGGTGGGGGAGAGAGCCAGGCTCTGGTCGTCCTTTGCGAAGCCGCGTGTCACAACTTCCGTCGGCCAGTCAGTGTTCTGGAGGAAGCCCTTCAGAAGGACGTTCATGCCCCCGGCCAGGTCCTGGCCGGGCTGCTCTGTAGGGCAGGTGTGGAAGGAGATGAGTAGGTGGCGGGGTTTGTCGCTCATAGATGGGACAGGCGTCGGAGCATCGCCTGGCTCAGCCCTGGAGCACAAGCTAGGTAGTCTCGGGAGGTGAGCACCGAGGGCTTGCCTTGCAAATCACTGGTCCACCCGCCGGCTTCCCGGACCAGCAGAAGGCCTGCCGCCACGTCCCATGGCTGAAGGTCGACCTCCCAGAATCCGTCCACCCGACCTGCGGCCACATACGCCAGGTCCAGGCTGGCGCAGCCGGAAACCCGCACTCCGCGGCTTTCGCGGTGGAAGCCTTGACAGATGGTCCACTGGCTTTCGGGGGTTGGCGCGAACCCGGTGCAAAGCAAGGCTTCCTCGAGTTGGGCGCAGCCACTAACCAGCAATCGCTTCCCGTCGCACCAGGCCCCCTCGGCCCGAGCGGCCCAGAAGGTTTCCTCTTGATAGGGGTCGCGTACGGCCGCGAGAGTCGCCTGGTCGCCCTGATACAAGGCGACCGAGATGGCTGAGCGTGGCCAGCCATGCACCCGATTGGTGGTGCCGTCCAGAGGGTCGAGCCACCAGGTCCAGTCGCCGGCCTCTCCTCCCTCTTCCTCGCCCACCACCAGCGAGCCCGGCCACAAATGGGGGAGCGCTTCCCGAAGCCGGCGTTCCAGGACGCGGTCAAGCTCGCTCACCAGGCCGGCGCCCGGCTTGTTCACCGGCCGGCCGACCTGGCCACGAGTCAGCATCTGGCCCAGATCTTCGAGCAGGCGCGACAGCTCAGCTACAGCGTCAAGCTCAGACATCTATCTCGCCCCCTTTCTCCAAACCCCAGAGCTCCATACAGCGCCAGGGCTGCCAGGTGCCGGTCGTCACAGTACGCGAAGGCCGAGCCGTCGCCTTGGCTCAATGCCCATCTCAACAGTCGTTGCCCGAGACCTTGGCCCCGAGCCTCCGGAGCCACAGCGAACATGAAGACCTCCTCGGGAGAACCAGCCTTAAGCCAGACATAGCCATGCAACTGCTCGCCCCGCCAGAGCAGCCAGAATCGCTCCTGACCGACGGCGTTCAAGTTTCTTCGCAGTGTGGCCAGGCTCCAGGCGCGCGCGGGATCGCTCTGCAAACGATGGTGGAGCTCGTGCCAGGCGGTCAGGTCGGCGTCGGGGCGAAAGTCCTGGACCGACCAGCCTGGAGGCCACTGAGGAGGGGAGGGAGGGGAATCGCTACGTCGGAGCTCATAGAGGACCCGCCGCGATTGAAAACCTTTGCGCTCGAGCCAGGCAGTGGTTCGTGGTTTGTCTCCATAGGCCCAGAGCTGAACCCGCGAGCAGCCCTGGCTTTGCAAACGCTGGATTCCAAGCTCGAGCAGGCGGCTTCCCAGGCCCTGTCCGCGAGCCTGAGGCGCTACGAGCAACTGGATTTGCCCTAGCTGCCCATCGGTACAAAGCGAGAGAAAGCACGGGCCGTCTGCTGTCCAAGCGCCCTCCCCCTGGCCCTCTAGATAGGCCAGGAGAAGAGTGTCGTCAAGATTGCGGCAGCCGTCGGCCTGACAGCAGCACTGTGACAGCGCTCGGATTTGCTCCTCGCACGGCCGTTCTATCCAGTCTGGTTCGGCGGATGTGAGAGGACGGGCAGTCACCTACCGGGCTTTGAACTCCAGGCGACAAGTCCCTCCGCGGCGCCGGGGAAGGGTGTAGGTGACAAGGGCGGGAACCGCGCGCCGTGTGGCGCTGGTACGACAGTCTCGACAAGCTCGACCTCGAAGATTGGATGGGTCGCTTGATGGCGATGCCCCGCCCTAGCCCTTTCCTCTCTCCCTCTTTTCTTCGGCCCTGGGCGCAGGTTTTTGCCACCGAAGTTCGCGCCGGTCTATGGAAGGATGAGGGGTTGGCGCTTTTTCACCGAACTTCCGTGGGGTGGGAACTGCTCGGGGGCCAGGAAGTCGCTGACCGTCTGGATGTGCTGGGACGGGACCCCGCGATGTGGGCCGAGCTTCGTGAGGACTGTTCGCGTTGGGGCGGGCCGATTGTATTTCCTAACCTGGGACCGGAATCGCAGGCTTTGCATCATGTCAGGGAGGGCGACGAGCTTTCGCAGACCGATAGCTCGCCCTATCTGCTTTTAGACAAGGACTTCGGCGGTTTCCTCGCACGCTTGACGCGCAAGTCTCGCCACGAGCTAAAGCGAAAACTCAACCGCGCCGAGCGCTTAACACAAGGTGCCCTGACGGTGAAGGAAGGCTATGGCCAGTTGGAAAGCTTTCTGCACCTTCATCGTCGTAGTCATCCGGAGAAGGCCATCTTCATGCAAGGTCGCATGGAGCGCTTCTTTCGGCTTCTCTGCGCGAGCCTAGATGAGTCAGGTATGCTGTGGTTGGCCAGTCTGACGCTTGGAGACAGGGTCCTGGCGAGTATTCTGCAAATCCGGTTTTCCGGTGTGGCCCACCTTTACAATTCGGGCTACGATCCCGACGTTTCAGAATTGAGTCCGGGACTGGTGTTGATTGCCCGCTGCGTGGCGCAGGCCTGTGACCAGGGGTTGAGCGAATACGACTTCTTGCGCGGGACCGAACGCTACAAATACGATCTGGGGGGGGTGGACCGGCCAGTTTACCGGCTGACCTGGCCCGCCCCCGCCGGCTAGCTAAAACAGAGGCTCTTATAGCCGTGGTTGTAGTAGCCGCGTTTCCATCCTAACGTGCATTGATCGGGCAATGAATACGGTGTTAGCTCGCTCGTGAGAATGCGGGCCTCCACCGGCTGGTCGTACAGGGTGCGCCATTACCGCGCGATTTCACTGAGGATGACCGCGTCCATAGACCCCACCAAACTGGACAAGGCCAGACCTAGACTGAGGAAGAAGCAACTGGAGTCTTTCACACCCTCTTCTATTGCTTTTTGAGTGACTATCGCATTCGGGGTCGGGCCCGGTCCAGGAAGTTGCCGCGGAGGCAGCGGCCCAATGCCCCGAACTATAACTCGGGAAAATCTGCCTTTGTGGCCGCCGCGGACCTCTTGCGTCTGCTGTTGAGAAGACCCAGACCGGCCAAAAGCATCGTTACCCCCGCCCCTATCGAGAGGAGGCCATGCTGGCTAATCGCAGAGTCCTGCAGGCTCATTCTGCGGAATGAGGCCGGCTCGTACATCGTCCAGGTCAAATGGCCGGTGATTACGAGAATAACACCCAGAGACAGAGCGATGAGAATAGCATAAAGCTCAAGGTCCAGTTTTCTGGGTAGGCGCACCCATCTAAGATTCCTGCTAGCTAGCGTCCAAACCTGGCTAAAATGCCGTCCCCCTCCTCGGGTACAGGGGATTATGGTTTAGTATTGAATTCTCTATAATGCAGAAGTCTCCTCATCGCATTGCTCGAGAGTATCGGCTCGCGGTTGAACGCTACCGCAACCTGGTGCGTTGGTGTTGGATAGCGGCGATACCGACACTTCTTCTTATGCTGTTTTGTGGGCCGGTCGCCCGAGCCCTGGCTGTGGATTCTTCATATCCGGTGGCCGCGGGTCTCGTCCTTCTCATTTCTATCTCGGTATTCGTTGGCTATGTTCCTCAGAAGCTGGTCTGCTGTCCGGGCTGCGCCGAGCCTGTTGGGAGCTTTAAGGAAGTCACCTCGCGCCAGGGTACCAAGCATCTTCTCTTCAAGCCCGCGCTAAATTGCGACCGCTGCCCGCGTTGCCAGGTTGTCCTTCAGCATTATCTGGTCAGTGAGTGCACCTGTGAATGTGGTGCCGTCGTGAAAGAGGGGCTGAGGATTTGTCCTCAATGCAATGCCAACGTTTGGACCCAGGGTTGATCGAGAGTGTCGGTCGCCGGAAAGCGAAGACCGGTAGCAAGCTAGAGAGAACCACTCCTTGGGCCCCGCTGTAACACCCTTGTCGAAGAGTTATCTCGGAGGCATCGCTTTGAGCCCTTTGAGTTTCCACCCCGCGTATTGGCGAAGGTCGATGGTTTCCAGGCTTTTGTCGTAGTGAATCTTGGACGAGGATATATCGACATTGTCTCCCACGATGGCGCCAAGAAACTCGGTGGAGTCCACCGAAGCCTGAAGACGGCTTCCGAGAAAGCAGCAGTTCAAGAAGCCGCCAGAAACATTGAGCAGGGAGGAGCGCTCTTCGGTATCAGGATCGACCAGCTCATCCAGGAAGAACACCACCAAGTCCTTCGGCCGGCGATCGTTGACGGGTTTTCCGTTCTTATCGAGGCCGAGTGGGTTAACCACCGAGTTGGTCACGCTCATCTGTTTGCCGACAAAAAGTCTGACTTCGCCCTCCGTCAGAAGGGTGGCCCCTTCCAGGGTCAAGCTGTCCGTGATGTAGTGATCTCCGCTGGCCAGTTTTATTGTCTTTCCGGCACCGACTGACAGACTCTTGATACATCCGGGGGCCAAAGTGGGAATTGTGCCGGGGGGCGGATCCTTCGGAAGAAGGGTGTCGACGTTGGTGATCTCCACATCGCTGGTCTCTTTATAAGGATTGTCGAAGGTTGGCCTGGAGCGGGCCTCGGGGGGCTGCACGGTGGCTCCGGTCAAGGTCCCGCCACCGAGGTTCTCCAGGACCGCGCTCGGGGGGGCACTTTGTCCCGGCACGGCCGAGCTGATTGCCTCTTTAGCCAGGATGGCATCTCCATCCACTCTAGTCCCGGTGCTGAGGCGAACCTTAGTTGTGCTCCCGACGTGGCCGCCAGATCCCGCGGCGTTGGCGGCTAACTTGTCCTCGGTGTACATCCCGGCCGAGGAGTCGTAGGCATTGGTTGAGGTGGTGGCCAGTGACATCTCTCCGAATCCAAAGGCGGCTTCGGCAAAAGACTTCTCCGGGCGAAAGGCCGTTCCCGAGAAGGCGGCCACGGCCTTTTGAGTTTGGCCGTCCTCGAGGTAACCCTGGGCGAAAAGATAAACTTCGTTGGCTCCCAGCTCGGGCGGAGTGTCGTCGGCGTCCACGGTGTAGGCTAGCTGCGGATTCTGCTGCAGCGGCTGTGGCTGCGACCACCCAAGTCTCCAGTCTGGATCCTTATTAAGCTCGAAGAGGGAGCGTTGAATCCCGGCGTAGGCGGCGTAGCGGGCCTGTCGCTCCGAAACACCCTGCGCCGAGCCGCCCAGACTCTGCAGGGCTGTTCCATAGAGCGCTGTCATCAGAACACCCAGAAAGATGGACGCCAGGAGGATCCCGAGGATCATCACGGCCCCTTTTCTTCGGCCTGTTGCTACTCTCATGTCGCCTCCTAGTTGTTGAGCATCAGGATGCTGGTTTGGAGTTTCAAAGTGAATCGACCGTCCAGGTAATCGGCCTTGACGGTCAAAAGCGTCGGGTTCGAAGCCGAAGCAACCAGACTCTTGATATGTCGCGCCACGATTCTTGGGGAACCGCCGCTCATCGTCTGGAAATCCTGGATTTTCATGTCGGCGGGGATTGGAGGAGGGTCAAGAGCCGGCTCATCCCACATCTTCTCCTTGCGGACCAGCACGAGATTGCTTCCGGCATCCTCAACGTAGTAGCAAACGTATTTGTGCCACTGCATCTCTCCGGTGTCGGGATCCTGGGTTGTTTCCCCGTCTTCGTTGCGGGTCGAGGAGAAAATGATGCCGTCAGGGTTACGATAAACGTTGAAGCTGGATATGCTGGCCTCGGCCAACTCGGTTCCAAGCTGGTCCATGGCGCGAACCGTCTGCTGTTGGACTTCGAGCGCCGCGGTGTTGGTATTGTAGAAGCGGATTCCCTCGCGCATGATGAAGGCCGTGGCGGTCGTGACCAGACCAAACAGAAGCATGCCGATGAGGATGTCCGGGATGGACAATGCCCTACAGTGATGACGACAGCAGTGTCTCATAGACCACCTTCCCATCAAGCTCATCCCATTTGACCACAACCTGGACACTTTTGAGGGTGTCATCGATAGGCACGATAGTGATCTCGCTGGTTACGGTGAAGGTGATGGGCCGGCCACTCGAGGAAGCCTCGAGCTGCATAGACTTTTTCCCAGCTAGAGTGTCCACGCGGTTGAATCCCGCGGCGATGGCCTTCTCGATGGCTTGCTCGGCAATATAGGTTCCGAGAGCACGGGCGCGGCTTTTTCCTATCATCTGAGCGCAGGACATCCAGAACCCCTGCGACATGATGACAACAATGAGGAGCATCATCGTCGCGATGATCGCTTCGAGCATGAAAAACCCGCGCGTTCGCCTGCCACCCGATTTCATAGCCTAAGAGATTCCTGTCGTGAAACTGAAATCCTGGCATGGTTGAAGAATGCCATATTCTTTAGAATAACACCGAATACTCCCTTTGGCCCAACCCGGCAAGCATGATTCGTACTCGAGAGCGGCAAATTCGACAAAGTCAGAGGGTTCTCGGGGCCCTGGTAGTGCAACGTCCGTAAAGTTCATTCTCAAGTCATAGGCGCTACGAAGTCCCCTGCCGCAGAGCCATCAGCCATCGCCTCTGGCTTCGTTGGCCTCACCATTATGGGTCCAGTCGTCCGGTCCACCGCACTCGGGTGCCCGAGGCGCGCCATATCCTGTGGAGTAGGGACGAACTTCACACGGACCCCGCTTTTTGAGTTTGACAGAGCACTAGGCTAGGCTAGGCAAGGCTACCCAGCCGAGCGCGGCCGAAAGAGCCCTGGTGGTTTGCCTTGCGAGATGTGCTGCACGGGGTCACCCGAAAGCCCGGATGAGCGATGGAAGTTTACCCGCCGTTGCGCCCATTCGGAAAGAGCTCGGACGTCCGATTGCTATGCTGGCTCCAGACCACACAAACAAAGGAGCTCATTTCAACATGGCTATCAGCAGCAACACCCCGTGGCTTCCCAAGCTCGACTTCAGCAAAGTTTGCGCCAGCGTCATCACCAACGAAGCTTTCATCAAGGGAGATGGCAGCAAGGCCAGCAAAAGCACCGCTCCGGCCGACACCGTGTGCCTGTCGGATGTCACCAAGGACGGACGGGTGGATTGGGACGATCTGAATCAGCCTGCGAAGTGGATGCCCAAGCTCACCCCTCGCCAGTTGCAAGAGCGCGCCAAATATCAGGAGCAGCAGCGCCAGCAGAAGATCATGGACGACTTCTACGATGGGATGCTGTATGACCAGGCTCTGGAGAATCTGGGCATGAAGTAGAGCCGGCAGCGCTCAGTTGCCGGACAGCATGATGATAGACGCGACCTCCGTCGTAGTGCCAGGAGATATGTTCGTCGGCCTTCCGTTCAGGTCGGCGGCGAGATCAGCGAGTCTTGACGAACTCGGAGTGATTTGTTAACGAGACGTGAGAGCCATTTTAACAAGTTTTGAGAGCTTCTTTGGATAGCGGACCTAGACTGGCTTTATGATAGTTGGATCCGAACGGGCTACACCTCAACTCACGACTCGCGGCCAGGCGTCTTCTGCCAGAAAAGACGGGGCTCTGGTCATTATCGACAACTTCCAATCCAGCGAGTCTCACGGGCACCTCGTGCAAGGCTCCGCCGCCACGCTAGGCCCCACGGGACCGGTCTACACCGTGCATCAACACCAGATGGTGAATGGGCGCCCGACTCTGCCCCATGTCGAGGCGCTGAGGACCTTTCAGGCCGGGATGGGCGAGACGTTGTCGCCCGAGCTGGCCGGCGAGTGCTTCGAGCGTTTCGTGGGTGACGCGGCCGGGGGGAATCTCGCCTGGGCTACTAAGCTTCTCTCCGCTGTGACGGCTGAGGGTTTTCAACACTCGGTGCTCAATTATTCTCAAGGTCTCGATGCCATCATTTTGCTGCAACTGCTCAAGCATCCCACGGGCGCCAGCTCGAAGCTCGCGCAGGAGCAGAAGCAGATGTACGCCGAGAACCTGGCTCGCGCGGTGGCGCCGGAAGCGACTCACACCTTGTCCGAGCCCGAGCTCGACAACGCGGTTCTTCAGAAGCTCAAGCGTACGCTCAAGGAATCGCCCGTGGTGCGGGAGGCCACCCAGAACTGGGCGGCTCAAGTGCGGGAATTCGAAGGCGGCCACAACTCGGTGGTGGTGGCCGCCGGGAACTCCGGAGTGGCGCAGAAAGCTATAACCCGCGCGGGCTTTGATATCGACGGGTCGGAAGATGTCAACATTTTCGCGATACCTGAGGTGACTATGGTGGGGGCCACCACACTGGACAAGGGCGGCGAGGCTTTGGCGGCGCCGTCCAGCTTCGGTCCTGAGGTCGACTTCCTGGCTTCCGGGGACTTTGGCGAGCATTTCGGCACTTCGTTCGCTTGCCCCAAGGTGGCTAACGCTCTGCGCGCGGCTCACCTGGCGAACCCTGAGTTTAGCAGCGACCAGGCCGAGCAGTGGGCTAAGGAAGAGCTCGCTTACTCGGGCCAACTCGGGGAGCAGCAGGTGGCCATCCTGGACGCCAACCGGGCGCGTTCTCTAATCCGAATTCAAAGCTGAGGGTCTGGCCCTGTGCGGACCGGGCTACCACGAGGTCCTGACCCCGTGGCGCTGCTCGAGATGGGCTATCCAATTTGCCTGTCGTGCCGCACTATCGCCATCGAGAAGCGCCCAAGGCCACCCGGACCGGGGCAGGTTGGGACGACTCGACTTGAGCTGCTCCCTCTGTATCAGGTTGATTCCAGCAAGTGGTTGAGCTCGCCCTGGTCAAGAAAAATGCCTTTGCACTCAGGGCACATATC
>WBZM01003682.1_pt1 | contig 11755 bp, 10 predicted proteins | sample 5204271 | NCBI WGS metagenome assembly WBZM01 (sample SAMN12344346, study PRJNA552823) | activated sludge metagenome | biome: Activated sludge suspended growth; feature: Nitrification reactor; material: Wastewater; isolation source: activated sludge from nitrification reactor of wastewater...
GGTGGCCTTCCTCAAGCGAGCGCTCGACCTCACCTTCTTCCCGGAGCTGTATGCCGTCCGCTCCACCATCGCTTGACCCGTCGACCCGCTCGAGGGACAAGTCCGGCTAACGTGCGCGACATGGGTCCGCGCGTCATCCACACCGCTCAGGCACTCGTCGACGAGGTCGCCCAGGTGCCGGGGCTGCCCGCGCGGGGGCAGAACGTGATGGCCTCCTCGGTCGCGAGGTATGCCGCGTCAGCCGTCAACATCCTCCTCGCCGCCGCACGGTCCGGGGCCGAGTGCGTGCACGCCGGGGCCGTGGGCACGGGGGTGAACGCCGACCTGGTCCGGGAGGCGCTCGCCGCCGAAGGGGTCACGATCAGCAGTCCGCCGGTGACGGACCTGGACACCGGCATCTGCTTCGTCATGGTCGAACCCTCGGCCGAGCGCACCTTCGTCACGACGCTGGGAGCAGAGCGTCGCATCAGTGTGGAGTCGCTGGCCACCAGCGCACCGGTCACCGGAGACCTCGTCTGCGTCTCCGGGTACAGCCTCGTCGGCGCCACGCGTGACCCGCTCCTGGCCTTCCTCGCGGCCTTGCCGGCCGGTGTCGAGGTGGTGCTCGACCCCGGGGCCATCTTCGCCGGCCTCCCGGCACCGCTGCGCGACCGCATGCTCGGCCTGACGACGGTGTGGACCTCCAACGCCGAGGAGGCGACCCAGCTCACCGGCTGGACCGGCATGGAGGACACCGCGCGGGCCGTGGCCGGGCGGCTGCGCGAAGGCAGCATCGTCATCGTGCGGGACGGCCCCCGGGGTTGCGTGGTGCGCGAGGGGGAGCGGACGGCATACGTCCCGGGGTTTCCGCAGACGCCGGTGGACACCAATGGCGCCGGCGACTGCCACACCGGGGTGCTGCTCGCGGGCCGACTGGCCGGGTTGTCCTGGCCGGAGGCCGCTCGTCGGGCCAACGCAGGCGCGGCCCTCAAGGTCACGCGGCGCGGGCCCAACACCGCGCCCAGTGCCGCCGAGATCGACGACTTCCTCAGGGGCGCGTGATCCGCCGCTCGTCCAGCACGGTGACGACGGGGTTGGCGACGAGGGACTCGGCGGTCGCCGGTTCGTAGGCGTCCGACCCGGTCGCCGCGACTGGGTCGGCGGTGGGGAGCCAGACCGCTCCACGGCTGGTCGCCGAGCTGGTCAGGTCCGACTTGAACTGGGGCAAGAACGCCCTCACCTGGGCTTGCGCTCAGCTGGCTGCCCCTCAGCTGGGGTGGCCCTCGGCCTCGGCGAGGTCGGCGGCCTCCCGCGCCTGCCGGGCCTCGAGGACCGCCCGCTCCCGGCGGCGATCGAGCAGCACCTTGGCCAGGCCGCCGGCGATCACCGCGCCCACCGTGCCGGACAAGATCCAGGCGAAGGCCGACGTCTCGTCGGAGCGGTCCATGGTGCCTCCTCGATGCGGCCCGGTCAGTTGGCGGCGTCAGTGGGTGAGGCGGGCCAGGTCCTCGCGACAACGCTCCTCGAAGCGGTCCAGCTCGGTCAAGGCCTCGTCGAGGTCGCGACGACGCCGTTCGAGGTCGGTGCGCCGGTCGTCGATCTGCGCCAGGACGTACTCGAGCTGGCTGCGCCGACCCCGGGGCGCGTCGTAGAGGTCGATGATCGTGCGGATCTCCTCGAGCGGGAAGCCGAGCCGCTTGCCCCGCAGGATGAGGGAGAGCCGGGTGCGGTCGCGTCGGTGGTAGATGCGCTGGGTTCCGCGCCGCTCGGGCGTGATCAGCCCGAGGTCCTCGTAGTGGCGCACGGTGCGGTGGGTGACCCCGAACTCCTCCGCGATCGCGGCGATCGTCCACGTCGGGGCCTGGGCACCGGGATCGACGGCTGGCATACTCGGGAGTATTGCTTTACGTTTACGTCAACGTCAAGCATCGACCGGCCGGTTCTGTCGTGTCGGCCGACCGTGAGCCCCCTTCCCCCAGCCAAGCGAGGTATGCCGTGTTCGACCTGAGCCAGGACCACGAGGACTTCCGCACGGTCGTCAAGGAGTTCGCCGCCGCCGAGATCGAGCCGCACGTCGCGGGCTGGGACCGCGCCAAGCACTTCCCGACCGACCTCGTCGCCAAGCTCGGCGAGCTGGGCCTGTTCGGGCTCGTCGTGCCCGAGGAGTTCGGTGGCTCCCTCGAGCACTCCGACGGAGGGGCGTTCACCAGCTTGTGCATCGCCATCGAGGAGCTCGGCTACGTCGACCAGTCGATCGGCATCACGCTCTCGGCCGGCGTCGGCCTGGGCATCAACCCGATCCTGACCTACGGCACTCCCGAGCAGAAGGCCCGTTTCCTCCCCGACCTCGTCGCCGGGCGGGCGCTCGCCGGCTTCGGCCTCACCGAGCCCGATGCCGGGTCCGACGCCGGGGCGACGCGCACGCGCGCACACCTCGCCGACGGGGAGTGGACGGTCAACGGCGCCAAGGCCTTCATCACGAACTCGGGCACCGACATCACGTCCGTCGTCACGGTGACGGCGCGCACCGGGGAGGACGACCAGGGCCGCCCCGAGATCTCGGCGATCATGATTCCCTCCGGCACGACGGGCTTCACCGTGGAGGCTCCCTACGACAAGCTCGGCTGGCACATCTCCGACACCCATGGCCTGACCTTCGAGAGCTGTCGCGTCCCGGCCGAGAACCTGCTCGGCGAGCGCGGGGCCGGCTTCAAGCAGTTCCTCAAGACCCTCGACGACGGCCGCATCGCGATCTCCGCGCTCGCGCTCGGGATGATCCGCCGGATGCTCGACGAGTGCGTGGCCTACGCCAACGCGCGCACCGCCTTCGGTCGCCCGATCGGCGTGAACCAGGGCGTCGCCTTCCCGATCGCCGACCTCGCCGTCATGGCCGAGACCGGTCGCCAGCTCACCTACCGCGCGGCCTGGCTCAAGGACGAGCAGGAGGCCGGGCGCCGCTCGGTCGCCGAGGTGAAGAAGGCCGCCGCCATCGCCAAGCTCTACACCTCCGAGGCGGCCGTCACTGCGACCCGCATCGCCACCCAGGTCTTCGGCGGCAACGGCTTCATGGAGGAGTACCCCATCGCGCGCTTCTACCGCGACGCCAAGATCCTCGAGATCGGCGAGGGCACCTCCGAGGTCCAGCGCATGGTCATCGCCCGCCATCTCGGCCTGCCGCAGGCCTGAGTGGGAGAGTGGGCCCCGTGACCGACCAGGCCGATCCGACGGGTATGCCGTCCGCCCCCGACCCCGCCCCCGTCACCTCGGGCGACCCCCGGGTCGCCGACGTCCGCGCTCGTCTCGACGCGGCATACGCCGCCTCGGCGAGCGCCCCGGACCGGGCGGCGGCCAAGCTGGCCCAGCAGGGCAAGCTCTACGTCCGTGACCGCCTCGCCCTCCTCCTCGACGAGGGGAGCTTCGTCGAGGACGGGCGCTATGCGAACGCGACGGCCGAGGGCCTGCCGGCCGACGGCGTCGTGACCGGTCGGGGCACCGTCGAGGGGCGACCGGCCATCGTCATCGCCAACGACCCCACGGTGAAGGCGGGCTCGTGGGGAAGCCGCACCGTGGAGAAGATCGTGCGGGCCACCGAGATGGCGCTGCGGGAGGAGCTGCCCGTCTTCTGGCTCGTCGACTCGGCGGGTGCGCGCATCACCGACCAGGTCGAGATGTTCCCCGGACGCCGCGGGGCCGGCCGGATCTTCCACAACCAGGTGGCGCTCTCGGGTCGCGTCCCGCAGATCTGCTGCCTCTTCGGCCCCTCGGCGGCGGGCGGGGCCTACATCCCCAGCTTCTGCGACGTCATCATCATGGTCGAGGGCAATGCCTCGATGTACCTCGGCAGCCCGCGGATGGCCGAGATGGTCGTGGGGGAGAAGGTCACCCTCGAGGAGATGGGCGGGGCGCGCATGCACTGCACCGTCTCCGGCGTCGGCGACCTCCTCGCCCAGGACGACGAGGAGGCGATCGAGCTCGCCAAGCTCTACTTCTCCTACCTGCCGGTGAACTGGCAGTCGCCGCTGCCGACCTACCACCCCGAGGAGCCGGCGGTCGCGCTGACGCGAGCAACGGTGCCGGAGAGGGAGTCCCAGCCCTTCGACATCCACGACGTCATCGACGGTCTCGTCGACGAGGACTCCTTCTTCGAGATCAAGCCTCTGTATGCCGGTGAGCTCGTCGTCGGCTTCGGCCGGATGCAGGGGGAGAGCGTCGGCATCGTCGCCAACAACTCGGCCGTCAAGGGCGGCGTGCTCTTCACCGACTCCGCGGACAAGGCGGCGCGCTTCATCTGGCTGTGCGATGCCTATTCGATCCCGCTCATCTACCTCGCCGACGTGCCCGGGTTCATGATCGGGTCCGAGGTCGAGCGCGGCGGCATCATCCGACACGGCGCCAAGATGGTCTCGGCCGTCTCCTCGGCGACGGTGCCGCAGTTCTGCGTCGTGGTCCGCAAGGCCTACGGCGCGGGGCTGTATGCCATGGGTGGGCCGGGCTTCGGCCCTGACGCGACGATCGCCCTCCCCACCGCCCGGATCGCCGTCATGGGTCCCGAGGCGGCTGTGAATGCGGTCTACGCCAACAAGATCGCCGAGGTCGAGGCGGCCGAGGGTCCGCAGGCGCGGGAGGCCTTCGTCGCGGCCCGTCGGGCCGAGTACCTCGAGGACGTCGACCTGGAGCGCCTCGCCGCCGACCTCGTCATCGACCAGGTCATCGAGGCGGATGCGCTGCGCGATGAACTGTTGCTCCGACTGCGATATGCCGCGCATCGCGACCGCCACTTCTCCTCGAAGCGCCGGGGCATCCCCCCGGTCTGAGCGCCTTGTCACTCGGTGTCGCCAAGGTCACGCGGCCGGAGTCGCTCAGCGGTCGGGGCCCTGCGCCTTCACTACTACGATCGGTAGGAGCAGCTCTCGAGGAGGCACCGTGGCCGACGATCCGGCACCGCTCACCCCCGGGGTCCCGGACGACCTGGCTCCCCTTTCCTCACTCGGCACCGGCCGTCAACGCTCGGGTCCGGTGCGCACCCAGCGCCCGGTCTACGTCGACCTGCTACCCCCCTGCAACGCGGGTTGCCCGGCCGGGGAGAATATCCAGGCCTGGCTGGCGTTGGCCACCAAGGGCCAGCACGAGACCGCGTGGCGGCAGCTGACCCAGGACAACCCTTTCCCGGCCATCCACGGTCGCGTCTGCTACCACCCCTGCGAAACCGCCTGCAACAGAGGGCTTCTCGACGGGTCGGTCTCGATCCACGCGGTCGAGCGGTTCCTGGGTGACCTCGCCATCGACCGCGACTGGGCGTTCGCGCATCCGGCGACCGAGACCGGGCGCCGGGTGCTTGTCGTCGGGAGCGGCCCCAGTGGCCTCTCCGCGGCATACCACCTCCGCCGGCTGGGCCACAGCGTCGTGTGCCGTGACAACTCGCCTCTCGCGGGCGGCATGATGCGCTACGGCATCCCCTCCTACCGCCTGCCGCGACGGATCCTCGATGCCGAGATCCGTCGCCTCCACGACCTGGGCGTGGTCTTCGAGCAGGACCACACGGTGGCCGACCTCCAGGCCGAGATGGACGCGGGCGGCTTCGACGCCGCGTTCGTCGCCGTCGGCGCCCACCTGAGCAAGCGCGTCGACATCCCCAACGGTGACGCGAGCCGGGTGCTCGACGCGGTGAGCTTCCTGCGCGATGTCGAGGCCGGCGTCGCCGACCCGGACCTCGGGCGCGTGGCCGTCTATGGCGGAGGCAACACTGCGATGGACGCGGCACGGGTGGCCCGCCGCCTGGGCGCCGATGACACCGTCATCGTCTATCGCCGCACTCGGGACCAGATGCCTGCGCACGAGGACGAGGCGGCGGACGCGGAGGAGGAGGGCATCCGGATCAACTGGCTCCGGACGATCGCCTCGATGGGCGAGCACGACCTCACCGTCGAGATCCAGGAACTCGACGAGTCCGGCCGCCCGCACGGCACCGGGCGCTACGAGACCCTCGCCGCCGACACGGTGATCCTCGCCCTGGGCCAGGAGAGCGACACCCGGTTCCTCGCGACCGTGCCCGGCGTCGCCTTCGAGGCAGACGTGGTGCAGGTCGACCCGGTGACCCTGATGACCGGTGCCCCCGGGATCTTCGCCGGCGGTGACGCCGTGCCGAGCGAACGCACCGTCACCATCGGCGTGGGGCACGGCAAGAAGGCGGCGCGCAGCATCGACGCCTACTTGGGCGGTGGTCAGTTCCAGGCGCGCCCCAAGCACCCCAGGGCCGACCTCGACAAGCTGCACCTGTGGTACTTCGGCGACCACGAGCAGCGCCAGCAGGTCGAGCTGGACCCCGCGCAGCGGGTCAAGGCCTTCGACGAGGTCGTCGCCGGCCTCACTCCGGCCGAGGCCGTCTTCGAGGCCGGTCGGTGCCTGTCGTGTGGCAACTGCTTCGAGTGCGACGGGTGCCTGGGCTCCTGCCCCGAGGACGCCGTCATCAAGCTGGGTCCCGGCCACCGCTATCGCTTCGACTACGACCGGTGCACCGGCTGCTCCTCCTGTGCCCGCCAGTGCCCGGTCCACGCCATCGAGATGATCGGGGAGGCCGAGCCGTTACCCGACAACGTCTTCCTGCCCGGCGGGCCCCTGACGAAGCGAGCGGAGCGATGAGCGCCACCTCCCGCGGGCGGGTCACGGTCGACGGCAACGAGGCCGCCGCCGACATCGCCTACCGCCTCTCCGAGCTCTGCGCGATCTACCCGATCACTCCCAGCTCCTCGATGGCCGAGCTGGCCGACGAGTGGTCCAGCCACGGCCGCCCGAACGTGTGGGGCCTGGTGCCGCGGGTCATCGAGATGCAGTCCGAGGGTGGGGCTGCCGGGACGCTCCACGGAGCCCTTCAGGGCGGGGCCCTGTCGACGACCTTCACGGCCTCCCAGGGCCTGCTCCTGATGATCCCCAACATGTACAAGATCGCCGGCGAGCTCACCTCGTCGGTGATCCACGTCGCGGCCAGAGCCCTTGCGGCGCAGGGCCTTTCGATTTTCGGCGACCATCAGGACGTGATGGCGGTGCGCCAGACCGGCTTCGCCATGCTGTCCTCGGGCAGCGTCCAGGAGGCCCATGACCTCGCCCTCGTCGCCCACGCGGCGACCCTGCGCTCGCGCATCCCCTTCATCCACTTCTTCGACGGCTTCCGGACCTCGCACGAGCTCTCGACGATCGAGACCATCGACGACGACACCCTGCGAGCGATCGTTCCCGAAGAGCTCGTCCGGGCTCACCGGGAGCGTTCCCTCTCGCCGGAGCGCCCCTTCATCCGGGGCACCGCCCAGAACCCCGACGTCTACTTCCAGGGCCGTGAGTCGGTCAACGCCTTCTACGACGCGGTCCCCGGCATCGTCGCGGACGCGATGCGTGAGGTCGGTGAGCGCACCGGTCGCCACCACGGCCTCGTCGACTACGTCGGCCACCCGCAGGCCGAGGACGTCATCGTCGTTATGGGGTCGGCCGGGGAGACCGTCGCCGAGACGGTGACCCACCTCAACGCCGAGGGTGGACGCGTCGGCGTGCTCCGCGTCCGGCTCTTCCGTCCCTTCCCGGCGGCTGCCCTGGTCGCGGCAATGCCGGAGAGCGTGCAGCGCATCGCCGTGCTCGACCGCACCAAGGAGCCCGGCTCCGGGGGTGAACCCCTGGCGCTCGACGTCACGGCAGCGCTGGCCGCCGCCGTGGGCGAGGGACGTCGTAGCCGGATGCCGCGTGTCGTCGGAGGCCGCTACGGCCTTTCCAGCAAGGAGTTCACCCCCGGCATGGCGGCCGGGGTGTATGCCGCGCTGGCCGGTGGCCGCCTCCGCCCCGGTTTCACCGTGGGCATCACCGACGACGTCACCCACCTGTCCGTCGACTACGACGGTGGTCTCGACATCCTCCCGGCGGACACGCTGAGCGCCGTCTTCTTCGGCATCGGCTCCGATGGCACCGTCGGCGCCAACAAGAACACCATCAAGATCCTCGGGGCCGACCCCCAGTCCTTCGCCCAGGCCTACTTCGTCTACGACTCCAAGAAGTCCGGCGGCACGACCATCTCCCACCTGCGCTTCGGACCGCACCCGATCCGGGCGCCCTACCTGGTCTCCTCGGCTGGCTTCGTCGGCGTCCACCAGGCCGGGATCCTCGAGTCGCTCGACCCGGTGGCGCTCGCCGCTCACGGGGGCGTCGTCCTGCTCAACACCCCGGTCCCCACCGACGAGGTGTGGGACTCCCTGCCGCGCCGCGTCCAGGAGCAGGTCATCGCCAAGGAGCTGCGGCTCTTCGCGATCGACGCGGGAGCCGTCGCGCGCGAGGCGGGCCTGCCCGGTCGGACCAACACCGTCCTCCAGACCTGCTTCTTCGCCATCTCGGGCGTGCTGCCGCGCGACCGGGCAGTGGACGCGGTCAAGGGCGCCATCCGCAAGACCTACGCCAAGCGGGGGGTCGAGGTCGTCGACCGCAACGAGCGCGCCGTCGACGCCACGCTGGCCCAGCTCCACGAGATCCCCGTGCCCAGTGCGGCATCGACCGACCGCGTCCCTGACCCGGTCGTGCCCGACGACGCGCCCGAGTTCGTCCGCACCGTGACCGCCGCGATGATGAGCGGTCGTGGGGACGAGCTCCCCGTCTCCGCCCTCCCGGTCGACGGCACCTATCCGAGCGGCACCACGGCATACGAGAAGCGGCGGATCAGCGAAGAGGTCGCCCTGTGGGACCCGACCGCCTGCATCCAGTGCGGCAACTGCGCCTTCGTCTGCCCCCATGCCGTGATCCGCGCCAAGTTCTACGACAGCGACCAATTGTCCTCGGCGCCGGCGGGATTCGAGAGCGCACCCCTCAACGCCGCCGGCATGCCCGGGGCCCGCTACAGCCTCCAGGTGTATGCCGAGGACTGCACCGGGTGTGGCCTCTGCGTCGAGGCCTGCCCGGTCAAGCCCGTGCCCGGCACCGACCGCAAGGCGATCAACCTCGCTCCGGCGGCGCCCCTGCACGAGACCTCCGCCGAGCGGGTGGCCTTCTTCGAGCACCTCGAGACCAACGACCGGGCCCGCGTCGACTTCGGCACGGTGCGCGGGACGCAGTTCCTCGAGCCGCTCTTCCAGTTCTCCGGCGCCTGCAACGGGTGCGGTGAGACTCCGTACCTCAAGTTGCTCAGCCAGCTCTTCGGCGACCGCCTCACCGTCGCCAATGCCACCGGATGCTCCTCGATCTACGGCGGCAACCTGCCGACGACCCCGTGGAGCGTCAACGCCCAGGGTCGTGGGCCCGCGTGGAGCAACAGCCTCTTCGAGGACAACGCCGAGTTCGGCCTCGGCCTCCAGCTGGCCGCCGAGCTCCACGCCGGCCTGGCGCGGGAGCGCGTCGAGGGTCTGCACGTGCACCTGGGCGACCGGCTCGCTGACGAGCTCATCGGCGCGAGCCAGGTGCGCGAGTCCGAGTTCGCCGCCCAACGGCAGCGCGTGGCGCAGCTGAAGGCACGGCTCGACGCCCTCGACGTCGACCACGATCCCGGACTGGCCCGCGACGTCGCCGACCTCCGCTCGGTCGCCGACCACCTCATCAGGCGCTCGGTCTGGATCGTCGGCGGTGACGGCTGGGCCTATGACATCGGCGCCGGCGGCCTCGACCACGTGTTGGCCAGCGGGCGCAATGTCAACGTCCTCGTCATGGACACCGAGGTCTACTCCAACACCGGTGGCCAGTCCTCCAAGGCCACCCCGATCGCTGCCGTCGCCAAGTTCGCCAGCGCGGGGAAGTCGGTTGCCAAGAAGGACCTCGCCCTCCAGGCCGTCGCCTACGGCTCGGTCTACGTGGCGCGGGTTGCCTTCGGCGCCGACCCGCAGCAGACCCTGCGGGCCTTCCGTGAGGCCGAGGCCTACGACGGCCCGAGCCTGGTGATCGCCTACGCCCACTGCATCGCCCACGGCATCGACATGAAGAAGGGGCTGGACCAGCAGCACCGGGCCGTGGACTCGGGACATTGGCCGCTCATGCGGTTCGACCCGACCCTGCGCGCGCGCGAGCTCAACCCCTTCATGCTCGACAGCCCGAGGCCGACCCTGCCCCTGTCGGACTACGTCTACCGCGAGCTGCGCTACCGGATGCTCCGCAATGCCGCGCCGGCCGAGGCCGAGCGCCTGCTCGCCCTCGCCCAGGAGGCGGTCGAGCAGCGCTGGTCCACCTACGAGGAGATGGCCAGTCGGCCGGCCTCTCGCTTCCACCCCGATCCGCGACGGAGCTCCGCATGGACCTGACGACCTCCTACCTCGGCCTGACATTGGCCAGTCCCGTGGTCGCCTCGGCGTCCCCGGTCTCGCAACGCGTCGAGGACCTCAAGGTGCTGGAGCGCTCGGGCGTCGGTGCGGTCGTGCTCCACTCGCTCTTCGAGGAGCAGATCCGTCGCCAGCAGCTCGCCGACCACCTCGTCACCGACCAGCACGAGGAGGCCTACGGCGAGGCGAGCTCCTTCCTGCCGTCCGCTCCCACGACCGCCTTCGGCGGGGCGGTGCCCTACCTCGAGCACCTCGAACGCTGCGTGCGGGCCGTCGACATCCCGGTCATCGCCAGCCTGAACGGCTCCACACCCGGAGGATGGACCTCCATCGCCCGTTCGCTCGAGGCCGCGGGCGCCGCGGCCATCGAGCTCAACATCTATTCCGTGCCCGGCGACATCGCGATGTCCGGGCGCGAGGTGGAGGAGCGCCACCTCGAGATCGTCGGACTCGTCCGGGAGGCCGTCTCGGTCCCGGTCGCGGTCAAGCTGAGCCCGTTCTTCTCGGCCACCGGCTCGATGGCGATGGCCCTGCAGGAGGCGGGGGCGAACGGCCTCGTGCTCTTCAACCGCTTCCTCCAGCCCGAGGTCGACATCGAGCGCGTCGCGGTCAGCCCGGCGGCCAGCCTGTCCGTCCGCAGCGAAGCCCGCCTGCCCCGCACGTGGATCGCGATGCTCTCGGGCCACCTCGATCTCTCGCTCGCCGCCACGACCGGCGTCGAGGTCGTCGATGACGTCATCGCCTACCTGCTGTGCGGTGCCGATGTCGTCATGACCGCCTCGGCGTTGCTCCGCCACGGGCCTGCGTATGCCGCGGAGCTCACCTCGGGCCTGGAGGCGTGGCTCTCGCGCAAGGGCTTCTCCTCGGTCGACGAGATCAGGGGCCTGCTCGCCGTGCCGGCCGACGTCGACCCGGCGACGTACGAGCGCTCGGGCTATGTCGCCGCCCTCGAGCAGGCCCGCGCGGTCTACGGGGACCTGCGCGCCTGGCCCAGCTGAGCCCGGGCGTCAGGGACCAGCGATCTCACGCAGTGCCTGGAGGTGGGCGGCATACTCGAGCCGGCCCGCCGGGGTCAGACCCAGCCAGGTCCGCGGGCGCTTGCCGACGTACCCCTTCTTGACCTTGACGTAGCCCACCTGCTCGAGGGCGCTCGCGGCCTTGGAGAGCACCGAGTCGGAGACCTCGACCGCGTCGCGGACGGTCGCGAACTCGGCTTCGTCGACCGTGGCGAGGGCGGCCACGATGCTGAAGCGCACCGGCGCATGGATGTGCTCGTCGAGAAAATACTTTCCACTCTGGCAAGTACTTTCTTTCGGGGTGCCCGGGCGTTCACCCGCCGGAGATCTCGAACCACCCCAGCCCGAGCTCCATGAGCAGCTCCCGCACCAGGGGCAGCGAGACCCCGACGACGTTGTGGTGGTCGCCCTCGATGCCCGTGACGAAGGCCCCGCCCAGGCCGTCCACCGTGAACGCGCCGGCCACGTGCAAGGGCTCCTCCGTCGCCA
>WBZM01003684.1_pt1 | contig 11748 bp, 9 predicted proteins | sample 5204271 | NCBI WGS metagenome assembly WBZM01 (sample SAMN12344346, study PRJNA552823) | activated sludge metagenome | biome: Activated sludge suspended growth; feature: Nitrification reactor; material: Wastewater; isolation source: activated sludge from nitrification reactor of wastewater treatment...
GCCACCGTAAACGCCGTCGGCTGCGCGAGCATCCCGGGCACCTCCGTCCAGCCCTCGAAGCGCGACGTGCCTGTGTTTCGCGCGCACCCGTAGGCGTCGCCGAAGCGAGCGCAGAGGTCGTCAAGGCCGTCGAGGTCGAAGTCGACGAGGAGGAGGCGCTCCCGCGCGCGCTGCGGGCCCATCGGGTCGATCCAGTGCGTGGGGAGCGGCGCCGCGTCGACGACCTCGGAGGCGTCGGGGTGATCCGCAACGTCCGCAACGTCGGGCGCGTCGGCAGGGCTCGCGGCGTCCACTCGTCGCCCGACCGCGAGCTCCCCGCAGCCCACGCACGCGGCGGCCAGCGCACAATGCCAGAGGGGAGGACGTCGCATCGCGGGTGAGGCTACAGCACCCCGCGTGCCGAGCGTCGATGCGGGTGTTGTGAGGGGCGCGGTGTTCGGTCGAGCGGACACCCCTCCGACGCGCCGCCCGGTCGGTCGCACGTCAGAATCGAAGCGCGCACCCGACGCTCCCGAACCCCGGCGCGCACGCCACGGAGACGTTCGCGGGCGCCGCGCGGGGCGCGAGGAGCATCAGGGTCACCCCCGCGCCGATGAGGAGCGGGCCGGCCACCGTCGTCGCGACGCCGACCGCCTGCCAGGTGGAGGCCGCCTCGCGGTCGCTCCTGCACTCCGCGTCGGTCTCCTCCGCGAGCGAGAAGGACGTGCCCAGGCACCGCGCGGGGTGTCCGGCGTTGTACCGATCGACCGCCGCCGTGCGCAGGCCCCACGCGACCGCGGCGACCCCGAGGGAGAGGGCCCCAACGCCCACCCCCGTCCAGGCGACGACCCGCGCGGTCGAGCTGGCTCCCGGCGTGGACGACGGCCTCGGCGCGCCCCCCACCGGGCCTGCGGGCGCTGTGGGAGGCGGGGCCTCGCGTGCGCGGGGGGCGGGGCGCGGCGCGAGGTACACCGACTCCCGCGCGAGCGCGTCGACCATCACGCGAACGCCCTCGCGTACCAGGGGAGCGCAGCCCTCGGCCCACACGCGCAGGGTGACGGTGCCCGCGGCGACGCGGACGGGGGACGGGAGCGGGAGCGTCCCCACCTCGCGGCCGTCGACCTCGACGTGGGCGCCGTCGGGCGTACCGAGCACCTCGAGGGACCCCACCCTGCGCCGCACCTCGCGGAGCGACGACTCGAGCGCCGCGGCGTTGGCGACGACCCACGGATCGTCAGGGGAGGCGAGGGCCTCGGCGAGGTGCGCCTCCGCGTCGACCCAGCGCCCGAGGGCCTGCTCTGCCCAGCCCATCTGCGCCCGTGCGCGCGGCGTGCGCGAGAGCGTCCAGACGCGTTCGAAGAGGGCGAGGGCTTCGGCGTCGCGTCGCTCGACGCGGAGCTCCACGCCGCGGCGGAGGGCAGCCTCGGGGTCGTCGACCCCCTGCGCGCTGGCGACGCCGGCCGCGAGGACGAGGGAGGAAGCGAAGAGGGCCCGGAGCCTCATTGCCCCCGAGAGGTAACACAGGTGCTGCCGTGGGGGGGGAGCGCCCCGAGGCCCGTCCGGCGTGACCAGGCGCCGCGCTCGCCCCGCGCGCCGCGTTCGTCTACGCTCCGCGGTGCGATGCGCGTCGGCTTGATCACCTGGGGCACCGAGGGCGACGTGCGGCCCTTCGTCGCGCTCGCGCGGGCGCTCTCGCAGCGCGGGCACGCGGTGGAGCTGGAGTACGTCAGCGTGGAGGGGCGGAGCTTCGAAGCGCTCGCCGCGGGCTGCGGGGTGGCGGCGACGGACATCTCGGGCTCGTACTTCCGCGACCACCGCGACGCGCTCCACGAGTCCGCCGCGCGGAGCCTCGAGCGCGCGTCGCCGCCCGCCCAGTTCGAGCTGATCCTCCGCGACCTGATCGACCCGGTCGCCGACGCGCTCCTCGAGCGCGCGCTGGCGCTCGCCGCGCGGAGCGACGTGCTGGTCGGCCACTCGCTCGCGCACCCGGTGGCGACCGCGGCCGCGAAGGCCGACGTCCCCTTCGCGCTCGTCGCGCTCCAGCCCGTGTTCCGTTCGAAGCGCTACCCCCCGCCGGGCGCCCCCGACCTCGGGCGCCTCCTCAACCCGCTGCTCTGGAGGCTCGCCGACCACATCATGGCCCGCGCGCTCGACCCGCGCATCGCGCGCCAGCGGACGTCGCTCGGGCTCCCCGACGAGCGCTTCGACGCCTGCCGCGCGGGCCCGCGGCGACGATCCTTCCTGGCGGTGTCGCCCACGCTCTTCCCGCGGCCCGACGACTGGGGCGACCACGTGGCCACCACGGGCTTCCTCTCGCCGCCGCCCGACGACGGGCGCTGGCGGCCGGGCGACGCGGTCGCGGCCTTCCTCGACCGGGGCCCGCCGGTGTTCGCGTCGTTCGGGAGCATGTTCTCGCTCAACGAGAAGCTCGCGCGGGCGGCGGTGCGGGTGTTCGCCGACGCGGCGCGGCGCGCGGGGGAGCGGGTGCTGATCCAGTGCGCGCGGCACGTCGCGGAGGGCGTCGACCCGCGCGACGACGTCTGCTTCGTCGAGCACGCGCCGCACGGGGCGCTCTTCCCGCGCTGCTCGCTCGTCGTGCACCACGGGGGCGCGGGCACCACGCAGTCGGCGCTCCTCGCGGGGCGCGCGTCGGTGGTGGTGCCGCACGCGGCCGACCAGTTCTACTGGGGCGACGCGCTCTACGCGCGCGGCGTCGCGGCGAAGCCCCTGCTGCGCACCCGCCTCGACGCGCGCACCCTCGCCGCGCGCATCCGGTGGGCGCTCGACCGCCCGGCCCTCACCGCCCGCGCCGGCGAGCTCGGCGCGGCCCTCGCCCGCGAGGACGGCCCCGCGCGCACCGCGGCGGCGATCGAAGACCTCGCCGCCGGCCGCGCGTCGGGTTGACGGCGCCGCCCGCGCGCCGCGGTGATACCGTCGCGCCATGCGCACGCCGCCTCACGCGAAGCCCGCGTCGCCGAAGTCGAAGCGACCCACCGCCGCGAAGAAGACCACCGCCGCGAAGAAGAAGGCCCCCGCCGCGAAGAAGGCCGCGAAGCCCATGCCCGGCCCGAGCCCCGCCACGGTCGTCGACTGGTCGAAGCGCGGCCTGTCGGGTGCGCTCCGCGCGGCCGCGGCGCGGGGGGGCGGCCTCGGCGCGCTCCTCACGCTGGCCGCCGACGCGCACGACCAGCACGCGCTGCGCAAGGCCAGCTCGCTCCACGCCCTCGTCGGCCTCGCGGCCGGGCTGCTCGTCGCCGGCCACCCCGCGGACGCGCTGGAGGTGGCGCGGCGGGTCCAGGTGCCGTCGACCCGGCGCGTCTCGCAGAGCGCGGGCGTCAGGTCCCGCGCCGGCGCGCTCGAGGTGCTGGCGCTGCGGGCGCTGGGGGACAACGCCGGCGCGGCGCGGGTGGACAAGGCCCTCGGGCACAGCACCTTCGGCTTCGCGCGCAACTCGCCCGACGACGTGCGCATTTGGAACAAGACGGCCGACGAGGAGGAGGGCGAGTGGGCGGCGCTCGGCCCGCTCGGCGCCCCGGGCGCCGTCCCGGCGGCGTGCGCGCACTACGCCTCCTGCGCGGCCCACGAGCGCGACGCGACGTCCGCCGCGCGGGCACGGCTGCGCGCGCTCCGGGAGGACGTGATCACCCCCGCTCTCCGCGGAGCGCTCGCCGGGTGAAGGGGGCGCTCAGCTCGCCGGCGTGACGGCGGTGTTGCCGGCGGCGTTGGCCGCGGCCATCCCGTGCATGAAGGCCAGCGCGTGGAGCACGCGGAGCAGCAGCGCGGTGTCGCGGTGGGCGGGCGCGTACGGCGCGACCCGCGCGCCGGAGGGAGCGCCGTTCTCGGCGTACTCGCCCTGGTCGTTGACGGTGATGACGGTGGTGACACCGCGGTTGACGGCCTCGAGCCCCTGCGCCGTGAGGCGGAAGCGGGGCGCGTCGGGGGCGGTGTTCCACGGCAGGGCGAAGGTGCCGTCGGCGTTGAGCTGGAGGAGCACCTGCCCGTTCTCGGCGACGACGCGGTCGCGCTCGACGCGCCCGAAGCGGTCGTTGCCGACGCCCGCGCGGCCGTCGGCCTGGAGCGCCGTCGGCACCCAGCCGTTGGTGTTGCCGCTCGACGGCGGCACGATCGCCATCGGCGCCACCGCGAAGCCGTACCCCGACGGCGCCTGCTGCCCGGCCACCGTCGACGCGCCCGCCGACGCGCCCGACGACGCGCACCCCGAAGCCACCGCCGCGAGCGCGGCGCACACGAAGAAAGCCAGCGTCTTCATCTCTTCTTCATCCTCCTGGTGGTGGGCGGTAGGGCGACGGGCCTCATGCCTCGGCGCCCCGCCCACGGCGTGATCCTACGCACGCCTGCGCCCCCGTCTCACGAAAAGTTGCGACCGCCTACGAACCCCGACACGCCGCGGGTACAGTCGCGCCCCATGCGCCCCCCCTTCGGCCCCGCCCCCTTGCTTGCGCTGCTGCTCGCCGGCGTCGCGTGCTCGTCCGACCCCGTCCTCACCGCGCCCGACGCGCCCGCCCCCGACGCCGCGGGGGACGACGCGACCGACGACGCGCCGGCCGACGACGCGGCGGAAGACGCCGACGACGCCACGCCCGACCGCGCCGAGGCGCGCGCAGACGTCTCGCCCGATCGGCCCGCCGACGCTTCGCCCGCCGACGCCGCGCTCGACGCGCTCGTCGTCAGCCCCGACGTTGCCGCCGATGTGGCGCTCGACGTCGCGCCCGACGTCGCCCCTGACGTCGCCGCCGACGCGGCGCTCGACGTCGCACCCGACCGCGCGCCCGACGCGGCGCCCGATGTCGCACCCGACCGCGCGCCCGACGTCTCGATCGACGTCGCGCCCGACCGCGCGCCCGACGTCCCGATCGACGTCGCCCCCGACCGCGCGCCCGACGTCGCCGCCGACGCCCCCGCGGACGTCGTCGCCGACGCGGGCGTCTGCGCGGCCCCGCGGCGCCTCTGCGGCGCCCCCGCGGCCTGCGTCGACCCGCGCTCCGACGCCGAAAACTGCGGCGCCTGCGGCACCCGCTGCCCCGCGGGCCGCGCGTGCAGCGCGGGCGTCTGCGTGGCCGTCACCGCGCTCGAAGGCGGCGCCGAGCACACCTGCGCCGTCCTCGCCGACCGCACCGTGATGTGCTGGGGGCACGACGAGTTCGGGCAGGTGGGCGACGGCGCGATCGGGCGCCTCACCGTCCGCGCGCGCCCGACGCCCGTGGCCGGCGTCACCGACGTCGTCGCGCTCTCCGCGGGCCGCGCCCACACCTGCGTCGTCCGCGCGGGCGGCGCGGTGTCGTGCTGGGGCGCCAACGCCAGCGGCCAGGCGGGCTCCGGCGCGTACACCGACGGCGAGGCCCGCGCGGTCACCGTCGCCGGCGTGGCGGGCGCCACCGCGGTCGCCGCGGGCTGGAGCCACACCTGCGCGATCGTGGCGGGCGGCGAGGTGCGCTGCTGGGGGAGCAACGCCGTCGGCCAGCTCGGCAACGGCGCCGCCACGGGGTCGAGCCTCACGCCGGTCGCGGTGTCGGGGATCACCGGCGCGACGTCGATCGCGGCGGGGAACTTCTTCACCTGCGCGGTCCTCGCCGACCGCACGGTGCGCTGCTGGGGCAGCAACGGCAACGGCCAGCTCGGCGCGATGACCCCGACGACCACCTCGCGCGTCCCCGTCACCGTGGCCTCCGACCTGCAGAACCCGCAGCGCGTCTTCGCGGGCTCGACCTTCGCGTGCGTGACGAGCGCCGACGGGCACATCCGCTGCTGGGGCGAGGGACGGTCGGGGCAGTTCGGCAACGGCATGCTCACGATGGGCCCCGGGGTGTCGCTGGTCTCGCTCGCGGGACCCTTCGGGGGCCTCGCGCTCGGCGACGACTTCGCGTGCACCTACAGCGGCGTCGGCTACCGCTGCTGGGGCAACAACAACAACGGCCAGCTCGCGACCGGGACGTTCTCCCTCGGCGCCGAGCCCACCCCGGTCGCGCCGAGCGGGCTCACCGGCGTGTCGTCGTTCGCGGCCGGCGCGGCCCACGCGTGCGCGCTCCTCGCCGACGGGCGGGTGACGTGCTGGGGCGGCGGCAGCTACGGCCAGCTCGGCGACGGCGGCGCCCTCGGCGTGCCCGACCCGCAGATCGTCGCCGGGCTCACCGGCGTCGCCCAGGTCGTCGCGCGCGACCACCACACCTGCGTGCGGATGAGCGACCGGACCGTCCGCTGCACGGGCCGCGCGTACGCCGGGCTCTTCGGCGACGGGTCGACGGCCGTCGCGCGCTTCGCCTTCGGCCCCGTCACGGGGCTCGCCAACGTCGCGGAGCTGGCGGGCGGGTCGTTCCACACCTGCGCGCGGCTCGTGGACGGGACGGTCCGCTGCTGGGGCGACAACCGCGACGGCCAGTGCGGCAACGGGACCACCACGACGGCCACGGCGCCGGTCGCCGTGACGGGCCTGACGGGCGTCACGCAGCTCGCGCTCGGGCAGGTGTTCTCGTGCGCGCTCCTCGCCAACGGGACCGTCCGCTGCTGGGGCGGCAACGGCGGCGGCACGCTCGGCCGCGGGTACACCGACCTCTTCTCGCACCCGGTGCCCGAGGCGCCCGTGCTCAACGTCACCGGCGCCACCGCGGTCGCGACGGGCCTCTTCCACGGCTGCGCGATCGTCGCCGGCGGCGCGCTCCGCTGCTGGGGCGGCAACAGCGAGGGCCAGGTGGGCGACGGGACGACGATGGGCCGCTACACGCCGGTCGCCGTGCCGGGCGTGACCAACGTCACGAAGGTGGTCGGCGGCTACCACCACACCTGCGCGCTCCGCGGCGACGGCGCGGTGCTCTGCTGGGGCCTCAACCAGTCGGGCCAGTGCGGCGCGCCCACCGCCACGCGCAACGTGCTGACGCCGACGCCCGTGCCCGGCGTCGCCGACGCGGTCGACGTCGTGGCGGGGGAGTTCTTCTCCTGCGCGCGGCGGCGCGACGGGAGCACGTGGTGCTGGGGCGCCAACGACGCGTGGCAGCTCGGCGGGGGCGAGGTGTTCGTCTCGCGCCCGACGCCCGAGGCCGTGCGGGGGCTCCCGGCGGTGACCGAGCTCTCCGCGGGCGCGAATCACGCGTGCGCCCTCGTCGACGGCGCGCTCCGCTGCTGGGGCGCGCACACGGCGGGCGAGCACGGCAACGGCCACCTCTTCCCGGTGCGCTTCTGACCTCGCGCTGGGACAACCCCACCGGCGGCTTCGGGTACCACCTCCGCGCCTTCGCGCGGCGCCGCGCGTGGGCGCCGTTCGTGGGCGACGTCGCGCGCTGGCTCGCCGCGTGGGAGCCGCCCGAGACGTCCATCGTGCTCGTGGGCCCGAGCGGCGGGCACTGCCTCGACCCCGCCTTCCTCGCCCGCTTCGAGCGCGTGACCGCGGTCGACATCGACCCCTTCGCGCCGTCGGTCTTCCGCTGGCGCATGCGCGGCGTGCTGCGCGTGGGGCGCCCCTCGCTCGGCTGGGACGCGCGCGACCACCTCTCGCCGGGCCCCCGCGGCTTCGACCTCGCGCCGCTCCGCGCGCTCGTCGGCGCGCACCCGGGCGCGGCGGTCCTCTTCTGCAACCTCCTCGGGCAGCTCCCGATGCTCGGTGAAGACCGCGCGCCCGACGACGGCGCTCCAGAGGGCTCCTACGAGCGCTGGCTCCGCGGGCTCCCCGACGTGATGGCGGGGCGCTCGTGGGCGAGCTTCCACGACCGGCTCTCGGGCCCGGTGCGGCCGCGCGACGTCGACGGGTCGCGCCCGGTCGCGTGGTCGCCCGCGGAGGAGCTCGTTCGAAGGCACTACCCGCTCACCGACGACCCGTCGCTCGCGCTCTTCGACCACCGGACGGGCGGCCTCCGCCCCGACGTCCCGCGCTGGCAGTGGGTGTGGGACCTCGCGCCCGGCGCCTTCCACCTCGTCGAGGCGATGTCCTTCCGCGCCCGGTAGCCGTGCGCCGCGCGGTGGCGTAGAGAGCACCAATGGGTCGCCGCGACGGCGCCCCCTTCCCACCAACCGAGGACGGACCATGACCACACACACGGAGACCGCGGTGCTCGCGGGCGGCTGCTTCTGGGGCATGCAGGACCTCATCCGCAAGCTCCCCGGCGTGCTGAAGACCCGCGTGGGCTACAGCGGCGGCGACGTGCCCAACGCCACCTACCGCAACCACGGCACGCACGCCGAGGCGATCGAGGTGGTGTTCGACCCGGCGCGCATCGCGTACCGCGACCTGCTGGAGTTCTTCTTCCAGATCCACGACCCGACCACGCCCAACCGCCAGGGCAACGACCGCGGGATGTCGTACCGCTCGGGCATCTACTACCTCTCCGACGCGCAGCGGCAGACGGCGCTCGACGCCATCGCCGACGTCGACGCCTCGGGCCTCTGGCCGGGCAAAGTGGTGACCGAGGTGAAGGCCGCGGGGCCCTTCTGGGAGGCCGAGCCCGAGCACCAGGACTACCTCGTCCGCTACCCCGACGGGTACACCTGCCACTACCCCCGCCCCAACTGGCGCCTGCCCCGCCGCGCCTCGCGGTGATCGCGGCGGTGGGGTGACCGTGCGGGAATCAGAGCCCGCGCGCTGATGCGCAGCGGTCTGCTGGCAGCACGTTGCCAGCGTCGGGGTGCCGAAGTGTGTATGCTCGGCGGCATTCCATGCTTCGCCGGGTTCGCAGAGGCTTCGTCGCGGTGCTGCTCCTCGCCGCTTGCAACGACGATTCGGGCGCCCTCACCGACAGCGGACGCGACGCCGATGTACCCGCGGGCGACGGCCCGGACGCCTCCGCAGCGCCGGACGTCGCGTCCGCGCCCGACGTCACGAGCGCGCCGGCGGACGTGCTTCCGGTGGGTGATGAGCCCGCCGTGACCGCGCCCGACGTGACCTCCCGCGACGTCGCCGACGCCGCGCCCGACGTCGCCGACGCCGCACTCGATCAAGCGGCCGGGCTCGTGGGCGACACCACCGTCCCCGCCGTCGACGCCGCGCCTGACATCGCCAGGGACGTGGGGCCCGACGTGCCGGCCGACGCTGCGCCCGACGCCGCACCGGACGCCGCACCGGACGCCGCGCCCGATGCGCGCCCGGACGTCGCGCCGCCTCCGCCACCACCTCCGCCGCCACCTCCGCCACCGCCTCCGCCACCACCTCCTCCGCCGTCGCGCGCGGTGCTCTCGCCGGCCGGCGCGGTGTGGCGCTACCTCGACGACGGCACCAACCCCGGCGCGCTCTGGGCGACGCCGGGCTTCCGCGACGCGGCGTGGCGGACGGGCGCGGCGCAGCTCGGGTACGGCGACGGGGACGAGGCGACGGTCGTCCGCTACGGGTCCGACCCGGCGCGCAAGCACATCACCACGTACCTCCGCCGCACCTTCACCGTCGCCGACCCGACCGCGTGGCGCTTCGTCGTGCTGCGGCTGCTGCGCGACGACGGCGCGGCGGTGTACCTCAACGGCCGCGAGGCGCGGCGCGACGTGCTCCCCGAGGGCGCGCTCACGCCCGCGACGCTGGCCTCACTCACGGTAGCCTCGCCCGAGGAGGGCGTCTTCCACGAGCGCCTCGTCGACCCATCGCTCCTCGTCGCCGGGGAGAACACCCTCGCCGTCGAGCTCCACCAGGCCGCGCCCGACAGCTCCGACCTGAGCTTCGACCTCGAGCTGGTGGGCCTGCGCGAGTCGCTCTTCGAGCCCGAGGCCGACCCGACGCTCCTCGCCGTCGGCGACATCTCCACCTGCCGCAACGACGACGACGACGCGACCGCGCGGATCCTCGACGCGATCCCCGGGCCCGTCATCACCCTCGGCGACACGGTGTACGACTCGGGCACGGCGGACGAATTCTCGATGTGCTTCGGCCCGTCGTGGGGGCGGCACCGCGCGCGCATCCGCCCTGCCGTCGGCAACCACGAGTACTACACGCCCGGCGCCGCGCCCTACTACCGCTACTTCGGCGCGGCCGCGGGCGACCCGGCGCGCGGCTACTACAGCTTCGACGTCGGCGCGTGGCACCTCGTCGCGCTCAACAGCAACTGCGCCGAGGTCGGCGGCTGCGAGGCGGGCTCACCCCAGGACCGCTGGCTCGTCGCCGACCTCGCCGCCAGCCGCGCGCGCTGCACCCTCGCCTACTGGCACCACCCGCTCTACACCTCGGGGACGCACGGCCCCACCGCCGCCGTCGCGCCCCTCTACCGCCGGCTCTACGAGGCCAACGCCGACCTCGTCCTCACGGGCCACGAGCACGACTACGAGCGCTTCGCCCCGATGGACGCCGCGGGCGTCGCCGACGCGGCGCGCGGCATCCGGGAGTTCGTGGTGGGGACGGGCGGGGTGGAGTTGCGGTGGTTCCCGGGGGTGGCGGCGAACAGCGAGGCTCGCGACGTGGCGACGCACGGCGTGTTGCGGCTGGTGCTGCGGCCGGCGGGCTACGCGTGGCGCTTCCTCCCGACGGCGGGCGGGGCCTTCACCGACGCCGGCGAGGCGCGCTGCCACTGAGGGGCGCGGCGGCTCGCGGCCCGTGCGCCCGACGCGTCGTCCAGTCCGCCGACACCCCGGCGCCATCGCCTTGACCCACGCGTCGTGACCGTGGTGCGCTCGCGCGCAGGAGGACTGATGTTCAACCGCCCGCAGTGGACCGCGCGGCTCGTCGCGCTTGGGGCGCTCGCACTCCCGGCGGAGGCGCTCGCGCAGCTCGCGCCCAACGCCGTGGTGCTCAGCGGCTCGATGGAGAGCCTGCTGGAGCGCCTGCGCGTCGGCGTGGAGTACCAGGCGCACCCGGGCGAGGGCCGCCACGGAGGGCACATGCTCGGCGTCGGCGTGGCGTACCGCCGGCTCGTGAGCTTCACCTATCAGAGCCACGGGGTCTTCGGCTCGCTGCGCTACCAGTACGAGCTCGGCCCGCTCGGCGACTTCCTCTCGCTCGGGGTCTACGCCTCCATCGACGCGGGCATGACGCTTCAGAGCTGCTCCGGCGCGCGTCACAGCGAGCGCGACTGCCCCGGCCTCGTGCTGGTGCCGGGCGCGGGCGTCGAGCTCAAGTTCTTCGCCGACCGCCGATGGGTGTTCCCCGTGCGACTCTGGGGGCTCACCGTGCCGCTCTCCTTCGGCGAGGACACGTACGGTTGGAGCCCCTTCGAACTCGGCTTCGGCGTCGGGGTTCTGCTGTAGGGCCGACGCCCCTCGAGCGCGTTCATGAACCCGCGGCCCTGCGAGTTCACGGACCGGGAGCCCGTCGGCTCCACCGCGATCATGCAAGCCCGACGGGAGAGACCGTCAACAACCCCTTCAGCGCGGCGCGCCGGCCGCGTGCGCCTGGCGCTCGGCGCGTGACCGGGCGCTCGCGTCGAGGGCCGCCTTCGCCGCCGCCAGCGCGGTGAGCACCGCCAGCGCGAAGGCCAACGCCATCAGCGCGTTGCGCATCGGCGACGGGGGCGGCGGCGCGGGCGGCGGCGCCCAGCGGATCGGGCGCGGCGCCTCGCTCCAGCGCGCGCCACCACCGACGAACGCGGGGCCGACGGGTTGGCTCGCGGGCGCGGCCTGCGCGGGCGGCGGCACCCCGACGAGCGTCGCGTGGTCGGAGCGGTGCGCGGGCACGGCGGGCGGCGGGGCGAGCGCGGGCTGCGCGCGGGCGACCGTGGGCGCCTCTTCGAACGCGTCGAGCGACGGCGCGGTCGGGGGCGGCGCGGACGAGGTCGCGGGCGCGGGAGGGCGCTGCGACGGCAGGTCACCGTGGATCGTCCGCAGCCTCGCGCCGCGTGGTCTCTGCACGTC
>WBZM01003687.1_pt1 | contig 11736 bp, 9 predicted proteins | sample 5204271 | NCBI WGS metagenome assembly WBZM01 (sample SAMN12344346, study PRJNA552823) | activated sludge metagenome | biome: Activated sludge suspended growth; feature: Nitrification reactor; material: Wastewater; isolation source: activated sludge from nitrification reactor of wastewater treatment...
CTCGTGGGCTTTGCGCCGGGGGAAGGGGTCAACGCGCGAGGCTCGGCGAGCGGGGGATGGAGGCCGCGAGGCTCGGCGAGCGGGGATGGACGCCGCGGGAGCAGGGCCTTCGACGCCACGACGTAGGACCGGGGCGCATTCACGAACGAGCGTGAGGTGGATCGGCATGACCCGACGGCCGTGCACCCGCGCACGGCCCCTTCCCCCGTGGGTCGTGCAGTTTGCACGACCGCCACCGCGCTCGACCGCGCGCACCGCCCGAACGACGGCCCCTCCGCGCCACCGGCACGCGCCGTGGAGAGGGGCGTCGCCCGTGACCGACCTCCTCCTGCTCGCCCTCACCCTCGCGCTCTACGCCGGCGCCGCGGGCCTCGTCCGCGCCTTCGATCGGATGTGACGCCATGGGACTCGACGTGATCCTCGGGCTCGCCGCCAGCGCGGGCCTCACCCTCTACCTCTTCTACGTGCTCGTGCGGCCCGAGAGGTTCTGACATGACCCCGCGCCTCCTCGCGCTCGTCGCGCTCTTCTTCGTGCTCGTCGCGGTGATGGCGGTGCCCCTCGGCCGCTACCTCGCCCGCGTCTTCGCCGGTGAAAATTCGCTCACCGCGAAGGTCCTCGGCCCCGTCGAGCGCCTCCTCTACCGCGCCGCCGGCGTCGACCCGACGAAGGAGCACGACTGGAAGCAGTACGCCGCCGCGATGCTCGCCTTCTCCGCGCTCACCCAGGTGGTGACCTACGCGGTGATGCGCGCGCAGCGGGCCCTCCCCTTCAACCCCACCGGGCTCGACGGGGTGCCGCCGTGGCTGGCCTTCAACACCGCCACCAGCTTCACCACCAACACCAACTGGCAGAGCTACGGCGGCGAGACGACCATGTCGTACCTCTCGCAGGCCGTCGCCCTCACGAGCCAGAACTTCTTCTCCGCCGCCGTGGGGATGTGCGTCGCCGTCGCCCTCGTCCGCGGCATCGCCCGCAAGGAGACCGACCGCCTCGGCAACTTCTGGGTCGACCTCGTCCGCGCCCACCTCTACGTCCTCCTGCCGATGAGCGTGCTGTTCGCGCTCTTCCTCGTGTCGCAGGGCGTCGTCCAGACGTGGGAGGGCCCCGCGCGGTGGACCACCCTCGACGGCGTCGTCCAGTCGGTTCTCCGTGGCCCGGTCGCCTCGCAGGAGGCCATCAAGCTCCTCGGCACCAACGGCGGCGGCTACTTCAATGCCAACAGCGCCCACCCCTGGGAGAACCCCACCCCCCTCGCCAACTTCGTCGAGACCTTCTCGATCTTCCTCATCCCCGGGGCCCTCTGCGTGACGCTCGGCGAGATGACCGGCAACCGCCGCCACGGCGCGGCGGTGCTCGCCACGATGACCGCGCTCTCCCTCGTCGGCGCGCTCGCGCTCGCCCACTTCGAGCAGTCGGGCAACCCCGAGCTCACCCGCGCGGGCGCCTCGCAGGCCCTCGGCGCGCTCCACCCGGGCGGCAACATGGAGGGCAAGGAGCTGCGCTTCGGCATCGCCGCCTCCGCCCTCTTCGCCGACGTCACCACGGGCGCGTCGTGCGGCGCGGTCAACGCGATGCACGACAGCCTCACGCCGCTCGGCGGCCTCGTCCCGCTGGTCAACATGCTGCTCGGCGAGGTGGTGTTCGGCGGCGTCGGCGCCGGGCTCTACGGGGTGCTGGTGTACGTGCTGCTGGCGGTCTTTCTCGCGGGGCTGATGGTCGGGCGGACGCCCGAGTACCTCGGCAAGAAGATCGACAGCCGCGACGTGCGGATGGCCTCGCTCTACGTGCTCGTCCCCGCGTTCGCCATCCTGCTCTTCACCGCGCTCGGCGTCGCCACGGAGGCGGGGCGCTCGGGCGTGCTCAACGCCGCCGCCGCGGAGCTGCCGGGCGCGCCCTGGAAGCCCCACCCCCACGGGCTCGCGGAGGTGCTCTACGCCTTCACCTCGGGCGCGGCCAACAACGGGAGCGCCTTCGCCGGCCTCACCGCGTACTCCGCCGCCCACCCGGCCTTCTACTCGCTCACGCTCGCGCTCGCGATGTTCTTCGGGCGCTTCCCGCTCATCGTCGCCGTGCTCGCCATCGCCGGCAACATGGCGAAGAAGCGCCGCGTGCCGCCGGGGCCCGGATCGTTCCCCGTCGACGGCGCCCTGTTCGTCGCGCTGCTCGCCGGCGTGATCGTCATCGTCGGCGCCCTCACCTTCTTCCCCGCCCTCTCCCTCGGCCCGATCGTCGAGCACTTCACGCTCGGCGCCGGGCACCCGTAGGCCGCGCCATGTCGAAGCACCCCGTCCACCCGCCCGCGTCCATCTGGGACCCGGCCATCGTCCGCCCCGCCCTCCGCGACGCCGTGCGCAAGCTCGACCCCCGGCGCATGGCGAAGAACCCCGTCATGTTCGTCGTCGAGGTCGGCTGCGCCCTCGTCACCGTGCTCTTCGTCTACGACCTGGCGCGCGGCGCCCCCGTGGACGTGAAGTTCAGCGCGCAGCTCATCGCGTGGCTGTGGTTCACCGTGCTCTTCGCCAACTTCGCCGAGGCGATGGCCGAGGGGCGCGGGAAGGCCCAGGCCGCCACGCTCCGCAAGATGCGGACTACGACCACCGCCCGCCGCATCCGCCACGCCGGCGACGCCACCCCGCTCGCCCCCGGGCCCGACCCCAAGACGGGGGGCGAGGTCGCGGCCACCGACCTTCGCCGCGGCGACGTGGTGTACGTGAAGGCCGGCGGGCTCATCCCCGCCGACGGCGAGATCATCGAGGGCGTCGCCTCGGTCGACGAGAGCGCCATCACCGGCGAGAGCGCGCCCGTCGTCCGCGAGGCCGGCGGCGACCGGAGCGCCGTGACGGGCGGCACCCGCGTCGCGTCCGACTGGCTCAAGATCGAGGTGATGCAGGACCCCGGCGGCGGCTTCGTCGACCGGATGATCGCCCTCGTCGAGGGCTCCGAGCGCCAGAAGACCCCCAACGAGGTGGCCCTCACCATCCTGCTCGCGGGCCTCACGCTCATCTTCCTCGTCGCGGTGGTGACGCTCGAGCCCCTCGCGCGGTACTTCGGCGGCTCGCTCGGCGTCGCGTCGCTCGTCGCGCTGCTCGTGTGCCTCATCCCCACCACCATCGGCGGGCTCCTCTCCGCCATCGGCATCGCGGGGATGGACCGCCTCGTCCAGCACAACGTCCTCGCCACCTCCGGGCGCGCGGTGGAGGCCGCCGGCGACATCGACGTCCTCATGCTCGACAAGACCGGCACCATCACCTACGGCAACCGCCAGGCGGCGCGCTTCCTCCCCGTCGCGGGCGTGAGCGAGCACGAGGTGGCGCTGGCCGCGGCGCTCGCCTCCGTCCCCGACGAGACCCCCGAGGGCAAGAGCATCGTCGAGCTCGCCCGCGGGATGGGCGTGGCCGCGGCCCTGCCCGAGGGCGCGAGCTTCATCCCCTTCACCGCCCGCACCCGGATGAGCGGCGTCGACGTCGACGGCCGCGTGCTCCGCAAAGGGGCCGGCGACGCCGTGCTCGCCCACGCGAGGGGCCTCGACCCGAAGCGCGAGCCCCCGGCCGACCTGAAGGGCCTCGTCGACGAGGTCGCCAACGCCGGCGGCACGCCGCTGGTGGTGGCCGACGGCCCGAGGCTCCTCGGCGTCGTCTACCTCAAGGACACGGTGAAGCCCGGCATGCGCGAGCGCTTCGAGCGCCTGCGCGCCATGGGCATCAAGACGGTGATGATCACCGGCGACAACCCCCTCACGGCGAAGTCCATCGCCGCGGAGGCGGGCGTCGACGACTACCTCGCGGAGGCCACGCCCGAGGCCAAGCTCGCGTACATCCACAAGATGCAGGAGGGCGGCCGCCTCGTCGCGATGACCGGCGACGGCACCAACGACGCCCCCGCCCTGGCCCGCGCCGACGTCGGCGTCGCGATGAACACCGGCACCCAGGCCGCCAAGGAGGCCGGCAACATGGTCGACCTCGACAGCGACCCGACCAAGCTCATCGAGGTCGTCGAGATCGGCAAGCAGCTCCTGATGACGCGCGGCGCGCTCACCACCTTCTCGGTGGCCAACGACGTCGCGAAGTACTTCTCCATCCTGCCGGCGATGTTCACCGGGCTCGCGGCCTTCCAGGTCGCGCGCGGCGACGCGCACTCGTCGCACTTCTGGGCGCTCAACGTGATGCGCCTCGGGTCGCCGCAGAGCGCGATCCTCTCCGCGGTGATCTTCAACGCGCTGGTGATCGTGGCCCTCATCCCGCTCGCGCTGCGCGGCGTCCGCTACCGGCCCCTCGGCGCGGCCGCCCTGCTCCGCCGCAACCTCCTCGTGTACGGCCTCGGCGGCGTGGCCGCCCCCTTCGCGGCCATCAAGGCCATCGACCTCGTCGTGCGCGGGCTCGGACTCGCCTGAGGGAACACGGGCCCGTGCGCTCACGCGCAGCGGCTTGCCGCTTGCTCACTGCGAGCGCCGGGTCGCTGGACGATCACCGAAAGACTTCTGCGAGAAAGACCCCATGAACCTCCTCCGCCCCTGCCTCACCCTCACCGCCGCGCTGCTCGTGCTCTGCTGCGGCCTCTACCCTGCGCTCGTCACCGGCGCCGCGCGCGCGCTCTTCCCCCGCCAGGCCGGCGGGAGCCTCGTCGTCGAGGGCGGCCGCGTGCGCGGCTCGTCGCTGCTCGGCCAGACCTTCGCCGACAACGCCGCGCACCCGGAGTACTTCTGGGGCCGCCCCTCGGCCGCGTCGCCCGACGGCGCCACCGGGGTCACGTACTCCTCCGGGAGCAACCACGGCCCGTCGAACCCCGCCCTCCACGACGAGGTGCGGGCGCGCGTGGCGGCGCTGCGCGCGACGGGCGTGACGGGCCCGATCCCGGTCGACCTGGTGACGAAGAGCGCCAGCGGCCTCGACCCGCACGTCTCGCCCGCGGCGGCGGAGGTGCAGGTTCCCCGCGTCGCCCGCGCCCGCGGGATGGCGGAGGCCGAGCTGCGCGCGCTGGTGGCGGCGCACACCGAGGGCCCGACGCTCGCGGTGCTCGGCGAGGCCAGGGTCAACGTGCTCGAACTCAACCTCGCGCTCGACGCGCGGGCGGCGGCCCGGACGGCCGCTCGATAGCCGGCGGCACGCCGGCACAACGGAGAAGTGAAGATGAACTCTCGTGTTCTCGTCGCGGTCGCGCTCGCGCTGGCGGGTGCCCTCGACGCGCCGGTCGCGCTCGCGCAGACCGCGGAGGCGGGCTCGTCGCGCCCGGCGACGCGCGCCAACGTGACCATCGGCGGCTACGTCGAGGCCTTCTACCAGTGGAACTTCAACCGCCCCTCGAACCGCGTGACCAACTTCCGCGGCTTCGACAACCGGTCGAACACGTTCACCCTGTCCAACGTGGCGGTCGACATGACCGGGACGCTCGGCCCGGTGACCGCGCGGCTCGCGCTCCAGGTGGGCCACACGCCCGAGACGTACTACCTGGCCGAGCCCGACCAGCCCGGGGCGGGCGGCGCCGGGCAGAGCAACCTGAACGTGTGGAAGTACATCCAGCAGGCCAACGTCGCGTGGCGCGCCCCCGTCGGCCGCGGCCTGCTCGTCGAGGCGGGCATCTTCCTCTCGCCCATCGGCCCCGAGGGCATGGTCGTCCACGACCAGTGGAACTGGTCGCGCTCCAACCTCTTCTTCGGCTGCCCCTTCTACCACACGGGCGCCCGCGTGACGTACGGCTTCACCGACGCCGCCGCCCTCACCCTCGCGGGCTACAACGGCTGGAACAGCGTCGCCGACAACAACGACGACAAGTCCGTGTCGCTCCAGTTCACCTACAACGTGGCCGACCGGGTGACCTTCAGCGCGCTCTACTTCGGCGGCGTCGAGCGGCCCGATGGGGCGCCCGAGCGCCAGGGCTCGGCCGCGTGGCGGCACCTGTTCGACACCTACCTCGCGGTGTACCCCACGGCGTGGCTGTCGCTCCTCGCGCACGCCGACGCGGGCTTCGAGTCCAACGCCTTCGGCACCTCGTGGTGGGCCGCGGGCGCGCTCTACGCCCGCGCTCGCGTGCGGCCCTGGCTCTACCTCGCCGCGCGCGGGGACTTCTTCTACGAGGCCGCCGCCACCAACGGCGCGGGCGCCGGGCGCATCTTCTGGCCGTCGGATTGGGTGAGCTCGCAGACCGTCACGGTCGACGCCCGCCCCCACGACAACGTCTCCGTCCGCCTCGAGTACCGCCACGACCAGGCCGACGGCGACACGTACTTCCGCGACGCGGTGGCGACCGACGCGATGACCCGCGCGTTCGTCCCCAACGCGCGCGCCCAGGACACGCTCACCCTCGGCATGACCGCGTGGTTCTGAAGGCCGCCCGAGGACGCGACGATGGCCGACCCCTTCCTTGATGGACTCCGAACCGCGAAGCTGGGGCGCTTCAAGGTGTTCCTCGGGATGGCCGCGGGGGTGGGGAAGACGGTGGCGATGCTGCGCGACGCGCGGCGGCTGCGGGCCGAGGGGGTCGACGTGGTGTGCGCCTTCGTCGAGACGCACGGCCGCGCCGACACCGAGCGCGAGGTCGGCGACCTGGAGCTCGTCCCCCGCCGCACGCTCCGCTACCGCGACGTCCCGCTGGAGGAGATGGACCTCGAGGCCGTCCTCGCCCGCAAGCCCGACGTCGCCGTGGTCGACGAGCTCGCCCACACCAACGTCCCCGGGAGCCGCCACGCGAAGCGCCATCAAGACGTCGAGGCCCTGCTCGACGCCGGGGTGAGCGTGCTCTCGGCGCTCAACGTCCAGCACCTGGAGAGCCTCCACGAGATCGTCCTGCGGACGACGGGCGTCGACGTGCGCGAGCGCGTGCCCGACCGGGTGCTGCACCGCGCCGACGAGGTGGTGGTCATCGACCTCGCGCCCGACGAGCTCATCGAGCGGATCCGCGCCGGGCGCGTGTACCCCGCGGCCCGCGCCGAGCGCGCGCTCCAGGGCTTCTTCCGCCCCGAGCACCTCGCGTCGCTCCGGCAGCTCAGCCTGCGCGAGGTGGCCAACGCGGTGGAGCAGCGCGCCCTCGCCGCCCGCGCCCTCGCCGCCCGCGACGGCGACGGCCCCGCGCCCGACGCGGTGGTCGACGCCGAGCGGGTGATGGTGTCGATGTCGTCGGTGCCGAGCGCGACGCGGCGCCTCCTCCACCAGGGCGCGCGCCTCGCCGGCGGCGTCCGCAGCCGGTGGTTCGTGGTCTACGTGCGGACGCCCGGCGAGGCCCCCGAGCGCATCGACGCCGCCGCCCTCCGCTCGCTCACCGAGAACGTCCGCCTCGCGAAGGAGCTCGGCGCCGAGGTGGTCCGCCTGGAGGGCGCCGACGTCGCCGAGGCCCTCGCCCGCTTCGCCCGCGAGCGCGCGATCACCCACGCCGTCTTCGGCCGCTCGCGCCACGCCGCCTGGCGCGACCGCCTGCGGGCCCCGCTCCTCGACCGCTTCATGCGCCTCGCGCCGGAGGTCGACGTGCTCGTCGTCGCCGACCGCGAGGCGCCCGGGGAGGGGGCGCCGTGAAGCGCTGGGTCCTCCTGGTCGAGCCCGACGCCTCGACGCGCGCCCTCGCCGACCGCGCCCTCACCGCCGCGGGCTACACCGTCGAGGACTTCGCGTCCGTCCACGACGCGCGCATCCTCCTCGACGACGGCGCCTTCGAAGCCGCCGTGGTCGACGAGCTCGCCGGCGGGCAGCGCATGTTCGACGAGGTCCGCGCGCTCCGCGAGGGGTGGCCGCGCGTGCCCGTGGTGGTCACCGGCGCGATGCTCACCGCGCCCGCGCTGGTGTCGCTCCTCCGCCTCGACGTCGCCGACGCGCTGCCGAAGCCCTTCACCCCCAACGAGCTCCGCGACGCCGTCGCCCGCGCCGTCGCCCGCGCCGCCCCGGGCCACCCCGAGGCCCTCGACTACGCCGCCGCCCTCGCCGCCGCGCGCCGCGACCTCGCCGACGGCGCGCCCGCCCGCGCCGCCCTCGCCCTCCAGCGCGCCGCCCGCTGCCTCGCCCTCGACGCGGAGGTCACGGCGCTCGAAGCCCTCCGCGCCGAGTTCGAAGGGCGCGACGCCGACGCCGGCCGCGGGTACCGCGCCGCCCTCGCGCTGCGCGACGACGAAGGGTGCGACGGGCCCGACCCCCACGAGGGACTCGCCCGCCTCGCCGCCTACCGCGGCGCGCGCCCCGTGACGGCGCTCGATCCGCGGTTCGACGGCGCGCCCCTGTGGCTGGTGAGCGACCCCGCGCGCGAGCTCGCGGAAGGCCCCCCCGAAGGCGTCGCGGGCCCCTTCGTCACCGTGTGCGCCGTGGCCCTCGCGGACGGCGGCGCGTGCCACCTGCGCGCCGACGGCGACCGGGCCTTCGCGGTCGTCCCCTGCGCGCTCCCGGCGGCGGCCAGGGCCCTGGCGTCGCTCGGCGCTGGGCCGCTGGTGGCGCACCCGAGCGCCGACGACGACCTTGCGCGCGTCGCCGAGGCGCGCGACCAATGGCGGCGGAAGGAGGCTCCGTGAGCGACAGCAAGGCGGGCCGGGTCCTGGTGATCGACGACGAGGCCAACATCCGAACGATGCTCCGGGTGTGCCTGGAGGCTGCGGGCTACGAGGTGGCGCTGGCGGCGACGGCCGACGCGGGGTTGGCGGCCGCGCGGAAGGCCCCGCCCGACCTGTGCCTCGTCGACCTGCGCCTCGGCGGGCAGAGCGGGCTCGACGTGGTCCGCTCGCTCGCCCACGACGCGCCGACGACCGCGGTGGTGCTGATCACGGCGTACGCGACCATCGACAACGCGGTCGACGCGATGCGCGCGGGCGCGCTCGACTACCTCCCAAAACCCTTCACGCCGGCGCAGGTGACCCTCACCGTCGGGCGGGCGATGGCCGGCGCGCGGGCCCAGCGCGAGCTCGAGGAGCTGCGGCGCGCCGGGGGCCGCGGCGTCCATCCGCGCTTCGAGTCCGCGTCGCCCGCGATGCAGCGGTGCCTCCAGCTCGTCGCGCGCGTGGCGCCGACGGACGCCACGGTGCTCCTGCTCGGCGAGACGGGGACGGGCAAGGGCTACCTCGCGCGCCACCTCCACGCGCTCTCGCCGCGGCGCGAGCGGCCCTTCGTCACGGTCAACTGCGCGGCGGTGGCGCCGACGCTGATCGAGAGCGAGCTCTTCGGCCACGCGCGCGGGGCCTTCACCGGCGCCGACCGGGCGCGGGCGGGCCACGTCGAGGCCGCGAGCAACGGGACGCTCTTCCTCGACGAGGTCGGCGACCTGCCGCGCGAGGCGCAGGGCAAGCTCCTGCGGCTCCTGGAGGAGCGGGCGTACGTGCGGGTCGGCGACACCGAGGCGCGCCGCTCCGACGCCCGCGTGGTGGCCGCGACCCACCGCGACCTGCGCGCGATGGTGGCCGCGGGCGACTTCCGCGAGGACCTCTACTACCGGCTCGACGTGGTGACGGCGACGATCCCGCCGCTGCGCGAAAGGGCCGACGACCTCCCCGAGCTCGGCGCCCACCTGCTCGCCGACCTCGCCGCGCAGCACCGCCGCCCCGCCCTCGCGGTGACGCCCGAGGCGCTCGCGGCGCTGCGCGCGTACCGCTGGCCGGGCAACCTCCGCGAGCTGGTCAACGTGCTCGAGCGGGCGGTGATCCTCGCCGAAGGGACGTCCCTCACGCCCGACCTCCTGCCCGAAGAGGTACGGGCCGCGGCGCCGGCGGGCCCCCCCGCGGGCGACGGGGACGAGTCGCTGGAGGCCGCCGAGCGGCGCCACATCGCCGCGATGTTGTCGCGCCACCCGACGCTCGACGCGGCGGCGAAGGCGCTCGGCATCGACCCCTCCACCCTCTACCGCAAGCGCGAGCGCTACGGGCTCCGCTGAAGGCCCCCATGACCGCCTCCCTCCGCGCGCGCGTGACGCTCGGCCTCGCGGCCATCACCCTGGCGCTCGCCGTCGTCGCGGGCGCGGCCGTCGCCGCGCTCGCCCGCCTCGGCGGCGCCGTCGACACCATCCTCCGCGAGAACTACCGCTCCGTCGTCGCCTGCGAGGCGATGAAGGAGGCCCTCGAGCGCCAGGACTCCGCCGCCCTCTTCGCCCTCACGGGCCACGCGGAGATCGGCCGGCCGATGCTGGCGACCCACCGCGACCGCTTCGCCCGCGCCTTCGCGGTGGAGGCCGGCAACGTCACGCTGGCCGAGGAGGGCCCCGCCGTGCGCGAGCTCGACGCGCGGTACCGGGCCTACACCGCGGCGGTCGACCGGGCGCTGTCGGGCGGCGCGGGCGACGTCTATTTCCGCGAGCTCCTCCCGCGCTTCACCGGCGTGAAGGAGGCCGTCCAGCGCATCCTCGACATGAACCACGCCACCATGGAGCAGGCCGACCGCCGCGCCCGCGCGATGGCCCGGCGCAGCACCGCCCTCACGCTCGCCGTCGGCGCGTGCGCGCTGGTGGCGGCCCTGTGGATGGCGTGGCGGCTGCCGGGGACGATCCTGGCGCCGGTGCGCGGCCTCGCGCGGGCGGCGCGGGCGGTGGGCGACGGCGACCTGGAGGTGACGGTGGCCGACGCGGGCGTGGCCGAGCTCGAGCCGCTGGCGGAGGCGTTTCGGAAGATGGTGGCGCAGCTCCGCGCGTTCCGTCGGAGCTCGCTCGGCGAGCTGATGGCCGCGCGCGACCTCGCCGACGCGACGGTGCGGTGCCTGCTCGACCCGGTGGTGGTGTTCTCGCGGGAGGGCGAGGTTCTGCTGGTCAACGAGGCGGCGGCGGCGGCCTTCGGGCTGCGGGCGGGCGACGGGGCGGAGGTCCCCGAGGGCATTGCGCGGGTGCGCGACGAGGCGCTGGCGACGGCGCGCCCGGTGACCCCGCGGAGCCTCGCCGAGGCGATGCGCTGGCGCGACCGGGCGGGCGAGCGGCACTACCTCGTGCGGGCCGCGCCGCTGCGGGCCGGCGGGGACGCGCGGGCCGAGCGGGCGGTGGTGGTCGCGCAGGACGTGACCCGCCTCCGCCGCATCGACGCGCTCAAGAGCGACATGGTGGCGACGGTGAGCCACGAGTTCAAGACGCCGCTCACGTCGCTGCGGATGGCGACGCACCTGCTGCTCGAGCCCGCGGCGGGGCCGCTCACCGACGCGCAGCGCGAGATCGTCACCGCCGCGCGCGACGACACCGAGCGCCTGCGCTCGCTCGTCGACGAGCTGCTCGACCTCGTGCGCATCGAGTCCGAGGCGGGCGAGCTCCGGCGCGTCCCGGTGGCGCCGCGGCACCTGCTCCAGGCCGCCGCCGACGCGCACCGCGCCCTCGCGCGCGACAAGGGCGTGGCGCTGACGGTGTCGGCCGCCGAGGGGCTCGCGCCGGCCGAGGTCGACCCCGAGAAGATGGCCATCGTGCTGGCGAACCTCGTCTCCAACGCCGTCCGCCACACGCCTGCGGGCGGCGAGGTGGCGCTGGAGGCCGCGGACGAGGGCGCGTCGCTTCGGTTCACCATCCGGGACAGCGGCGAGGGGGTCGAGCCCGGCGCGCTCGCGCGGATGTTCGAGCGGGGCGCGCACCGGCCGACGGCGCCGGGCGGCGGGCGCCACGGGCTCGGGCTCACGATCGCGCAGGAGATCGTGCTCCAGCACGGCGGCGAGATCCGCGCGGCGAGCGAGCCGGGCCGCGGCAGCGCGTTCACCGTGCTGGTGCCGCGGGGGTGAGGGCGCCCGTCAGCCCGACGCGGCGTCGGTCGGCGGGCGGGCCGGCGCGACCGCGGCCACGGCCTTCTCCCCCGCCCGCTCGATGCGCGCGTGGAC
>WBZM01003690.1_pt1 | contig 11722 bp, 6 predicted proteins | sample 5204271 | NCBI WGS metagenome assembly WBZM01 (sample SAMN12344346, study PRJNA552823) | activated sludge metagenome | biome: Activated sludge suspended growth; feature: Nitrification reactor; material: Wastewater; isolation source: activated sludge from nitrification reactor of wastewater treatment...
TGCGCGCCGCGGCCTCCACCGCGAAGGCCTCGCCGACGATCAGCTGGTGGCCCTTCTCGGCGTAGCCGCGCATCACGCGCTCGTAGTCGGCGTTGCTGACGTTCTCGCTGAACACGTACTCGATCTCGCCGCGCGCCACGGCGGCCTTCAGCGCCTTGTCGATGCGGCTGACCCACTGCTGCTCGACCGGCACGGTGTAGATGGCGGCGACCTTCAGCTTGGCCTGGGCGAGCGCGGCGGCCGGCGACAGGGTGGCGGCCAGGACGGCCAGCGGGACGGAGACGGCGAGCGTGCGGCGGTTCATCGGCATGAGAGCTCCTCGGAGGATCGGTTTCGGGGTTCTGACCGGGTGGGCGTGATTCTGCCGGGCTAGCAAGAGCTGTTCCGAGCGTGACAACCCGCAGGCCCCCGAGGACGCGCAAGTCGGGTTCGCACTACATGTCATGTGTCAATGTGAGTTGACACAACGCAAATCCCCACGGAGGGCGCGAGCGTACGTTGCCACCATCCGTCAACGTCTCCGGAGCTGTCATGCGTATCATGCTGTTGCACCCCAACTACCACTCCGGCGGTGCCGAGATTGCCGGCAACTGGCCGCCCGCCTGGGTGGCCTACCTGACCGGCTACCTGAAGGACGGCGGCTACACCGACATCACCTTCGTCGACGCGATGACGCACCACCTCGACGAGGAGCAGGTGCGCGCGAAGATCGCCGAGCTGCAGCCCGACGTGGTCGGCTGCACCGCGATCACGCCGGCCATCTACAAGGCCGAGCGGCTGCTGCAGATCGCCAAGGAGGTGAAGCCCGACACCGTGACGGTGCTGGGCGGCATCCACGGCACCTTCATGTACCCGCAGGTGCTCAAGGAGGCTCCGTGGATCGACGCCGTGGTGCGCGGCGAGGGCGAGCAGGTGTTCCTCAACCTGGTGCGCGCGGTGGACGACGGCACGTTCGCGCGCGACCGCAACAGCGTGCGCGGCATCGCGTTCGCCGACGGCGAGGGCAAGGTCGTCGCCACGGCGGCCGAGCCGACCATCGAGGACCTCGACCGCATCGCGCCCGACTGGTCGATCCTCGACTGGGGCAAGTACATCTACATCCCGATGAACCGGCGCGTGGCGATCCCGAACTTCGCGCGCGGCTGCCCGTTCACCTGCAGCTTCTGCAGCCAGTGGAAGTTCTGGCGCGACTACCGCGTGCGCGACCCGATCAAGGTGGTCGACGAGATCGAGAACCTGGTGAAGAACCACGACGTCGGCTTCTTCATCCTGGCCGACGAGGAACCGACGATCCACCGCAAGAAGTTCATCCAGTTCTGCGAGGAGCTCATCAAGCGCAAGCTCGACGTGCTGTGGGGCATCAACACGCGCGTCACCGACATCCTGCGCGACGAGAAGCTGCTGCCGATGTTCCGCCAGGCCGGCCTGGTGCACGTATCGCTCGGCACCGAGGCGGCCGCGCAGCTCAAGCTCGACCGCTTCAACAAGGAAACGACGATCGCGCAGAACAAGAAGGCGATCCAGCTGCTGAAGGACGCCGGCATCGTCACCGAGGCGCAGTTCATCGTCGGCCTCGAGAACGAGACCGCCGAGACGCTGGAAGAGACCTACCGCATGGCGCGCGACTGGAACCCCGACATGGCCAACTGGGCGATGTACACGCCCTGGCCGTTCAGCGACCTGTTCCAGGAGCTCGGCGACAAGGTCGAGGTGTTCGACTTCGAGAAGTACAACTTCGTGACGCCGATCATGAAGCCCGACGCGATGGACCGCGGCGAGCTGCTCGACCGGGTGATGAACAACTACCGCCGGTTCTTCATGAACAAGGCGTTCTTCCAGTACCCGTTCACGCGTGACAAGCAGCGCCGGAAGTACCTGATGGGCTGCCTGAAGGCCTTCGCCAAGAGCGGCTTCGAGCGCAAGTTCTACGACCTCGGCCGCGTCGGCTACTGGGGCCCGCAGACGAAGAAGACGGTGAACTTCAGCTTCGACACCACCCGCCGCATCGAGCCCGAGACCGCCGATGCGCTCAGCCGCGTCGACGACGGCTGGGTGACGATGCACGGCCCGAAGATCGACATGCGCCGCCGCAAGGGCGAGGAGAACATCGAGATCGCGCAGGCCGCGATGGCCTGCGGCGGCGGCACCGAGCAGCTCAGCGACGAGGAAGCGGCCCGGGTGTGAGCGCCACTCTCGCGGACGACGCCATCGGGCGCATCGGGCCGAACGCGATCATCCGCGTCGGCGAGGCGCTGCAGCGACGGCTCGGCGCGGCCACGGCGCGGCGCCTGTATGCCGCGGCCGGGCTGGCGGCCTACCTCGACCATCCGCCGACGGCGATGGTCGACGAGGCCGAGGCTCGCCAGCTGCACGCGCAGCTGCGCAGCGCGCTCGGCGACCGGCTCGCCGCCGAGGTCGCGCGCGATGCCGGCACGGCCACGGCAGACTATCTGCTGGCGCACCGGATCCCCAAGCCGATGCAGGCGGTGCTCAAGCGGCTGCCGGCGCCGCTGGCCTGCCGCATGCTGCTCTCGGCCGTGGGCCGGCACGCCTGGACCTTCGCCGGCAGCGGGCATTTCGAATCCACCCCCGGCCTGCCGACGGTGCTGACGATCCGCGACAACCCGCTGTGCCGCGGCCAGCACAGCGACGAACCGGTGTGCGACTACTACGCCGCCACCTTCGAGCGACTGTTCCGCGTGCTGGTGCACCGCGACGCGTCCGTCACGGAAACGCAGTGCGAGGCACGCGGCGACCCGATCTGCCGCTTCGAGATCCGCTGGTAGCCGGGAGGGGCCCGGCCCGCCGGGCAGGGTGGCGTCAGGCTCGCCACCTAGAATCTCGCCCGCCATGAGCCTCTCCGCCCTCACCGCCCTTTCGCCCCTCGACGGACGCTACGCGTCCAAGGTCGCGGCCCTGCGCCCGCTGCTCTCGGAATACGGCCTGATGCACCGCCGCGTGCAGGTCGAGATCGAGTGGTTCATCGCGCTGTCGGACGCCGGCTTCGCCGAGTTCAAGCCGCTCACCGAAGCCGCCCGCGGGCTGCTGCGCGGCCTGGTGGCGCGCTTCTCGGAAGCCGACGCGCAGGCCATCAAGGACATCGAGCGCACCACCAACCACGACGTCAAGGCGGTCGAGTACTGGATCAAGGCCCGCCTCGAGAACCACGCCGAGCTGAAGGCCGCCGGCGAGTTCGTGCACTTCGCCTGCACCAGTGAGGACATCAACAACACCAGCCACGCGCTGATGCTGAAGGCGGCGCGCGCCGAGGTGCTGCTGCCGGCACTCGACCGAATCGTCGACAAGCTCGGCGCGATGGCGCGCGATCTGGCCGAGGTGCCGATGCTCAGCCGCACGCACGGCCAGACCGCCAGCCCGACCACCGTCGGCAAGGAGATCGCCAACGTGGTGGCGCGCCTCGCGCACGCGCGCGGCCGCATCGCCGAGGTGAAGCTGCTGGCCAAGATGAACGGCGCGGTGGGCAACTACAACGCGCATCTCGCAGCCTGGCCCGAGTTCGACTGGGAAGGCTTCAGCCGCAAGGTGGTGGAGCAGCAGCTCGGCCTGACATTCAACCCGTACACCATCCAGATCGAACCGCACGACTGGATGGCCGAGCTGTTCGACGCGGTCACCCGCACCAACACCATCCTGATCGACTGGTCGCGCGACGTCTGGGGCTACGTCAGCCTGGGCTACTTCAAGCAGCGCACCAAGGCCGGCGAGATCGGCTCGTCGACCATGCCGCACAAGGTCAACCCGATCGACTTCGAGAACGCAGAGGGCAACTTCGGCCTGGCCAACGCGCTGCTCGCGCACCTCTCGCAGAAGCTGCCGATCAGCCGCTGGCAGCGCGACCTGACCGACAGCACGGTGCTTCGCAACATGGGCGTGGCGCTCGGCTACGCGCTGCTCGGCTACGACTCGCTGCTGCGCGGCCTGGACAAGCTCGAGATCAACCGCGACGCGCTCGCCGCCGACCTCGACGCCGCCTGGGAAGTGCTGGCCGAACCGATCCAGACCGTGATGCGCCGCTACGGCCTGCCCAACCCCTACGAGCGGCTCAAGGAGCTCACGCGCGGCAAGGCGATCACGCGCGAGGCGATCGCCGCCTTCATCGACACGCTCGAGCTGCCCGAGGCCGAGCGCGCGCGCCTGAAGGCGATGACGCCTGGCAACTACACCGGTGCCGCGGCCGCGCTTGCCAAGCGCCTGAGCCACTGACCGAACGGGCGCCGACGATGAAGTTCACCGACAAGCTCGCCGCCGCCGAACGCGCCCACGATTCGCTGCTGTGCGTCGGGCTCGACCCGGAGCCCTCGAAGTTCCCTGGCGCGTGGCAGCACGACCCGTCGCGCATCTTCGACTTCTGCGCCACCATCGTCGATGCCACGAAGGACCTGGTGCTCGCCTACAAGCCACAGGTGGCCTACTTCGCCGCGCAGCGCGCCGAAGACCAGCTCGAGCGCCTGATGGCTCACATCCGCAAGGTGGCGCCCCAGGTGCCGGTGATCCTCGACGCCAAGCGCGGCGACATCGGCAGCACCGCCGAGCAGTACGCGCTGGAGGCCTTCGAGCGCTACCAGGCCGACGCGGTGACGCTGTCGCCCTTCATGGGCTTCGACTCGGTCGAGCCCTGGCTGAAGTACGAGGACAAGGGCCTGTTCCTGCTGTGCCGCACCTCCAACCCGGGCGGCTCCGATCTGCAGGCGCAGCGCCTGGTCACCGGCGACCTGCTGTACGAACACATCGCCCGCCTCGCGCAGGGCCCGTGGAACCGCACCGGCCAGATCGGCCTGGTGGTCGGCGCCACCTTCCCGGCCGAGATCGAGCGCGTGCGCGAACTCGCGCCGACGCTGCCGTTGCTGATCCCCGGCGTCGGCGCACAAGGCGGTGACGCGGTGGCGACGGTGCGTGCCGGCTGGCGCCAGCGCGACGGGCAGACCTGCGCCCCGGTGGTGGTGAACTCGTCCCGGGCCATCCTCTACGCCAGCCGCGGCAACGAGTTCGCCGCGGCGGCGCGTGCGGCGGCGCAGGCCACGCGTGCATCCTTGGCAGCGGGGCGCGCCGCCGCGGGTTGAACCTCCCCCCGGTATGCCCGGTTCGGTGCAGACTCGGTCCGACGTCTCTGGGGCCCGATCCGCCTTGAAGCCCTCCGTTCTCACCGACCCCCGCCAGGACGCGCGCGAGCTCGTGCGCCGCTACCTGTTCGGCACCTTCGCGGTGGTGTTCGGGCTCAGCTCGGCGCTGCTGGCCACCAATACCGTGCTCCCCACGGCCGGGCGCTTCGTGCTGCTCGCCGGCACAGCGTTGCTCACGCTGCTGTGCGCAGCCAGCTGGCGCTGGAAGGCGGCGCGCAGCGAGACGATGCTGGTGCTGGTGTGCGGTGCCGGCATGGCGCTGCTGGCCGCGGCCGCGCTGATCCACGGCTGGGGCCTGAACGGCCCGGTGATCGGCTTCATCGCGGTGCTGTGCTTCCTGATGGGCGCCACGGTCGGCCTCGGGCTCGGACTGTCGCTCGCGGCCGTCGGCGCACTGACGCTGGCCGGCCTGGCCTGGGCCGAGCACAGCGGCTGGATCCGCGGGGTCGCGGCGCTGGCCGACATGACGCTGCAGCGCCGCCTCACCAACCACCTGCTGCTGCTCGGCGTGGGCGTCAGCAGCGGCCTGATGGTGCGGCGCGTCTTCACCCACTACCTCGACGCCAGCCGGGAGCGCGAGGCGCGCTTCCAGAGCCTGCTGGGCATCGCGGCCGATGCCTACTGGGAGCTCGATGCAAGCCTGAAGCGCACACGCCTCTGGCTGCGCGATGCCGACAACCGCTTCACCGAGAAATCGACCGAATCCGGGCCGCCCTGGGAAGAGGGCACCTGGGAGCTGGAACCGGGCGCAAGCGCCCTGCACCACGCCGACCTGGCCGCACGCCTGCCCTTCCGCGACCTGCGCACGCGCTGGCGCCGCGACGACGGCACGCTCGGCTACGGCCTGATCAGCGGCGAGCCGCGCCTGGACGCCGACGGGCAGTTCGCCGGCTACTGGGGCGTGATGCGCGACACCTCCGCGCTGGTGGTCGCCCAGGAGGCGCTGCGCCGCTCCGAGACCACGCTGTCGACGCTGGTGACCACCAGCCCCGACATGATCACGCTGACCGACATGGCCACCGGCCGCTACGTGATGGTCAACGATGCCTTCACGCGGGTGACCGGCTACGCGCGCGACGAGGCACTGGGCCGGACCTCGATCGAGTTGGGCGTGTGGAGTTCCGGCGAGAAGCGCGATGCGTTCATCCGGCAACTGCGCGAGTCCGGCCTGGTGCAGGACATGCCGATCGAGTTCGCCGACAGGCAGGGCCGGCCGTTCGCGCTGCTGATCGCCGCCGCGGTCTTCGAGCTCGAGGGTCGCCAGTACCTGGTGCTCAACGGCCGCGACGTCACCGAGAGCGAGCGCACCCGCCTGGCCCACGAGGCGGTGCTCCAGAACGCCTCGCTGGGCATCGCCTTCACACGCGATGGCCGCTTCGTGCAGGCCAACCCGGTGCTGGAAACCATGCTCGGCTGGCCGATCGGCACGCTGGCCGGGCAGCCCGGGCGCGCGGTGTGGGCCAGCGACGAGGAGTACGCCGAGATCGGGGCACAGATCGGCCCCGCGCTCTCGGTGGGCGAGCCGGTGGAGTTCGTGCGCGAGATGTTCCGCCGCGATGGCACGACGTTCTGGTGTCGCATGCTGGCCAAGGCGGTGGACCCGACGCACCCGATGCGCGGCGGCACGATCTGGATCGTCGAGGACATCACCGAGCGGCGCCGCACCGAGCAGGCCCTGGCGCGCGCGCGCGACGAGGCCGAGGCGGCCAACCGTGCCAAGAGCGCGTTCCTGGCCAACACCAGCCACGAGATCCGCACGCCGCTCAACGGCCTGCTGGGCCTGGCGCGCCTGGCGCGGCGTCCAGAACTCGACGAAGCGCGACGCCGCCAGTTCCTGGAGCAGATCGCCGAGAGCGCCGAGACGCTGTCGGCCGTGATCTCCGACGTGCTCGACCTGTCGAAGATCGAGGCCGGCCGGCTGGAGATCGAGCGTGTCGCCTTCGACCTGCACGCGCTGCTCGATTCGCTGCGCCAGGTCTACGACACGCTGGCCGACGCGCGCGGGCTGGGATTCGCGCTGCAGGTCGACCCGGGCGTGCCGCAGTGGGTCGAAGGCGACCCGGTGCGGGTGCGGCAGGTGCTGAGCAACTACCTGAGCAATGCGCTGAAGTTCACCGAGCGCGGCTCGGTGGTGCTGCGTGCGGTCGTCGCCGGTGAGGGGCTGCTGCGCTTCGAGGTGCGCGACACCGGCCCGGGCGTCAGCCCGGCGCTGAAGGCGCGCCTGTTCCAGCCTTTCGTGCAGGCCGACCAGAGCACCACGCGCCGCTTCGGCGGCAGCGGCCTGGGGCTCTCGATCTGTCACCAGCTGGCCGCGCTGATGGGCGGGCGCGTCGGCGTGGAGAGCCTGCCGGAGCCGGGCAGCTGCTTCTGGGCCGAACTGCCGCTGGCGCGCACCGAGGCGCCGACGCCGCCCGCCGGCGGCGAGGTGCCCGAGCGCTCGCTGGACGGCGCACGCGTGCTGATGGTGGAGGACAACCCGGTCAACATGACCATCGCGGTAGCCATGCTCGAGCAGTGGGGCGTGCAGGTCGAGCAGGCGGCCGACGGCCGCCAGGCGATCGCGGCCGTCGAGCGCGCGGAGGGCACCGGCCGGCCGCTCGACGCGGTGCTGATGGACGTGCAAATGCCGGTGATGAGCGGCTACGAGGCCACGCGCGTGCTGCGCGAGCGCGCCGGCAGCCGACGCCTGCCGATCATTGCGCTGACGGCCGCCGCGCTGACGTCGGAACGCGACGCAGCCCTGGCCGCCGGCATGGACGGATTCCTCACGAAGCCGATCGACATGCAACGATTGCGCGATGCGCTGGTGGCCGCGCTGGCAGGCTCGTCGTAACATCGTCGCCCGTTCCACCCCGCGCGGGTCGGCTCGCCCGGGCGAGCCCTTTCAGACCGCTGCGCCCGCCAGGCCCGACCGGATGAGCTCACGCCCCCGACAGCCGCCGCTGGATGCGACCGATGCCGTGCGCCGGCTCATCGGCACGCTGTTCTTCGGCACGGCCACCGTAGCGGCGCTCGCCGGCGCCGGCATGTTCGCGCTGCTGCCCTCCGGGCTGGCGCTCGTGGCGCGGGCCGGCCTCATCGTCGCCTGCCTGGCCTTTGCCGCGCTGTGCGGACAGCTGTGGGTGACGAGCCGCCGGTCGCCGACCATGCGGGTGCGGCCGGGTCTCCTTGCCGTCACCTTCGGCACGATGGCGCTGGCGGTGGCTGCCAGCGTGCTGCTCGGCGACGGCCTGCGCCAGCCGGGCCTCGGCCTGCTCGGGCTGGTGGTGTGCCTGCTCGGCGCAGTGGCCGGCGCCCGTCACGGCCTGGCCGCCGCGGGTGTCGCGCTGCTCGCGGTGGCCGGCATCACGACGCTGCATGTCCGCGGGCAGATCGCGCTGCCGGACGGCTCGGCCTCGCTTCCCCTGCTCGTGGCGCTGCATGGGCTGGTGATCGGGTGCGGCGCGGCTGGCGGCACGCTGATCGCCCGTGTGATCGACCACTACCTCGCCGACAGCGCGGCGCGCGAGCGGCGCTTCCGCGCGCTGCTGGGCATCGCGGTCGACTGGTACTGGGAGCAGGACGAGGAGTTCCGCTTCACGCGCGTCACCGAGAGCCGCGCCGGCGCGGCGGCCTTCTCGCCCCAGCGGGCGCTCGGCCGCACGCCCTGGGAGCACGCCGGCCTGGGCCTGGACGACGAGACGCTCGACGCGCACCGCGCCGACCTCGAGGCGCACCGGCCGTTCGAGAACCTGCTGACCAGCAGCGTCGACGCGCAGGGCCGGCTGCGCCACCTGGCGCTGAGCGGCGAGCCGCAGTTCGATGCCGCCGGCGTGTTCCAGGGCTACTGGGGCGTGGGCCGCGATGTCACCGCACAAGTGCGCGCGCAGCAGGCGATGGCGGCCAGCGAGATCCGCTACCGCACGCTGTTCACGCGCTCGCCCTCGGCGATGGTGCTGCACCGCCGCGGCACCGTGCTCGACGCGAACGCCGCGGCCGCGAGGCTGTTCGGCTACCGTGACGTCGAGGCGATGAAGGGCAGCAACCTGCTCGACCACTCCTCGGCGCCGGAGCAGCGCCAGCTGGTGCGCGAGCGCATCGCGCTGTCGGAGCGCCTTCCCGTCGGCGAGGCGCTGCCGGTCGTCGATTACCAGATGCAGGCGCTCGACGGCCGGCCGTTCATGGTCGAGGCCACGGCCGTGGCGGTCGACAGCGTGGCCGGCCAGGCGCTGCTGACGATGTACGTCGACATCACGGCGCGCAAGGCCGCCGAGAGCGCACTGCGGCGTTCCGAGGCGCTGCTGTCGCACCTGTTCGCCACCAGCCCCGACTGCCTGACGCTGACCGACATCGAGAGCGGCCGCTACGCGCTCGTCAACGACTGCTTCCTGCAGATCTCGGGCTACCGGCGCGAGGAGGTGATCGGCCGCACCTCCGACGAGCTGGGCATCTGGCAGCACCCGGAAGACCGCGACGCCTTCGTGGCCGCGATCCGCCGCCAGGGCAGCGTGCAGGCCATGCCGCTGACCTTCCGCCACCGCGAGGGGCGGCGCATCCCGATGCTGGTGTCGGGCGCGCGCTTCGACTTCGACGGACAGCGCTTCCTCGTGCTGGCCGCGCGCGACGTCAGCGCGAGCGAGCAGACGCGCCTGGAGGTCGAGGCCATCCTCAACACCGTGACGATGGCGATCGCGTTCGTGCGCGAGCAGCGCATCGTGCGCGTCAACGCGCGCCACCGCGAGATGTTCGGCTACAGCGAGGAGGAGCTGCGCCAGGCCACGCTGAGCGTGCTGTGGCCGGATCCGGCCGAGTTCCAGCGCCTGCGCCGTCAGGCGATCACGCGGCTGCGCCAGAAGCACGGCTACGAGTGCGAGGCCCAGCTGAAGCGGCGCGACGGCAGCCTGTTCTGGGCTCGGCTGCAGGCGCAGTCGGTCGACCCGAGCAACCCGATCGGCGGGGGCACGATCTGGTGCGCCGAGGACATCACCGAGCGGCGCCAGACGCAGCGCGCGCTGGCCGACGCGCGCGACGCCGCCGAGGCGGCCAACCGCGCCAAGAGCGCCTTCCTGGCCAACACCAGCCACGAGATCCGCACGCCGCTCAACGGCCTGCTCGGGCTGGCGCGGCTGGCGATGCAGCCCGGCCTGTCGGAGCAGCGCCGCCAGCAGTACCTCTCGCAGATGATCGACAGCACACAGAGCCTGACGGGCATCATCTCCGACATCCTCGACCTGTCGAAGGTCGAGGCCGGCCGCATCACGCTGGAAGACATGCCCTTCGGGCTGCGCGACACCGTCGCGGCGGTGCACCACGCCTACCTGCCGCTGGCCGAGGCCAAGGGCCTGGCCTTCGTGCTGTCGGTGGCCGACGCCGTGCCCGCCACCGTGCGCGGCGACCCGCTGCGCGTGCGCCAGATCCTCACCAACTTCGTCGCCAACGCGATCAAGTTCACCGAGCGCGGCAGCGTGCGCATCGAGGCCGGCATGCGCGGCGGCGCGATCCGGCTGGCGGTGCACGACACCGGCCCGGGCATCGACGCCGACACGCAGCAACGCCTGTTCACCCCGTTCTCGCAGGCCGACGACTCGATCACGCGCCGCTACGGCGGCACCGGCCTGGGCCTGTCGATCTGCCGCGAGCTGGCCGCGCTGATGGGCGGCAGCGTCGGGGTCAACAGCGCGCCAGGCTACGGCAGCGCGTTCTGGGCCGACCTGCCGTTGCCCGAGGCCACGCTGCCGCCGCCCGCTCCGCAGACCGACAGCCTTGCGCCGCTGCAGGGTGGGCGCGTGCTGATCGCCGAGGACAACCCGGTCAACATGCTGATCGCGGTGGCGATGCTCGAGCAGTGGGGGCTGGACGTCACGCAGGCCACCGACGGCGCCAGCGCGGTCGAGGCGGTGGAGGCGGCCGCCACGGCCGGCCGGCCGTTCGACGTGGTACTGATGGACGTGCACATGCCGGTGATGAGCGGCCATGCCGCGGTGATCCGGCTGCGCGAGCGCTTCGACGCCGAAGCGCTGCCGGTGATCGCGCTCACCGCCGCTGCGCTCACCTCGGAGCGTGACGAGGCGCTGGCCTCGGGCATGAACGACTTCCTCACCAAGCCGATCGACGTCGCACGGCTGCGGGAGACGCTGGCGCGCTACCTGCGCCGCACTGCCGCGGCCTGATCAGGCCGCCGGCATCAGCGGCAACGAGCGCGAGCGGGTGCCCGTCAGCGCCGCCAGCGCGTTGGCCAGCGCCGGCGCCACCGGCGGCGTGCCGGGTTCGCCGACGCCGCCGGGCGGGTGCGGGCTGTCGACCAGGTGCGTCTCGATGCGTGGCGTCTGCGCCAGCGTGAGGATCGGGTGGTCGGGGAAGTTGCGCTGCTGCACGCGGCTGTCGACGATGTCGATGCGGCCGAACAGCGCCGCCGACAGGCCGAACACGATCGCGCTCTCGAACTGCTGCGCGACGATGCCCGGGTTCACCACCGTGCCGACGTCGGCCGCGCAGACCACGCGCCGCACCGCCGGCTTGCCGTCGGCCAGCGCCACCTCCACCACCTGCGCGACGATGCTGCCGAAGCTCTCGTGCAACGCCACACCGCGCGCCGTGCCCGG
>WBZM01003691.1_pt1 | contig 11722 bp, 20 predicted proteins | sample 5204271 | NCBI WGS metagenome assembly WBZM01 (sample SAMN12344346, study PRJNA552823) | activated sludge metagenome | biome: Activated sludge suspended growth; feature: Nitrification reactor; material: Wastewater; isolation source: activated sludge from nitrification reactor of wastewater...
CTTTTATTTTTTTTTTTTTTTTGGTGTTAATATGAAAGTAGATGGTGTAACGCAATATAAAGGCTACAATTGTCAACAAATTAGAGGATTTGAAGACACATTTAAAAAGTTTTTTAATCTTGTAAAGCCTGATTTAGTAATTGAAATTGGAACAGGCTTTGGAGGGTTTTCTAAATTTTTAGATGATCTTTCATTACATGTAATTTCCTATGACATTCATACATATAATCGAGATATTGAAGTAACTAATGTTATTTATCAAAATGTAGATATTTTTAGTAATTTGGATACAGTTAAGGAATATATTAAAGAACACAAAAAAGTTGTTCTTATGTGTGATGGTGGAAATAAAGAGCAAGAAATAAAGACGTTTGCTCCATTATTAAAGAAAGGCGATTTTCTTATGGGGCATGATTATGCATATAATTTGGAGTATTTTAATGAATATATTAGGAATAAAAAATGGAATTGGCTAGAATTGAATGGAGAAAGTGTTTTAAGTGATTTAATAGATAATAATTATGAATGTTTTATGGAAAATGAATTCGCAGATATTATGTGGTTATGTGCAGAGAAAATGAAATGAATAAATATAATATTTGTATTTTAAACAATAAAGAGCCAGAATTAATTAATCTTTTATATACACTTTATGAGTTACATGAGACTGGACATAGACATAAATTTCATGTGAAAATTCTTTGTGATGGTGCACCTAGTGAATATCAAGAATATCTTGATATAATGTTAGATAATATGAATTTTGAACCAAGTGTTTATTATAGAGCATTGAATAAAGATTTTGCTGCTCAAAGACAATATATAAATGATCAAGTAAATGATGGTGAATTTATTATTTTTCTAGATTCAGATGAGAATGTACACTGTAACTTTTTCTTACATACAGACAATATTCTTCTACAACATCCAGAAATTGATGCACTATATTATGAGCGAGAAAATCTTATTTATGGTGTTACAGAAGATTGGCTTAAATTACAGAAGTTCGTTAGGGATGAAAAACAAAGAGTTAATTTTCCAGATATTCAATTAAGAACTTATAAAAAAACTCCAAACAATAAATGGATAAGCCCTGTACATGAAGCTTTACAAGGAACACAAAAGCCTGTTTTAGTTAAAGCGCCAGATTACAATGCAGAAGATAGATATGTTTATATGATAAAACATCATAAGATATTTATAAAACAAAAGAAACAAAATAATAGTTATGAAGGTATCGAAAGAGTATTTAATTAAATCACTATTATTATATAATAATGGTCTTTTATTTTGGAAAGATAATAATCATTTTATAGAGCCAATAAATCAAAACGGTTATCTTGTTTTTAAACATAATAATAGATATTATAGTTATCATAGAGTTATTTGGACATTATTTAATGGTAATATTCCTGATAAAATGATTGTAGATCATATAAATAATAATCGTAGTGATAATAGAATAGAAAATCTTAGATTAGCTACCAAAACTGAAAATTCCCAGAATACATTAAAAACACAAAAGAAAAAGTCTTCTAAATATAAAGGTGTATATTATAGTAGTGCTAAAGATCGATGGATAGCTAAGACAATGTTTGATGGTAAACCTTATCATATCGGCACATATAGAACAGAAGAAGATGCTCATAGAGCTTATAAAGAGGCTACACAGATACTTTTTGGTGATTTTGCTAATGATGGTATAAAATAAAGAAGTGAGAGGGTTCGTCCCTCTCTTTCTTTCTTTTTCATTTTGAAAATTTTTAACTTACACTTGATAATTTAGGTATAGTGTTTTACTACTATCGAGCAACTCTGTGAATTTTCTAAAATCTCTAACTTATCCTCGATAATTTAGATATAGTTTCTTGTTATTATCAAGGAACTCTGTGGATTTTCTAAAATCTCTAACTTATCCTCGATAATTCAGATATAGTTTTTTACTACTATCGAGCAACTCTGTGGATTTTTTCTAATTATAAAAACTATTAATGATAAAAATTAATAAATATACGAAAAATAACCCTCCGCTACACTCGGGTATTTTACCAATTTTTGAGGTTTTTCAAGGACTTGGGACTATGTTAAATTATCCTAGCCGCCCTCCCCCCCCTCCGTCCTTCCTTCCTTTAATATATATATATATATATAATCATTATATGATTATTATTTTTCTTTTCTTTAAAAAGATAGAAAATAAATGATATATTATTACTATTATCTTTTATATATTATCTTTATTAATATAAATAATAATGATATATTATATACATTATTTATTTATATTATCTTTATTAATAAAAATAATATATTATAGATATTATTCATTAATAAAAAAATAATAATATCTATAATATATAATGATTATATCAAATATATATTATATGTCTTCTAAGATACTTATAATGTAACATTAAATGTTCCCTGAAAAATATGATCACAAATAATAATCAACAACCATCATTCGGGGCGATAAGACGTCCCGGTAAAGTAGAAAGTAGAGTTCGTTTAAAGAAACTTGGCTTTGATCCTATTGAGAAGTTAGTAAATCTTTATAACAAGCTAGAAAAAGAAAATGAATTTTATTGTAAACTGCGTGAAGTAGGTCAATTAGAACAGATAGATAATAATGGTGATACAGTTAGAACTATTCGCTATAGTCATATAGCACATACTAATATTTTATCTCAACTAGAGAAAGTATCTAGTCAATTACTCAGATATAGATATGCCAGGGTTCCTGAGACTGTGAACTTAGAGAGCAATCATATACCGGCATTAAATATAAATCTTAGTGGTTTGGAAAAGGAAGAACTATGATTTTAGTTATATCTGCTAAAGGTAATTATATTACTACTAGGGTACCAACTAAAAGAGATGGCTGTAGAATATTTGATATTACTGGATATAATTCTATTAGACTATTGACATCTGATAATGAATGGCATTTAGTTCCATTTATGGAATTAGATCTAATAAACGAAATTTTACTGGAAGAATAATATGGTACTTTGGATTGTTATTTTAGGTATAGCTATATTTTTTTGGATGGCAATATCTCTATTTTAGGAATAAGAAATGAGCGATATGTTATTTCATTTAATTTTACTTTGTGTTTTTCTTTTCTTTATTTTTGTGTTTATAGAAATTTATTACGATAAAATAAAAAATTTTTGGAAGAAAGATGAGTAATTTAACACACTATAACTTTGATGATAAGGATATTTTTAAAGTTGAATCTTTGTGTAATCCATTTAAGTGTAAGAACAGATTAATATGGAATGATGCTAATGAAAATCCTCCACCTAAAAATATTTATGTATTAATCTATCATAATTCATTATTTATTGTAGCTTATACTGATGGTTATCAATGGTATGATTATATGGAATATAGAATAACATGGTTAAATAGTATTAAGTGGTGGAGTGAATTGAAAGCTCCTAATGAGCTTCAACAGGAAATATTGTGAGTAATATAAATTTACATCCAGGTCAATCTAAAGTATTTTATGATTTATTTGTTAAAAAGGATCATCGATTTTCAGTAGTTAGTGCTGCTCGTGGTTGGGGTAAATCTTACTTCGCTTCTGCTTGTGGCTCTAATGCTATTATGGAACTCTTAGAATTAGATGGTAGTATTCCAAATAAGAATGTCTATTTAGTGGCTCCCACATATGATCAGGTAACTGACATTTATTGGCCTATTTTATCTTATGATTTTAATCTTGATTCTTTTGCTATTAAATCATCTAGAGATGTTGGAAGATTTATCTTTCCTAGAAATGTAGAATTAAGACTAGTGTCATATGAAGCTATTGAAAGACTTAGAGGAAAAGGTGCTTATTTTGCTGTTCTGGATGAAGTTTCCTCTTGGAAGCAACCTAAAGAAGCTTGGGAATCTATTATTGAGCCTGTTATAAGGACAAGGTGGTCTGAACAAAATGCTAGAAAATATGGTGCAAAATCACCTGGAAGATCCCTAACTATTTCAACACCAAAAGGGTACAATTTCTTTTATGATATGCATAATTTCCATGAACGAGATTCTGATTGGAAATCATATCATTTTGATTATCGATCATCACCATATCTAGATATAAAAGAATTAGAAAAAGTTAAAAATAATATTGATCCACAAAGATGGGCTTCAGAATATTTAGCTAGTTTTGTGGATTCAAGTAATAATGTGTTTTATTGTTTTGATCGTAAGGTACATGTAAGAAATGATCTAGATCCTTTTTATGTGCCTTCTAATGGACGTTCAGGTGAAACCATACATGTAGCAATAGATTTCAATGTTGGCGTGATGGCTTCTGGAATATTTGCAATTCGTGGAGGCCAAATGCACTTTCTAGATGAAATGTCTGGATATCCAGATACTGAGACTTTAGCTACTGGCCTAACTAATAAATATAAAGGTCATAAAATTGTGGCTTATCCAGATCCATCTGGCAAAGCTAGAAAAACATCTGCTCCTATAGGGCGGACTGATTTTACTATATTAGAATCATATGGAATCAAGGTGAATGTCAAACATAAAGCACCACCTATTATTGATTCTGTTAATGCTGTTAATCGTAAATTGATGACAGCAAATGGCGTTTCGTCGATATTCATTGCCCCGCATTGCAAGAATCTTATTATGTCATTAGAGCGAACAAAATGGGTTGATCGTGACCCAAATACAGCAACCATTGATAAATCAGAAGGTATAGAACACTTTTCTGATGGTCTTAGATATGCTGTAGATTATTTGTTCCCAATACATAATGTAGGTTCCAGAGCTGTGCGGGGCATAATGTTTTAGGAATCAACATGTGACAACAAATTCATCAATATTAAATTGGCATGTAATTTCAAATGATGGAATAAATTTAACAGCAAAAAATATTGTAACAAATGAGTTTTTTGAAGGTCTTACTTCCGCTTTTAATACAAAGGTATCTGAAAGTGATGTAGCAGATCCTTCAATTAGTAATGTAAGAATTTTAAATGATAATGGTGTGGCTTTTAATAGTTTTATGCCCTTTGAGTTGCCTGCTCATGATAGAATGGATATTTTATATGCAAATGCTAGTGAAGATATTACTGGTATAAATTATTATCATAATAATACGCCGGTTGCTACTTTAAGTTTTGAATATGAAAATGATAAATTATCTAGAATATCGAAAATTTTTGGATAATTTTTAGAGAGTATATGATATTAATTTATTTTAATCAATATTTCGGATAAAAGTATGGCAAGATCACGATTAACAACAATCACAAATGATCTTGTTACAGACGGTGGTTCAATTCTTTGGTCATTAGTAACAGGAGAACAACTTGAATTTCCTGTTGTTTTAAATTTTTTAGAAGATGTTTCTATAAAACAATCAAATAATTTTATATATGAAGCTGTTATTATTGAAGGAAAAAATGAACTTGATCAAGAAGAAAAGCCGTCTGTAATAAGAGAAAACGGTGTACAAACCCGTTTAAATGTTCGTTTGCCTATTTACTTAGGTAATTGGCAAGATACTGCCGCATACAACAAAGAAGATGTTGTATTCTATGATGGTTACTATTGGAAATTAATAAAAGGTGTTGCAAGAGTAAGCTCTGAACCGCCTTCATCCGATTCTTACTGGACTACAACTGTTTTAAATAAACTATATATTCAATTTCCATCTACGTTAGGTAATACTTGGACCATAAAAGCTACTGTCAATATGCCTGTATATGGATTTTTTGAGTTACGTGTAACTGAACCTAATGATTTAATTTTTACTCGTACTTGGAAACCTATCCGAGGAATGGTTGAACTATTATATAGTCCTACCGAGGCAGTTTCTGATGTATAATGAAAAATGAAATTACAGTTACAACAAAAGATTTTGGTATTAAGGCTATTGAAAAGTCTTTTGATATTTTAGCAAGAGAGATAAATTCTGGTATATCTGTAAAAGAAGGAATATCTAATGTAAAAGACTTTATAGTTAAAGATGAGTTTTTAATTGAAACACATAATAAAAATTATAACATTGATATAGTAGATACTCACTTATTACCTAAAGCTGAATTAACTTATAATACACCAACAGTTGCTAATAGACTTTTTGATTTTATGTCTTTTGTACAAAATATAAGTTTATATACACAGGATTATTTTTTAGAAGATTATGCAGAACCTACTTATAATTCAATATTAAGAGAAACTATACTATGTTAATGTCTGATATTAAAATTAAAGGTGTTGTATATTTACAACTACGAGATAGATTTGGAAACTTAATTGATGAAGTTTATGTAGAAAACGCTATTATGCAAAAAGGCTTATCATTGGTTACAGATACTTTATTGAATAAAACTGAATTTATAAATCAAATTGCAGTTGGTAGTAGTAATGCTTTTGTACATTCTGCTCAAGAGCATTTATTTAATGAGTTATCAAAAAAAGATATAGCTAGCAACAATATTATTCGTTATAATTATGAAAAAGATTGTTTAGAATTTATTACTACATTTTATGCTGAAGATTTTTCAGGTGATATATATGAAGCCGGTCTTTTTAAAGACAATATTATGTTTTCTAGGATTGTTTTTAATAAACTTTCGAAATCCTTTGAACAAAGCCTTACAATAATTTGGCAATTAGTTTTTATAGCTTAGGAGTAAAACTATGGCAGAAATTATTACAAGAGTATTAGGTAATACTCCTAAAAATGCACCTTTAAGTAATGAAGATATTGATAATAATTTCATTAATTTAAATTTATCTACACAAAATGTTGACAATTTAAGAGGTGTTACATTAGTTTTCACAGATTTATCAGAAAAGGATATGATAACTTATAATGGAACTAATTGGATAAATACTCCTGAAACTTTTTCTTATTCATTAGTCAAAACATTTGCTTTTATGGGAGCTTAATATGATAGAAAGTATTAAAATTTTAGGTCAAGCAGCGCCTTCTGCTAATATTCTTACAACATTATATACAGTACCTTCATCTACAACTACAACAATTAGCTCAATAGTTGTATGTAATCGCTCAAATTCAACGGTTACTTTTCGTATTTCAAATGCAATTAATAGTGCTGTAGATGCTTTAGCACAATATCTATATTATGATCAAGAATTATCTGAAAATTCAACATTTATTATCACGATAGGCATTACATTGTCTCAAAACGATATTTTAAGAGTTAGCTCTAATTCTAATTCTTGCTCTTTTAATGTATATGGAATTGAGGTTTCATAATGTCACAAGGTTCTTCTACCCCTATTTTCGATTTAAAACGTGTTAAAGGCACAGCAATTTCAACAAATAATGGAGCTGCTGATGATGGTACATTACGTGTTCATCTTTCTAATGAATCTTTAACTGCTCTTGAAAATATTAGTATAACTGTTCCAGGTACTGTAGATCTCGGCACAGTCTCTTTAAATGCATTAGAATCTATTACTGTAGTTGATGGTGGCAGTTCACTTACTATTGATGGTACTGTTGAATTAGGTTCTACTTCATTAGCTGCTTTAGAAACAACTAATGCTGTTCAATCTGGTACTTGGAATGTTACAAATATATCTGGAACAATTTCTTTACCGACTGGTGCGGCTACATCTGCAAATCAATCAACTATTATTGGTCATTTAGATGGTGTTGAAGGCCTGTTAGGTACTATTGATGCAGATACCGGTTCTATTTTAACATCTGTTCAACTCTTGGATGATACGGTAGCAACTGACAATTCAGCTGCTCTTACAAAATGTCTGCAGGTTGGTGGTACAGATGGTACTAATGCTCAAATTATTTCTGTTACATCTGGTGGTTTAGTAAATATTGCTGATGGTGGTGGAAGTCTTACAGTTGACGGAACAGTAGCAGTTTCAGGTTCTGTTGCTGTAACAGGCACTTTTTGGCAAGCAACTCAACCTGTTTCGATAGCTGGTTCAGTAGCTGTAACAGGTCCACTTACAGATACTCAATTACGTGCTAGTGCAGTTCCTGTTTCACTAGCTTCAGTACCATCTCATGCTGTAACAAATGCTGGTACTTTTGTTACACAAGAAAATGGAGCAGCATTAACTGCACTTCAATTACTTGATGACACTGTTGCTACAGACGGTTCTACTGCTGTTACTAAATTATATCAAGTAGGTGGCACAGACGGTACTAATGCACAAATATTGTCTGTAACTTCTGCTGGTGCTCTTAATATTGCTGATGGTGGTAATAGTATTACAGTTGATGGAACTTTTTGGCAAGCTACACAACCAGTATCCATTGCTGCTACGGTAAATGTTGCAGATGGTGGTGGAAGTATCACAGTTGATGGTACTTTCTGGCAAGCAACTCAACCTGTTTCATTAGCTTCAGTACCTACGCATGCTGTTACTCAAAGTGGTACATGGACAGTAGGTCTTTCTGCTGCTCAGACGCTTGCTACAGTTACAACTGTTTCTACAGTAACAAATCTTTCCCAATTAGGCGGTCAAGCTATTGCAATGGGTACTGGCGTACGTACTGCTGGTACTCAACGTGTTACAATTGCTACTGATGATTCAGTAAATGTTAATTTAGCAATGACTGCAAAGAGTAATGCTAGCACTACAGCTTATGCTGCAAGTTTAATTATTAAAAATTCTGCTGGCACTCTGTTTATGCTTAATGGCTATAATTCAAAAACTTCAGATCAATTTATTCAATTATTTGATTCAGCTACCTTACCTGCAGATTCTACTGCACCAAAATTAACATTCTATGCACCTGCTGAATCCAATTTCTATTTTGATTTTGGTATGTATGGCCGTGCATTTACTTCAGGGATTGTAGTGAGTAATTCTTCAACTGGACCAACAAAGACTATTGGAAGTGCTGATTGTTGGTTTGATGCTCAATATTCATAATAAAATGAATGATAATACCGAGATCTCATTAGATCTTAATTTACAGAAAATTAATTTAATCTTAACAGCACTTGGCCAATTACCTTATAATCAAGTTGTTTTGTTAATTAATGAAATAAAAACTCAAGCTGAAGATAAGCTAAAAAAATTAACTGAATAGGAGTTTTTATGTCTAGTGGAGCTTCTTCACAACCAAAAGATAAAGACTTAACAGCCATTGCTAAAGGACTTCAAGGTACTACAACAGGTGTTTTAAAGAAGACAGATACAGATACATGGGCACTAGATGCTAATTTGTATAGTATTGGTGCAGTAGGCACTCCTGCTGATAGCACTTTTTTAGTAGGTAATGGCTCTAGTTGGATAGGAGAAAGCGGATCAACAGCAAGAGCAAGTTTAGGTGCCACAACTGTTGGTTCTAATCTTTTTACATTAAGTAATCCTTCTGAAATAACTTATTTGCGTGTTAATGCTGATAATACAGTATCTACATTAAATACGACAGCATTAAAATCAGCATTGGATATTGTAGCAGAAATAGATGGTGGATTTGCTAATTCTACTTTTTTAACTGCGCAGCTTATTGATGGAGGAGATGCTGATGGCTGATCTTATTCAGGTTAGAAGAGATAGTAGCACAAATTGGGTTTCTGCAAATCCTTTATTAGCACAAGGTGAACCAGGTTTTGAAACAGATACTAAAAAATTAAAAATTGGAGATGGTATTGTAAATTGGAATAGTTTAAGTTATTTAAATGATGCTAGTATTAATGTTGCTACTCTTTTTGATGGTTTATCATCATCTTCATACACTTATGATGGAAGTAATAGAATTACACAAATTATTTACACTACAGGTAATAAACAAACTTTTACATACACAGGAGAAACAGAAATAGTGACAAAATATTACTTTACAGATGGAACTACACTATTAGCGACATATACAATAAATTTTGATGCTAATGGAAATGTGACTTCTGCAGTTTGGAGCTAGTTATATGTTACAAATTTTATTACCATTAATAAATCGATTAACAGCTGCAAGAGCAGCAAAATTAGATAATTTAGATGTAACTGTGTCTTCTGTTGCATTGTCTACTGCTAAAAATGCCAAAATAGATAGTTTAGGAAGTCCTTACAATTGTTTCTATTTTGAGAGTAGTGGTACATTTACAGTTCCATCTGGTATATATCGTATTTATGTTATGGCTGTAGGTGGTGGTGGTAAAGGCGGTAATAACACTGGAGGTGGCGGTGGTGGCGGTGGCGGCTTTTCTTATAAGGCAATAAATACTACACCATCTACACAATATACCGTAACAGTTGGAGGACAATCTGGTACAAGTTCTTTTGGTGATAATTTAGTTGTAGCTTATGGTGGGGCTAGTGTTGACTCTAATGCTGGTGGTGCAGGTGCTTCTGTAGGAGTTGGTGATGTTTGCTACGGTGGCGGTAACGGTGGAGCAGGCAGTACTTATGGTGGAGGTGGTGGTGCCGCTGGTTGTTTAGGTGGTACTGGTGGTAATGGCGGTGCAGGAACCTCTACTAGTGGTGCTATTGGTCTTATTACAGCTATAAAGGTAACGCCTTTTGATATACCATTTGGTGCTTTTTCATATGGTATACAAAATGAATATGGTCAGGGTGCCGCTGGTGCAAATGGTGTAAGTGGATATGCTGCTTCTGCTTATGGTGGTGGAGGTGGTGGTTCAGATACTTCTGGTGGTACAGGTGGCGCAGGCGGACCTGGAATTGTTTTAATTTATTGGTAATAATATGAAACAGTATAAACTTTTAAATGCCAATAATGAACAAATAAATACTATTATTTTAAAAGATGATACAGATTGGCAAGTACCAGAAAATTGCCATTTAGAATTAATAGGTGAAATCTCACCTATTAAATTTAATACTATAATTACACAATTAGAGTTTTTAAAAAGATTTACTGTAGAAGAACGTATTAATATTAGAGCATCTACTGATCCAATAATAGTTGATTTTTTGCATTTATTGAATTTGGCAAAAGATATTGATTTAGTAGATTCAAATACAATAGCTGGTGTTAATTATTGTGAAAGTATAGGTTTATTAACTCAAGGACGTGCTTTTGAAATTTTAAATTAAAAGGATAAATAATGGCAAAACGTATTCAATTTAGACGAGATACTAGTACAAATTGGTCTAATACTAATCCTATATTAGCTCAAGGTGAATTAGGTATTGAAACGGATACTTTAAAGGTTAAATTAGGTAATGGTACAACTGCTTGGTCTTCCTTGGTTTATTTTTTAACAATAGTAGATAGTAGTCCAGCTAATGGTAGTATAAATGCAATTAGTAGTGATTGGGCTTATGACCATGCAGCAGCAACGGCTGTACATGGCGTGTCTGGCAATGTCGTAGGGACTACTGACTCTCAAACTCTAACTAACAAAACACTGACTGACCCTATTGTTGTTGGGACAATCTCGGAAGATATTTACACTATAACTGACGGAGCGGCTTTTGAAATTGATCCAGGAAATGGTAGCATTCAATTAATAACTTTAGGTGCAAGTCGTACGCCTAAAGCTACTAATTTTACTGCTGGTGAAAGTGTTACTTTAATGGTACTTGATGGCTCAGCATATTCAATAACATGGACAGATACTACTTTTGGTACATCTGGAGTAGTTTGGATAGGCGGCACAGCACCTACTTTAGATACGACTAAGTATACTGTAATCGAATTTTGGAAAGTAGGTACCCAAGTTTATGGTGCTTTAGTGGGGGTTGCTTAATGTTACATCATGCTTTAAGAGCTAAAAGCAAAGAAGCC
>WBZM01003692.1_pt1 | contig 11719 bp, 10 predicted proteins | sample 5204271 | NCBI WGS metagenome assembly WBZM01 (sample SAMN12344346, study PRJNA552823) | activated sludge metagenome | biome: Activated sludge suspended growth; feature: Nitrification reactor; material: Wastewater; isolation source: activated sludge from nitrification reactor of wastewater...
GTTTGACCGCCCAATTCCCCCTCTACCCCCTGCGCTTTGCCGACTGCCAGGCCTTCCTGCCGCGCTACGATAGCTGGCAGCGGTTGGCCATCTACGCCATCCTGGGCGGCGTGCCCGCCTACCTGGAACGGTGGCGCGATAGCGAATCACTCAAGGCCAACGTGGAACGGCTTTTCTTGCAGCGCACTGGCTGGTTTCGCAACGAGCCGCAGGTGTTGGTGAGCGATCTGACGGAGCGGGAGACGGTCAATTACGAAGCGATTCTGAAAGTGATCGCCGCCGGTCACCACGAGCGGGAGGCGATTGCCAGCTATGCGGCGCTGAAAAGCACGGCCCTCAGCCATTACCTGCCCCGGCTGATAGAACTGCAATTCGTCGAACGACGCATCCCGGCCACCGTGCCGTTGGCAGAACTAAAAACGAGCCGCAAAACGCGCTACTACCTGCGCGATCCCTTCCTCCGGTTCTACTACCGTTTCATTGACCCCAACCTGCACCTGTTGGATGGCGGCCTGCCACATCGTCTGTGGCAGATGATTGAGGACAACTTTCGCGCCTTTGTGGCGCTGACGTTTGAGGAGATTTGTCTCGCCTGGCTGGTGACTCAGGCGCAGCGGGAGAAGCTGCCCTTCGCTGCCGACAACGTGGGGGCGCATTGGTCGAAGACGGTGCAGGTGGACGTGGCGGCGATCAACTGGCGGGAGCGGCAGCTTTTGTTGGGGGAGTGCAAATGGGGCGATGCGCCGGTAAGCCGGAGCGTGCTGGCAGAGTTGCTGGAGGTCAAGACGCCCAAAGTGTTGGCCGATTTGCCGGACGGAGGTGATGGCTGGACGGTGCATTATGCTCTGTTCGCGCGGCAAGCGTTCACCGAAGCGGCGCACTCCTTGGCGGCGCAGCATGGAGTACAATTGCTGACGCTGCCGGAAATCGAGGCCGGGATGTAAACGTGGTGGGTAGGCATACTGTTGGGATAGATGTTGTTGGCGAACTCAAAACTGGATGAAAATCGGCGCTGAAACGAATAAGTTCTGACAGTTTTTGCTTTCGAAATGAACGACTTTTGTGACTTTTGGAGCGACAAAACAGTTCGCCAACAACATCCATCCATAAATTGCGGAAGAACCCCATAATTGTGCAATAATATTGACAATTTCCACCATCTGCGAAGCCAAGACAGATAGCTAACCGGAACTTGATGTTTTCTTTACGTCTTTGCACAAATTCTTGTCATCCTCTTAACGCCTTTATGTGTACACTCAAAGTATACAGAACCACAAAGGTGATTAAGCTTATGAGAAAGAAGGTGTGGTGGAAAAAGTATTATCTTCTCATTTTAGTATGTGGAGCAATTCCGATAGTAATGTTACTAAACAGTTTATTCAGTTGGCCGAAAAGAGCCATTATTCCCATTGTCGTCATTTTGGGTTTACTGTTTGCTACCTTGGCTCTGTGGGCCTATGCCAACAGAGAGACCGATGGCTCTGAATGGTGGCAGGACGAAAGCGCCTCGGGTTGGCGTGGTTATTAGGTGAATTTGTCTGGGCGTTTGGATAGCATACATTTGAGTGGGTAAAGAATGACAATGAGGTAAAACTATGCTTAGGGATCAGACAACAGTTAGTTCAAGGAAATCAACGAATGTGCAAAAGACGAAAGTATTGATTGTGGATGATGATCATGCTATTCGGCGATTTTTGCGCACCTCGCTTACCGCACATGGCTATGAAGTGTATACCACAGCCACAGGCGAGGACGCGATATTACAAACGATCAATGTGCAACCGGAACTCATTATTCTGGATCTGGGTTTGCCGGGGATTGATGGGGTTGAAGTCACAAAGCGCATCAGGGAATGGTCGCAAACTCCAATCGTTATCTTATCTGTGCAAAATCAAGACACAGACAAAATCGAAGCGCTGGACGCTGGGGCTGATGACTACCTAACGAAACCCTTTAGTATGGGTGAATTAACCGCCAGGTTGCGTGTGGCCATGCGTCATATTCAGCAGGATGAACCGGAACTGGTATTTGTTAGCAAAAAACTGCGGGTTGACTTTACCGCTCGTATCGTCACTTACGATGGTGTGGAAGTTCAGCTAACGCCAACTGAGTATGATCTACTAAAGGTATTGGCCCAGCACGCGGGGCGCGTGCTGACACACCAACATTTACTCAGAGAGGTTCGGGGAGCCGGTGCGCAGACAGACACGCATCTGTTGCGGGTACACATGAGTAACCTTCGGCACAAGATTGAAGAAGATCCAACCAATCCACAGTACATTCTGACCGAACCCGGGGTGGGCTACCGGTTAAGGCTCGATATTTAACTTTCCAACAGCCCGGCTGTGTCGGCCAAAGGTAACTTTATAAAAAAAACAGCACCACCGTCCGGCCGGTTTTGGGCCCAAACACGGCCGTTATGCGCCTCAACAATCCCGCGCGTTATAGATAAGCCCAGCCCCGTGCCGCTTACACCGCCCGAATCCAATCGAACAAACTTGCTGAATATATGCTCCAACTCGGTTTCCGGTAAGCCTTGCCCCCGATCCTTGACGGCAACAATTACAGCTTGCTTTTCCTGATAGGCTTCCACTTCAATTGGTTCATTTGGGGGCGCGTATTTAACTGCGTTATCTATTAAATTCATCAGTGCCTGCACCATAAAGGTTAAGTCAATAGCGACCGGGGGCAGTTCATAGGGAATTATCCGTTTGACAGTACGTCCTCGTAAGCGGTTTGGCATTTGCGCCAGCGTCACGCCCACTAGCTCCTGCACGGCATAAGGTTGGCGTACAATTTTCAGAGCGCCCGATTCCATACGCGTAACGTCTAGCAAGTTACCCACCAACCTGTTTAAGCGCAGAGATTGTTCCCATGCAGTCTGAACCAGGTCAGTTTTTGCTTCCTCTGGAAGCAGAACGGTATCGTCCAGAATGCTGCTTAATGCCCCGGTAATGGACGCCAGGGGTGTCCGCAAATCATGGGAAATGGAGTTTAACAAGGTTGTCTGCAACTTTTCTGTCTCTTCCAGAAGCCTGGTTTGTCGTGCCTGCTCTGCCAATTTGGCCTTTTCCAGGGCTAAGGCTGCCTGGCTAGAAATTGAGTTCAAGAGGTGACGCTGTTCGCTGGCAAATGAATGCCTATAAGCAGCGGCAATCTCAATAGACATGACGCCGATAACCTGGCCCGTAGTCTGCAGAGGCAGGTAATAACCGCCAACACCGGTTAGCGTTTCGGTATGGTGCCCGGCTGGCTGCCCGTGGCGATACACCCAATCGGCCACGGCAAAACCTTCGGTTTCCAGTTCAAAATCACCTGTTTTCGCCTGCAGAATGAGATGTTCAGTGCGCGCATCTGGCAGAAACAGCGCTACCGGGCCGCCAAACGTTGCCTGGACGTGATTTACGGCCGTTTGCGCAATATCTGCCAGGCTCGACACATTGGCCAATCGCTTGCTAAGTTCATACAGCGCTGCCGTTTGCGCCTCGCGGCGTTGGGCAGCTTGGGCCTGTTCCTGGGCGCGCGCCGCCAGCGTGCTGATAACCAGCCCCACTGCCAGCAAACCAGCAAAGGTGAGTAAGTATTCAGCATCAGCCACCACAAACGTGTAGTAAGGCGGCACAAATATAATGTCGAAGGCAATAACGCTCAGGATTGAAGCGGATATTGCTGGCCAGCGGCCCAACCAAATGGCCGCCACAATGACGGCCACCAGATAAAACATGACCAGATTGGTGGGGGTGACATACGGCCGTAACGGCAACCCAAGCAAGGTCACCAGTAAAACCAGTCCTGCACTAAGCAAGTAAGATTGCCAGGCAATCGTATTTACACCAACTGGCAGCAGCGTATTGACCGGCTTCTGGACTGGTTCCGCCTTACCGCTAATGACATACACATCCATATCCTGGCTGTGATGCAAAATTTGGTCAATAATTGAGCCATGCAGCCATTCGCGCCAGCGCGACCGCAGGGGCTTTCCGGCCACAATTTTTGTAACATTGCGGCTAAGGGCATAGTTCGTCAACGTTTCGGCCACCGAGCGACCAGTAAGTCGAACTGCCTGCGCTCCCAACTCTTCGGCTAAACGCAGCGTTTGTGCCACGCGCTCTTTCTCGGCTTCCGATAAATTAGCATAGCTGGGATCCTCTACATAAGCAGCTATCCATTCGGCATCTAGTCGCCGCGCCAGCCGCCGCGTGGTCCGCACCAATCGTTCACTAAGGGGACTTGGACTCACACACACCAATAAACGTTCCCCAGCCGCCCAGGGTCCAGGAATAGCATGGGTTTGCATGTAAGCCCGCATCTGTTCGTCAACGCGCTCAGCTGCTCGGCGCAGGGCCATTTCGCGGAGGGCTGTCAGATTCCCAGGGCGAAAGAAGCGGCGTAGGGCTTGTTCTGCCTGAGCGGGAATGTATATTTTGCCCGCCTCTAGGCGTCCCAGCAGCTCATCAATCGGCAGGTCAATCAGCTCAATCTCGTGCGCTTCATCCAAAATGTGGTCGGGGATGGTCTCGTGAACAATGATACCCGTTATCTGGTTCACCACATCATTCAGGCTTTCCAGGTGTTGAATATTTACCGTGGTATAGACGTTGATCCCGCTGTTGAGCAGCTCCTCTACATCTTGATAACGGCGGGTGTGCCGCGATCCTGGCATATTTGTGTGGGCCAGCTCATCTACCAGGACAATTTGCGGCCGTCGCTCCAGGACGCCATCGGTATCCATTTCTGTTAGGCGAATATTGCGGTAAACTATGCCACGTCGGGGCAAAATTTCCAGGCCAGCTAACAGCACATCCGTTTCCGCCCGGCCATGGGTTTCAATGTACCCCACAACAACATCATACCCTTCTTCGTGGCGCTGTCTGGCAGCTTCCAGCATGGCGTACGTCTTGCCCACACCCGCAGCGTAACCCAGAAAAATTTTCAGCTTACCCTGTTTTTCTTGCGCTTCTTTACGCTGGATATGATTCAAAAGTTGGTCAGGATCAGGTCGCTTTTCCATAAGATCACAGCCTGTTTAGGAGTTTTCGTTTTTAGTGTATAGCATGAATTATAAATCAGGACGGACCTTGATGAAGATTCAGGAGTTGGCAGCAGTCACAGCATCCAGGGCAAGGTTTAGGCGAAAGACGTTCACCCGAGGCTCACCAAGTACGCCGAACGTGCGACCTTCGGTGTATTCATCGACCAATTGGCGGACAACGGCCGTTTCCACTCCCCTCACCCTGGCAACCCGTTCCACCTGATACTCAGCCGCCGCCAGACTGATATGCGGGTCCAGGCCGCTGCCGGAAGCCGTTACCAGGTCCACCGGAATGGGCCGCGTGTTGGTGGGGTCGGCCGTTTCCAGCGCCGCGATCCGGGCAGTCACCCGCTCCGTCAGCGCTGGATTGCTGGGGGCGATGGTGGAACCAGTGGAGGCGGCCGCATTGTAAGGATAGGGGCTGGTCAGCGACGGCCGTCCCCAAAAGTAGGCCGGGTCGTCAAACGGCTGGCCGATGAGTTCTGAACCCAGAATAACGCCATCCTGCTCAACCAGGCTGCCGTTGGCCTGGTGGGGAAAGATGGTTTGGGCAACGGCCGTTACCAGCAGTGGATACAACACGCCGGTTAGCAAGGTGAAGGCTGCCAAAAACACCAGCGCCGGTCGTAAATGACGCCAAAAGGTTTTCATGATGTTGCTCTCTTTTTTTAGACCAATTCCAGGGCGACCAGAACCAGGTCTATCAGTTTGATACCTATAAACGGCGCGATCAGGCCGCCTAAACCATAAATCAGCAGATTATTCCGCAGCAATTGCGCCGCTGGCAGCGGCCGGTAAGGCACCCCGCGCAGCGCCAGCGGCACCAGGGCAATAATCACCAGGGCGTTAAAAATCACTGCCGACAAAATGGCGCTTTGCGGCGTGGCCAGCCCCATGAAGTTCAGCGCGCCCAGCGCTGGATAGGTACCGGCAAACGCGGCCGGAATGATGGCGAAATACTTGGCCACATCATTGGCCACACTGAATGTTGTCAGCGCCCCACGGGTCATCAGGAGCTGCTTACCAATCTCCACAATTTCAATCAGCTTGGTGGGATCGCTGTCCAGGTCTACCATGTTGGCCGCTTCACGGGCGGGCTGGGTGCCGCTGTTCATCGCCACGGCCACATCGGCCTGGGCCAGGGCCGGCGCGTCATTGGTGCCGTCACCCGTCATGGCCACCAGCCGCCCTTCGGCCTGGTACTGGCGGATGAGCTTGAGCTTGGCTTCCGGCGTGGCTTCGGCCAAAAAATCATCTACCCCCGCTTCAGCGGCAATAGCGGTGGCGGTCAGCGGGTTGTCGCCAGTGATCATCACCGTCTTGATGCCCATCGCCCGCATCTGCCGGAAGCGTTCCTTCATGCCGGGTTTCACCACATCCTTCAGATGTACCACGCCGACGGCCCGGCCGTTGCGGGCCACCGCCAGCGGAGTGCCACCGGTGCGAGCAATGGCTTCTACGGCCGTTTGCAGCGCCCCCGGTATCGTCCCCCCCTGTTCACGGACGTATTGCGCGATGGTGTCTGGCGCACCTTTACGAATTGCGTCGCCGTTCAGGTTGATGCCGCTCATGCGCGTCTGGGCCGTGAAGGGGATAAATTCGGCCAGCTGGGTCGAGTGACCATTGGGCTTTAAGTCGAACTCCTTCTCCGCCAGGGTGACGATGCTGCGCCCTTCCGGCGTTTCATCGGCCAGCGAGGCGAGCTGAGTGAGCCGGGCCAATTCCTGCGGCCGCACACCGCCCACCGGCACAAATTCCACCGCCTGCCGGTTGCCCAGCGTAATCGTACCCGTTTTGTCCAGCAGCAGCACATCCACATCCCCGGCCGCTTCCACCGCGCGACCAGACATGGCCAGCACGTTGCGCCGGATCAGCCGGTCCATGCCAGCAATGCCGATGGCATTCAGCAGCCCGCCAATCGTGGTGGGAATGAGGCAAACCAGCAGCGCCACGAGGACGGTGACGGTAACGGCCGTTCCCTGCCCCGCTGCCTGCACGCTATAAATCGAAAACGGCAGCAGCGTGGCCACCACCACCAGAAAAACGATGGTGAACCCTGCCAGCAAAATCGTGAGAGCGATTTCGTTGGGCGTCTTTTGCCGCTTGGCTCCCTCCACCAGGCTGATCATTCGGTCCAAAAAGCCTTCACCGGGGTTGCTGGTAATCTTCACCACCAGCCAGTCGGAAATGACGCGGGTGCCGCCGGTGACGGCGCTGCGGTCGCCGCCCGATTCGCGGATAACGGGGGCGCTTTCGCCAGTGACGGCGCTTTCATCCACGGCGGCAATGCCCACAACAACCTCGCCATCGGACGGAATCAGATCGCCCGCTTCCACCAGAACCAGATCATCCTTGCGCAGCGCTGTTGAGGCCACGGTCTCGACCTTAGCATTTCGGGCGGCGGCGGCCAGTTTTTTGGCCGGGGTTTCGGTGCGGGTGCGGCGCAGGGCATCGGCCTGGGCTTTACCGCGCCCTTCGGCCAACGCTTCGGCAAAGTTGGCAAAAAGTACGGTAAACCAGAGCCAGATAGCAATCGCCCCTGTAAAAGCAGGCGTATCTCCGGCTGATTTGATGCCCAAAAGTGAGAGGATGAACAGGAGCGTTAGCAGCACGCTGCCAATTTCTACGATAAACATCACGGGATTGCGCACCAAGTGGTGCGGATTTAGCTTGACAAAGGCGTCACTCAGGGCGCGACGGTACAGTTTTTGATTGTTACTCATAACATTTCCCCTACAACAGCAGCTGTTCGACGATGGGTCCCAGGGCCAACGCCGGTAAAAAGGCCAAAGCGCCCACAAGCAGCACAATGGCAATCAGCCAGCCGACAAAAAGCAGCGAATCGGTCGGTAGCGTCCCGGCGCTAGCGGGCACGGTTTGCTTGCGCGCCAGGGATCCGGCAATGGCCAGCACCGGAATCATGAGCCAGTAGCGGGCGATGAGCATGGCCAGCGCGCCGCTGATCGGGTAGAAGGGATGGCTGCCGTTGAGTCCGGCAAAGGCGCTGCCATTGTTGTTGCCCTGCGAACTAAAGGCGTACAAAATCTGGCTAAAGCCGTGTGGACCCGGATTTGTCGCCCCGCTTTGCCCGGCGCTGGTACTGACAGCAAGCGCCGTTCCCAACAGCGCCACCATCGGCGGAACCAGGATGATCAGCGTGGCCATCTTCATCTCATACACCTCGATCTTCTTGCCCAGGTATTCCGGCGTGCGCCCCACCATCAGCCCGGCCACAAACACCGCCACGATGACAAAGGCCAGCAGGCCATACAGCCCAGAGCCCACGCCGCCAAAGATGACTTCGCCCAGCTGCATCAACAGCAGCGGAACCAGCCCGCCCAGCGGCGTGTAGGCATCGTGCATGGAGTTGACGGAGCCGTTGGAAGCGGCCGTTGTGGCCGTGGCCCACAGGGCAGAGTTAACGATGCCAAACCGCGCCTCTTTGCCTTCCATGTTGCCGCCGGGCTGCGTGGCGCTGGCGGTCTGATCCACCTCCAGCGCGGCCAACCGGGGATTGCCTTGCTGCTCGGCGTAAACGGCCGTTCCCAAAAACGCCACGAAGATGATGACCATCACCGCCAGCAGGGCATACCCCTGCCGCTGGCGGCCAACCATCTCGCCAAAAGTAAAACAAAGCGCCGCGGGAATGAGCAGGATGGACAGCATCTGAACCAAATTGCTCAACGGGGTCGGGTTTTCCAGCGGGTGCGCCGAGTTGACGTTGAAGAAGCCGCCGCCATTGGTGCCCAGCTGCTTGATGGCCACCTGCGAGGCTGCCGGGCCGCGGGCGATCGTTTGGGTGGTCACCGCTGTGCCGTCGGCGGTTGTTGTCGCATCGAGCAGGACGGCCGTTTCTGCCCCGGCAAACGTCTGCACCACCCCCTGCGACACCAGGAAAATGGCGAGCAGGAGGGCAAGGGGCAGCAGGATGTAAAGCACACTGCGGGTCATATCGACCCAGAAGCTGCCCAGTTTATCGGTACGCTGACGGCTCAGGCCGCGAATGAGGGCCACCAGCACCGCCATGCCGCTGGCCGCCGAGAGAAAGTTTTGCACCGCCAGCCCCAACATTTGCGAGAGGTAGCTCATCGTTGTTTCGCCGCCATAGAACTGCCAGTTGGTGTTGGATGCGAAGGAAACGGCCGTATTCAAAGCCAACTCGGGGGAAACGGCCGTCAGGCCATCCGGGTTAAGGGGCAGCCACGCCTGCAGGCGCAGCAGTAAATAAACCACCAGGAATCCAGCGGCATTAAACAGCAGCAGGGCGATGGCATACTGCTGCCAGGTCATTTCCTGCCCTTCGTCCACGCCAGCCAGACGGTAAAAGAGGCGCTCTATGGGGCGGAACGGCCGTAGCAGCCAGGGCAGTTCTCCCTGGTAAATGTGCGCCATCGTCATCCCCAAGGGCCAGGCCAGCAGCAACAGCAAAACCAGGTACAGTGAGATTTGCATCCAGGCATTCATCGTTAAAACCACTCCGGTTTAATCAGGGCAACAAAAAGGTAAACCAACAAGATCAGGGCGAGAACGCCCGAGATTCCATACAACCAAATCATGATTCTGCTCCAGGCAGCTTGCTTAAAGCGGCGATCAGGCCCACGCTGCCCAAAAAGAAAACGGCCGTCAGCAGCAGCAAAATAAAATCCATCAACATCATCTACCTCCGTTCAAAATGGATTGAACTCCTATTTGACTATATCGGGAAAGACATCAGGAAAAGGTTTAGAACATCTATGGGAATATAGAGAAAGTATCAAGCCCGGTGTTGTTCTAAAATGCGAGAAATATCGTTTTGCAGCGTAATGGATGGCGTCCAGATCAGTGAAGGTTGGAGATCCTCCAGGGCAAAAAACAGCTGTTGTTGACGGGCTAGGCGGCGGCGCAGCCACCAGCGGCGGTATTTTTGCCAATAGGAGAAAGTTGGAGGCGGGATGCGGGCGATAACGGCCGTTGCCTGCACCTGTGCCGCCGCATCAACAATTCCTGGCCAATAATTGGTGTATTGAAACAGATGTACGTTTACCGAGACGCCGTAATCTTCGGCCGTGGCCACCATTTCTTCCAATGCCGCAGCATCTTCAGCGCCAAAATCCAGAAATCCGGCTTCTGTGCCTAACAACGCTGGATGTCGTACTGGTATCATTTTCAACAGCAGCACTTCGGTCTCGCCACGCCGCGACATGGCGCAGGCCAGATGGAGTGCGGCGAGCGTCCAGGCTCTATCACCCACTATGATCATCAATCGAGGCTTTTTCATTGACAGCTCCTGTTTGCCTGGTTCAGGCCATTGTGACGGTACAAACCAAACGGAATGTGGCTAACAAGATCTTACAATGAATGAGATTAAGTTTGTGTATGGACTACCAGGAAAGGTGTCAAATCCAGAGCAAGTTTCAGACAAGGGCATCAAGTTTCTATAAAAACAGAGGTTATGTGTGATACCCGGCCAGATGAAGGGGGGTCTCCCTCACCAATGGTGCAAAGCCCTTCAGGCTAGCAAGACCTTCAACCGCAACAAGGAGACCATTTCAAACCGTGTGCTGGCTTGTCAGTCCACTTGCATCATCTTACCTCCTGACCATAATTGAGTCATGTCAGAACCTGACCCAATTGACACCTATACCGGATACCAACTCCGCTTCTGGTTTCTAGGCGTACAGGTAACAAAGCCGCGACACGGGGTTGCTTGATTAACGGCAGAAAGGATAAGCCGATTTCTCTCGAGTAGTCGAGTGCTTTTCGACTTCGCATCCATGCCAATGTGTATAAGGTTTATGCAGGTCGATATAGTCATGAAGCAGAAATTGACATCTGGTTCACTCGAGAGAAATCTACCCTTTTTCATTCGGCATTAATCGAGTGACCCAATATCGCAACTTTGTTACCCGTATGCCCGATTGGCACGCAGCCGAAGATTGCTGCTCAAATTGGGCAACAGGGGGCTGACTACCTGCTGCCGGTCAAAGACAACCAGCCCCATCTGCTGGAAGACATCGCCCTCTTCTTCAAACTGGCTGAGCACAACGGATTCGCTAAGGTCGACCATACCTATCACCGCACCGTCGATAACAACCATGGGCGGATGGAAATTCGAGAGTGTTGGGCCGTGGCAGGTCCTGACAACCTCGACTTCTTGCGTGGCGCAGCCGCTTGGCCGCAGCTGCGAACCATCGTCATGATTGGGGTCTGTGTCGTATGTGTCGGTAAATTTCCGGTCTCATAAACATAACCTGCCAGAACTAGAGCTGTCTTTTATCGAAAGCACCTTCCCGCTCGCAAGAAGTAACCCCAGTATAAGTGGTTACGAATGATCGATTCATCAGAGATACAAGTTGGAACCTGGATTTTCCGCCAAAATCATCGTGATCCCTGAATTTACCCGGGGGAAACCATTGAAATGCGGATATTTATGTTAACTGTACCGTGAAATTTCCAACGCACACGACACAGACCCGCATTCGGGGTGCAGTTAACAACCGCGTCACCATAAACCCCTTTATGAGAGAGGGTCAATTCAGTTTTAACAGGCTCTTCGGACACCATTACCAGGGTCGGTTGCGTTCACCCGTCCAGGTGTTTTTACGCCTCATGCGCCCAACCGTACAAATCACCATCCACTTGCGCCAAATCCAACAGCTTCAGGCCGATGGGTTGCCAGTTAGCCGTCGCCGTCGCTGCCCAGTCGCC
>WBZM01003693.1_pt1 | contig 11719 bp, 8 predicted proteins | sample 5204271 | NCBI WGS metagenome assembly WBZM01 (sample SAMN12344346, study PRJNA552823) | activated sludge metagenome | biome: Activated sludge suspended growth; feature: Nitrification reactor; material: Wastewater; isolation source: activated sludge from nitrification reactor of wastewater treatment...
AATTGCCAGCCGCGCCAGCACTGCCTTGGAAACAGCCTTCATCTTTCAAGACACCTACGAACGCGAACAGTTCTACAATGCGCTCGGCAATGTCAGCATGGCCATCAACTTCACGCTGGAACAAGCCACCCTGCTAAATCTCATCTGCGACGAAAGTCTGCGCATCTTTGTCGTCGACGGCGCGTACATCTGGCAAGCCAACGAGGACCAATTCATCGGCAGCGCCGCCAGAGGTTTTGGCGAAGAAGGTTTTGTCGGTACCACTGTGCCGGCTGCGGACACAGAAGCGTTCGTAACCACCATCGCCCGCAACGGCCAGGCGATGTTCGTCAACAACCTGGTCGAAAATCGTTCCATCGCCCTGCGCCTGCCGCAAAGCGAAGCCATCCAGGCTGTTTTAGGCGTTCCCCTGGAACAAGAGGGCAATATCATCGGGGTTCTCATCCTGGTGGATACCCAAAACCCCACCCGCTTCAGCCACAAACACATCACCCGCGCGTCCACATTTGGCGTTCAGGTGGCCATTGCCCTGCAAAACGCCAAACTATTCGAGGAACTGCGGTTATTCAACGAAGAATTAGATTTGCGCGTGGCTGAACGCACACGCGCTCTGCACGAAGAAAGCAACCGTGTCAAGATTTTGCTGCGAATTACATCTGAACTTTCCGCCAGCCTGGATCAGGACCACGTGCTGAACCAGGCGCTGCACCTGGTAAATGAAGTGGTCAATGCAACCCAAGGCGTAATTCTCCTTGTTGATCCGGAAAGCGATGAATTTGTTTTCCGCGCGGCTTTCGGCATGGAACGCCCCATCCCCCTGCGCGGCGTTTCTACCGGCATGTTGCAGCACGAAGGCCTGGCCGGTTGGATGATTGAAAATCGCTCGGCCGTCATTGTGGACGATACGCTCACCGACCCCCGCTGGGTTAATCGGCCGGACAGCAGCGATCATCGCGCGGTATTAGGTGTTCCTCTAATTTCCAACGAAGAAGTGATCGGCGTCATGATGTTGTTCCATTCCGAAACGGGCGCCTTCACCATGCAGCAGTTGGATCTGGTCGAGGTAGCGGCCATCCAGGTTGCCAATGCCATTAACAACGCCAATCTTTACCTGCTCATTCGTGATCAGGCGGAACGACTGGGACGTTTGCTTCACGCAGAACAAATTGAAACGGCCAAGAGCCAGGCCATTCTGGAAAGTATCGCTGATGGCGTGCTGGTAGCAGACAGCGGCAGCCGAATTATTTTAGGCAATCGGCCGGCGAGCGCCATTTTAGGCATTCCGCGCCAACGATTGATAGGGAAATCGGTCAATGAACTGCTGGGACTATATGGCCATTCGGGCGATTCGTGGATTAATCTGATTGAAAAGTGGGCGCAAAATTCCGAGGCCGTAGAAGACCTGGCATATCTGGCCGATGAACTGACGATCGAAGACAAGGTTGTCAGTGTTCACCTATCGCCTGTGATGGCCGGCAAACAATTCTTTGGCACGGTCTCTATTTTCCGCGATATTACCAAGGAAGTAGAGGTGGATAAGCTAAAAAGCGAGTTTGTTTCCACGGTTTCTCATGAATTGCGGACGCCTATGACGTCTATCAAGGGATATGCTGACCTGATGTTGATGGGGGCGGCCGGAGCGATGACACCTCCTCAGCAGCGGTATTTGAAGGTGATCAAGAACAATGCCGACCGGCTGCATATGTTGGTGAACGATTTACTGAATATTTCGCGTATTGAAACGGGGAAGACGACATTGGATTTACGGCCGTTAGACATCCCCCAAATTATGGAACAAGTTGTCGAGGGTCATTTACGCGGCCGTATCCAGCACGAGCAAAAACAATTGCAGGTAACTACCAGCATCGAACCCTCCCTGCCGCTGGTGAGCGCCGATCCGGCCAGAGTAACCCAAATTCTTACCAATCTCATCGATAACGCATTCAACTACACGCCCGAAGACGGCAAAATCCATCTCAACGTGACCAAAAATGGCGAGTATGTCTATATCAGCGTAAAGGACAGCGGCATCGGTATTTCCAGAGAAAACCAGGCCAAAATATTTGACCGCTTCTTTCGCGCTGAAGACGAGAATGTTCAGGCCGTTCCCGGCACCGGCTTGGGCCTGGCCATCGTCCGCAGCTTGATTGAAATGCATGGCGGCGAATTGGCCGTTGAAAGCAAACTGGGCGAGGGCAGCACCTTTACGTTTAACCTGCCCATCGTAGTTGAAAACAACGATCCGACCTAAAGAGAGAAACCCAATGACAAAGATTTTGATTGCCGAAGACGATCAAGACATTCGAGAACTGATTGTTTTAACCTTACAATTTAATGGCTTTGACGTCAAAAGCGTTGAAAATGGCGCGCTCGCTGTCGACGCGGCCCAATCAGACCATTTTGATCTCATCCTGATGGATGTTCGGATGCCGCGCATGACCGGTTATGAAGCCTGCCGCCGGTTGAAAGAAATTGAGACCACCCGCGACATTCCGGTCATATTTTTGTCGGCCAAAGGGCAGGAGGCGGAAATCCAAACCGGTTTGAGCGTTGGGGCGCAGCAATACGTTCTGAAACCATTTGCGCCGGATGAACTTATTGGCACGATTCACAAGGTATTGAACCAATAATTTTGTGCTGTCTAAACCATGAGTATTACGACTGTAGGTAGCCACCTGATTCATTACGAAGTGCTGGGACGCGGCGAGCCGTTGGTCTTTATCCACGGCTGGCTGGGTTCCTGGCGTTACTGGTGGCCATCTATGCAGGCGCTCTCGTCGCGCCATCGCTCTTTTGCTTTTGATCTTTGGGGTTTTGGCGATTCCAGTAAAGACCTGGATAGTTATTCGCTTGAAGCCTATGTGGAAATGATTGACCAGTTTATCAACCAGCTGGGTATTATGAAGCCGGTGACGCTGGTTGGCCATTCTTTAGGGGCGGTGGCTGCTTTGCAGTATACCAATAAATATCCGGCCAACGTGGAAAAATTGGTGACGGTGGCGCTGCCGTTGGAAGGGACATACATGGAACCGCGCCTGCTTGATTCGGATCCCGGCACAATATTGAAGAATTTGGGCAAGGCAAATAGTTTCCAGGAAGTTGACGCGGAAGTGCGTAAAACGGACCAGACGGCCGTTAACAAATTAGCCGCCCAGATTGCCGGGGCCAACCTGGCTGCCGCTCTGGTTGGTTGCCCACGGCCGTTAATGATGATTTTTGGTGATCAGGACAGCATCGTAAAACCCCCGTCTGGCGACTTTATTCACCTGCGCCGCTCCATCAACAACCGCTACTACATTGGTTTGGAAACCTGTCATCATTTTCCCATGTTGCAAGAAAAAGCGGTGTTCAATCGCTTGTTGATGGATTTCTTGCACAATGAGAACTTGGACGAACTGGTTCCCAAAGAATACTGGCAGCGCCGCGTACGCTAACCCCCTTACCTGTTTCGATCAATCCCTATACCTGAGAAAAATGAAATTTATGCCTCGATTGTCTCTGCCTATCTTGTTTGGTCTGGCGCTCGCTTTGTTTTTGGCAAGCTGCAGCAATAGCACGGCCGTTTCCCCCACGCCCACCACACTTCCGCCAACGGCCGTCCCGTCCGTTACGCCCTCGCCTCAACCGACGGTTACCCCGCTTCCCCAGCCCACCGGCACGCCCACCGCTTCCCCAACAGCCCCACCGACCAGCGCGCCTACCAGTTTGCCAACGGCCGTTCCCACCATCCAGCCCACCATCGACGGCCTCCTTGGCCCAGACAATTTCCCGCCCAACGTCAATCCCCTCACCGGCGAAACTGTCCGCGACCCATCCGTGCTGGCCCGACGGCCGTTAGCCATCAAAATATCGAACCACCCAGTGCTTGTCCGTCCGCAAGCCGGCCTCAACAGTGCCGATCTGGTGTTTGAGCATTATGTGGAAGCGGGATTTACGCGGTTTACGGCCGTATTCTACAGCCACGACGCCGACCCCGTTGGTTCCGTGCGCAGCGGCCGGCTCATCGACCTGGAAATCCCCAACATGTACGACGCCGCCTTTGCCTATTCCGGCTCATCTGGCCCTGTGCGCCAGATGTTCAAGGCCAGCGAATTTTTCAACCGCCTCATTTCGATAGATTTTGGCCACAGCGGCTTCTATCGCGTTGAAGTGCCCGACCGCCCCCTCGTTCATTCGCTCTTCACCGACACACCAACCCTGCGCTACCTCCTTAGCGAACGCGGCGAAGATGTGCCGCCACACTTCCAAAATGGCATGACATTTCGCGTCGATCCCATCACGCCGGGCGAGCCAGCCGCCAGCCTGGAAATTCAATACCAGGGAACCAATGTTTATTGGGGATATGATCAGGGGAACGGCCGTTACCTCCGCTGGGCCGATGGCGACCCACACCTGGACGCCAATACCGGCGAACAAATCTCCTTCAAAAACATCATCGTCCTCAGCGCCGAACACGTCGAAACCAATATCATCGAAGACGTCGGCGGCAGCCACTCCATCCAGATTCAAATCTGGGGCGAAGGGCCGGTCTCCATCTTCCGCGACGGGCAGCGATTCGACGGCCTCTGGCATCGCGCCGACCCCCATGACATGCTCACCTTCACCGACAAAGCCGGCGACCCTCTGCCATTGGCCCCAGGGAACAGCTTTTTCCAAATCGTCCCTTCTGGCTTTGACGACTTGACTGTTACGCCGTAACATTAGGCCTACCCAAGATAAGCTGTCGTCGTGTTGATCAGAGTTAAAGGAGTATGCAATGAGTGACTTTCGCTTCACAGCCTGGCCTACCGAATTTCGCAGCATCAACCAATATTTCGCTGCCAATCCACAGAATTACGCCCAATTTGGCCTGCCCGGCCACGAAGGCATCGACATTATGGCGCCCACGGGAACCAAAGTGTTCGCCGTGGCCCCCGGAACCATCAAAATGGTGCGCACCGACCCGAATGGTCATAATTACGGCCGTCACGTCCGCATCCAACACGCCAACGGCTATGAAACCATTTACGCCCATCTCAACGAAGTCAGCGTAACGGCCGGGCAGGTCGTCGAAGGCGGCGCACTCATTGGCCGCGCCGACAATACCGGCAACAGTTTCGGCTCCCACCTGCACCTTACACTCAAACACGAAGGCGAAACCCAGGGAAACTGGCCCAGCAACATCATCGATCCAACCCCATTCTTACTGCCCCTGCTGGGCTTTGTGCGTCCCGCCGGCCCCTACACCGCCGGTTGGGCCTTTGCGGATGGCGTGACGACGATGGGCGATCTGGCGCAAGCCAACGCCGGCGGCATCAACTTGCGCAGCACACCCAGTGTCAATGGCGCGGCCATCGACCTGGTTCCAGCCGGAACCATTATGATCATCACCGGCGACAAACGAGGCAGTTATCTGCCGGTGCAAGTGCCGACGGCCGCTCTAAGCAATGCCCAACCCGCGCCGCCAACCCCCGTTGTGCCGCCGCCCGCCAGCGACCCACAGCAGGTTGATGGGTGGGCTTTTGCGGCTTACCTTACCCAAACAAACAATCAAGCCGTTGTCGGGCAATATGGCATCAATTTACGCACAGCGCCGGAACGCAGCGCCCCCAATATGGGCCTGGTGAAGGGCGGCAGCACAATTTCTGTTCTGGGTGGACAAAAAGGGGAATATCTGCCGGTCCGTGTGCGCCTTAGCGATTTTATGGGACCGGTGAACATTCCCAATGTGCCGCCGATTGTTACCCCGCCGCCCCAACCACCGGCAGCCAATTTGCTGTTGGGGTGGGCCTGGACTAAAAATCTGGTAATAGATGGCCAATCGGCCATATCCGGGCGTTTTGGCACAAATTTGCGGGCAAAACCAAACGTAACCGGCGCGCTTTTAGGTACATTGGTCGAAGGCGCGCGGGCGACGGTTGCCGGCAAAGCGCGCGGCGAATATACACCAGTCCAGGCCAATCGAACGGATGTCAAAGATATTCCGGCTGCCTTGCCCCCGGTTGAACAACCGGAGCCGCTGCCCGCCGCGCCGGCCCCGCCGCCGCCAGTTCCTACGCACGATACCACGCCGGGTTGGGCGTTTAGTTCGCAAATTGTGGTTTCGGGGGAAACGGCCGTTGCCGGTCCATATGGCATCAACCTGCGCGCCGAACCTCGGCGCAACGCGGAAAACAAAGGGTTTGTCCCGGCCAATGCGCCCATGATTGTTACCGGGTCGCCTCAGGGTGAATACACGCCTGTTCGCGTAGACGACAACATTCTGCAAAAACCGTTTGGCAGCGTCGCTCCCAGCCCTGGCTCCCCTCCTGTTGTCAACCCCGACCCGGAACCACTCGGCCATGCCCGCATTGGTCTCCACGCCTCTGCCGATCCAGACATCAGTGATGCCGAGGTGCAAGAATTTATTGATTTGCGCCCTGGCATGGTTAAGTTGCTGTCTTTTCACAATCCGGTGGGAATCCGCAAACTGGTTGCCAATCACCCGGATGCTGAATGGGTTGTGCGCGCCTTTTTGGATTTTGGCGGCCGCAACATCAGCCCGCACCAATTCCTCAACGATACATGGGGAGATGTGCAGTGCACCCTCGCGCTGCTGGCGGGTAAAGACGTCGTAGTGGAATTGCACAACGAGCCAAACATACGCCCAGAGGGGTTGTTTACCTCCTGGGCCGATGGCGCGGCCTTCAACCGCTGGTGGTTGGAACTGCTTCAACTGTACCGGCAGGCGCTGCCGGGCGTGCGCTTTTTGTATCCTGGCCTATCGCCGGGCAGCGCAGTCAACAGCCTGAAGCACGATCACATCCAGTTTGTGGAATCCAGCCGGGAGGCTGTGGAAGCGGCTGACGGACTGGGCGTCCATCTGTACTGGTCAAATGTGTATCCGATGGCCTGGAGCCTGGATGTGTTGAATGATTACATTTCCCGCTTTCGTTATAAGCCAATATGGGTGACAGAAGCGAGCAATAACAAGGGCGGCACGCCCGTTTATATGAAAGGTAAGCAGTATATTGAATTTTGGCAGGCGTTGCAGTCTCGACCCACCGTGCAAGGCGTCACTTATTTCGTGGCATCGGCCAGTAATCCCGCATTTCAGGAAGAAGTTTGGGTTGGTCGGGGGTTGGGCGCCATCGTCGGTCGGCGTTGATGGGCAATTCTGAAACGAAGGACAAATTTGGCCATGAAACTTGTAACGTATGAATTTGCCGGCGAGAGCCGCCTGGGCGCCGTGCGCGATCAGGCGGTGATCGATCTGGCGCATTTCGCGCCAGATATGGTGGGGTTTATTGATGCCGGGGAAACTGTTTGGGCAGAAGCCGAGGCTTATGTGGCTGAAGCGGCTGTCACACGGCCGTTAACCGACATAACCCTTCTCGCGCCCATTCCCAACCCGCGCCGGAACGTGATGTGCCTGGGTCTCAATTATGTGGAACATGTCGAGGAATCTTATACTGCGCGTGGACAGACGACCCAGATACCGGATTTTCCCATTGTGTTTACCAAGGCGACAACGGCCGTTAACGGCCCATACGCCACGATTCCTTTTGATACGGCCGTGTCTACCCGCATCGACTGGGAAGCAGAAATGGCTTTCATCATCGGCCGTCGCGGCAAAAACATATCCCCGGAAGAAGCCATGACCTACGTTTTCGGCTACACCATCATCAACGACATCAGCGCCCGCGACCTGCAATCACAACACAAACAATACTTCAAAGGCAAAAGCCTGGATGGAAGCTGCCCCATGGGACCGTGGATCGTTACCCCCCACGATCTGCGCGATCCCCAAAACCTGGCCATCACCAGCCGCGTCAATGGCGTCACCAAACAGGCCAGCAACACCCGCTATATGATTTTTAACATCCCCACCATCATCTACCACCTGTCCCGTGGCATGACCCTGCTGCCCGGCGACATCATCGCTACCGGCACGCCCAGCGGCGTAGGTTTTGCTCGCCAACCACCAGAATATCTCGCTCCCGGCGACGTTGTAGAATGTGAAGTCGAAGGTATTGGTATCATTCAGAATACACTAATCAACGTTTAATGTGCTAAACTCTTTGACAAGCCCTGGGGGAGTGGCTATAATTTGTGGGCTAGGTTGCCATAGGCTGAGTAACTGTTGGGAAGGCGCTTTACAAAGTGTAAAGTATATAGAGAGGTAAACGAAGCAGCATTGTTTCCGCTATCTCCTCTGAGGCTTATGTTTAAGTAAAGTCTTTTAGTTTACTTAATGACGCTCGAACAGCGGTACAATTGAGTTACGAACTTTCTAACTCGGCCGTGTCCCTTCAAAAATTTTGGGTAACGGCCGAGTTTTTTTCTTGAATTACAATCCTATTTGGAAGAGATCATTACGTATGTCGAGTGAAGATACAAACTTATTACAAGCATTACTAGATCAGCATGATTACGAACTCCCGGAAGTGGGTGATATTCGTAAAGGGATCATTGTCGCCATTAATTCGCAAGGCGTCATCATTGATCTAGGCACAAAGCGTGATGGCTTGGTCCAGCCATCTGATTTAAGCAAGTTAACAGACGAAGATCGGGCAGCATTGCAAGTCAATGATGAAATTCCGGTTTATGTCGTTAACAACGATCAGCCAGATAGTGTGATAGTTTCTATCCACATGGCTCAGCTTAATCAGGATTGGATCGACGCCGAAGCCATGATGGAAAGTGGTCAGATTTTAGAATGCGAAATCATTGGTTACAACAAGGGCGGGGCGATTGTGCCTTTCGGCCGTTTGCGTGGTTTTGTGCCGGCGTCTCATCTGACCGATTTAACGCCCGGGATGAGCGATCGGAAGCGGCAGCAGCGTCTGGCTAAGCTTCGGGGCGAAAAATTGCCCATGAAAGTGATCGAAGTTGATCGTCGCCGTCGGCGGTTGGTTCTCTCGCAGCGTGATGCTCAGAAAGAGTGGGAAGAAAAACGCAAAGGCGAACTGTTGGAAAACCTCAAGGAAGGAGATGTCCTTACAGGTACCATCAGCGGCCTGCGTGACTTTGGCGTTTTTGTCGACCTGGGCGGCGCTGATGGTCTGGTTCATATTTCCGAACTTGCCTGGCATCGCATTGACCATCCACGTGAAGTGGTGAAGGTTGGCGACGAGATCGAAGTAGTTGTTTTGAAACTGGACCGCGCGGAACAACGCATTAGCCTGAGCCGTAAGCAGGTGATGGCGAATCCTTGGGATTCTGTTGAGCAGCGGTATCAATTAAACCAGTTGGTAGAAGGTAAGGTTACCCGTATTTTGGATTACGGCGCTTTCGCTGAAATCGAACCGGGGATCGAGGGCCTGCTGCATGTTTCTCAGCTTTCGCGGACCAATGTCGAGAATGTTGGTGAAGTTGTTAAAGAAGGCGAGACGCATTTGCTGCGCATTGTCAGCATTGATTCTACGCGCCAACGCATTGGTTTGAGTTTGAAAGCTGTGACTGCTCAGGAGCAAATTGAGTGGATGGCACAGCATATGGCTCAGGCTGAAGCTGTTGACGATGAGGCTGTGGCTTCTGCCGAAGCGGCCGTGGCTGAAGGCGTGTCGATGGCTGAGGATGCAGTTGGGTCTAGTGAGGAAGAGTAATTAGAGAGGAATATGGCCAAAAACGATAAATTAGAAGTTGAAGGAACCGTGGTAGAGTTGCTGCCTAATACGCAGTTTATGGTGGAGTTGGATAACGGTCACAAGGTGTTGGCTTATCTCTCTGGGCGGATGCGGAAGTATTACATTCGCATTTTGTTGGGAGATCGGGTTCGCCTGGAGATGACGCCGTATGACTTGAGTCGTGGGCGAATCAATTACCGGTATCATCGGAATCGGGCGACATCTGCAGCGCCGTCCCAGCCAGCGAAGAAATAAACGCTTAAGCTTTGCCACATGCCTATCGGCTTCTGAATGATGGCCGGTTTGTCTTACTAAAAATAAAACGCCACAACTGCGGTTGTGGCGTTTTTTGCGTTTGATAGGTGGCGGCTTGTGGCTGGTTATCGCTGGCGGATGATGTAGCTTACCCAGTCGCGGATTTGTAGTTTTTGGTGTACGTAGCCGCCGGCATTGTGTACGGCCGTTTCCACATCTTCTGCCTGTTCATCAATAATGCCGCTTAGAATCACGCTGCCGCCTTCGCCCACGTATGCCAGCAGGTCATACTCGTTCAGGAGGGTTACGATTACCGGCGCCAGAATGTTGACAACCACGACATCCCAACCGCGTCTGGTGACATCGGCTAAGGTGCCCTGGCGAATGGTGGTAACGGCCGTTACCTCATTTTTCGCCGCATTATCGGCCGCCGCGCGCACGGCCAGGTCATCGGTGTCTACGCCCAACAAGTCGCTGGCGCCTAATTTGGCAGCGGCAATGGCCAGAATGCCGGAGCCGGTTCCCACATCCAGAACGGTTTGGCCGGGCGTTACAATTTGTTCTAGCGCTTGTAAACACATCTGGGTGGTAGGATGCAGGCCTGTGCCAAAAGCCATCCCCGGGTCCAGGGTGATGACGATGTCGTCGGCGCGAAGTCCTTCTACCTCTGGATCGGCGCTGACGGTGGATTCTTCCCAACTGGGTTGAATCCACAAATGCTGGCCAATGCGAAAGGGGTGGTAATGGTTTTTCCAGGCGTTGGCCCAATCTTCTTCTTGCAGTTTGCGGAAGGTTGGCGGGGGTAGGGGATAGAGACGGCCGTACTGGTACAGCAGCTCTTCAATCTGGCGGCGCACATCGGGTGTGTCTTCATCTTCCGGCAGATAGATTTTTACAGTGACGGCCGGGTCCAAAGCTTCTGGGTCCAGATTGTTCATGTCCCCAAGTTGTTCCAGCACCACGCCATCGTTATAGGCAAACGGCCGTAGCTCTTCAGCAATCGCTTCCGCCCCTTCGCCATCGGTAATCACACTAACTTCTAACCAATACATAGTTTTTTCCAGGTGAATAGGGGAAATCGCCTAAGAAGCCAGCGTGCCGGAACACTTGACCGCTTAAACACTTCTATAATCCCAGCGCATCCTTCAACTGGCTAAAAATCCCTTTTTCTCGCTGGGGCACTACTTCTTTGCCCAGCGTACGGGCCAGTTTTTCAAACAGATCACGCTGTTCTTCGCTTAATTTCTTGGGAATAGAGACATGAATCAGCACGTGCTGATCGCCGCGTCCAACATCAGCGCCTCGCCCGCTGCGGTCCAGGTGCGGCACACCTTTGCCCTTCAGCCGGAAAACTTTACCGGATTCAGTACCGGGCGGCACAGATAGTTTTTCCTCTCCGTCAATGGTGGGGACGTGTATCTCATCGCCTAAAGCCGCCTGGGCTACATTGATTTCCAGATCAATCCAGATATCGTCGCCGCGGCGTTCGTAGATTTTGTGCTCTAAGACACGAATGACGACGAACAGGTTTCCTGGCGGGCCGCCATCAACTCCTGGCGCGCCTTCGTTTGTCAGGCGAATTTGGGTGTCGTTATCCACGCCGGCGGGAATTTTAACTTTCAGGTTGCGTGTTTCCTGGACTTGTTTACGGCCGTGGCACGTCTGGCATGGTGTTTCGATCACTTCGCCAGTCCCCTGGCAGGTGGGGCAGGTGGCGACATTGACAAAGGAGCCGAGAATGGATTGCTGTACACGGCGCACTTCACCGGAACCATTGCAGGTTGGGCAGCCTTTTGGCTGGCTGCCCGGTTCTGCGCCGGAACCGCTGCAAGATGGGCAGATAGCCGGGCGGGTAACGTCGATATCTTTTTCTACGC
>WBZM01003694.1_pt1 | contig 11718 bp, 5 predicted proteins | sample 5204271 | NCBI WGS metagenome assembly WBZM01 (sample SAMN12344346, study PRJNA552823) | activated sludge metagenome | biome: Activated sludge suspended growth; feature: Nitrification reactor; material: Wastewater; isolation source: activated sludge from nitrification reactor of wastewater treatment...
CGTGGGGTGTCGCAATGCGTGGGATGTCGCGCTGTAGGGGCGGGTCTGAGACCCGCCCCTACCCTGGGGTGCCGCAATGCGTGGGGTGCCGCAATGTGTGGGGTGCCGCAATGCGTGGGGTGTCGCAATGCGTGGGGTGTCGCGCTGTAGGGGCGGGTCTGAGACCCGCCCCCGCCTGAGAGGGAAATTATGCGTCGTATCACTGTTCTCATTCTGAGCCTGGTCCTCCTCGCCGCCTGCCGCCAGGAACAAGAGGCCGCGCCAACCGAAGCGCCGCCGGCCACGGCCCAGGCGACCGTGCCCGTGGCGGAACCTACCGCCACCCAGGCCCCCGCGCCGACGGAGGAGCCGCCCGCCCTGCCCACAGCCGAGCCGACGGCCGTGCCCGCGGCCTGTGACCCCGACGATCCCATCTACCTGGCCATCGTCTGGCACCAGCACCAGCCCATCTACTTTCAGGACCCGGAGACGGGCGTCTTCAGCCGCCCCTGGGTGCGCCTGCACGCGGCCAAGGACTATGTGGACATGGCCACCACCGTGCAGGAGTATCCCGACATCAAGGTGACTTTCAACCTGACGCCCAGCCTCATCCGCCAGTTGGAAGACCTGGGCGCCGGGGCGGTGGATTACGCCCAGCAACTGACGCTCATCCCGGCCGAGCAACTGACCGACGACCAGAAGCAGTTCATCCTCGACCGTTTCTTCGACACCAACCGCAAGGTCATCGCCCGCTTCCCGCGCTATCAGGCGCTGCTGGAGCTGCGCAACGGCAGCGACACACCGCTGACGGCCTTCACGGCCGACGACTTCCGCGACCTGCAAGTGCTGTTCAACCTGGCCTGGACCGACCCCGACTGGCTGGCCCAGGAGCCGCTGGCGGCGCTGGTGGACAAGGGCCAGGGCTTCAGCGAGGACGACAAAACCCCCATCCTCGACGAGCACCTGCGGCTGGTCAACGAGGTCATCCCCATCCACCGCCAGCTGCAAGACAGCGGCCAGATCGAGGTGACGACGACGCCCTTCGCCCACCCCATCCTGCCTCTGCTGGTCAATACCGACCTGGCCCTCATCGCCCTGCCGGAGGCGACGCTGCCCAACCCGCCGTTCATCTTTGGCCAGGACGCCGTGGCCCAGGTGCAGCGCGGCGTGGATTTCTACGAAGAGCGCTTCGGCCAACCGCCGCGGGGCATGTGGCCGTCAGAGGGGGCTGTGGCCGAGGGCATGATCAGCATGGTCAACGCCGCCGGCATCCAGTGGATGGCCAGCGACGAGAGCGTGCTGGCCCGCAGCATCGGCCTGGACAGCTTCGCCCGCGACGGCAACGAGGTCGTCATCGAAGCCGACCGCCTCTACCGGCCCTACAACGTCCAGGGCAGCAACGGCGGCCCGGTGGCGATGATCTTCCGCGACCAAATCCTGTCCGACAAGATCGGCTTCGGCTACTCCGGCCTGTCGGCCGAGGCCGCTGTCGATGACTTCGTCCGGCGCATCGACGGCATCTGCGGCCGCCTGCAAGCCCAGGGCGGCGCGGGGCCACATCTCGTTTCCGTCATCCTGGACGGCGAAAACGCCTGGGAAAACTATGACAACGACGGCAAGGCGTTCCTCCACGCTCTCTACGGCCGGCTGAGCGAGGAACCGTCCATCGTCACGACGACGCCCAGCGAGTATCTGGCCCTGACCCAGGAGCGCGAGCGCATCGGCAACCTCTGGGCCGGCTCGTGGCACTCGGCCGACTTCAGCATCTGGATCGGTGAGGATGAGGAGAATCGCGCCTGGGACTTGCTGCGCGACACGCGCATCTATCTGCAAACCTACGTCACCGGCCGCAACCGCGACAACGCCACGCCGGAAGAACTCGACGCCGCCTTCACGCAGATGTACATCGCCGAGGGCAGCGACTGGTTCTGGTATCTCGGTGCCGACCAGTCGTCGGCCGACGACGCCTCCTTCGATGCCCAGTTCCGCAACACGCTCAAGCGCGTCTACGCCGAGTTGGACGCCGAGCCGCCGGCCGTCCTCGACGTGCCCATCATCCCCGCGCAGACGGCCGAGGCCGACCGGCTGGCCAGCGGCACGATCTCGCCGCTGATCGACGGCGTGGCCGACGCGGGCGAGTGGGACGCCGCCGGCAGCTATCTGGCCACGGGCGGCGTCATGGCCACGACGCCCGTCTTCGCCGAGCTGGCCTACGGCTTCGACGCGCGCAATCTCTACCTGAAGACGACGCTCAACCCCGACTTCACGATGCCGGCCTCGACCACGATCGAGTACTACCTCAGTTCGCCCGCGGCCGGGCCGGTCAGCAACTTCAGTCGCAACGGCCAATTGCTGGGCTTCGCCGCCAACCGGATGCTGGAGCTGAAATTCGGCGGCGGCATTCTGGGCGGGGTGACCTTTTACCAGGCCGCGGCCGAGGGCGACACGCCCGACGGCTGGAGTGTCGTCGCCAGCGGCACGGCCCGCAACGGCCAGGCCGCCTTCGATGTCTCCGACGAGGCCGCCGGCGGCGTGGCCGCGGGCGAGGTCATCGAGATGGCCCTCCCGCTGGCGGCGCTGGGCAGCCCCGACGTCGGCGCGCAGATGTTCCTGCGCGGCGTCTACATTGAGCCGGTCGCCAGGGAGCGCACCGAGGTGGATCACATCCCCTCGCTCGGCCCGGCCCGGCTGGTTGTGCCCGATTTGGGCGAGGCGACCGCCGTGCTGGACGTGACCGACCCCACTGGCGACGACACCGGCCCCGGCACCTACACCTACCCCACCGACGTCGTCTTCCAGCCGGGCAACTTCGACATCACTAACTTCCAGGTCGGCGCAGACGAGAACAACATCGTCTTCCGCTTCACGATGGCCGGCCCGGTCGATAATCCCTGGGACGGTCCCAATGGCCTGTCGCTGCAAACGTTCGACATCTACATCGACCAGGACGGCGACGGCGCGGGCGGCGTGGCCTTCCTGCCGGGGCGCAACCTGGCCCTGGCCGAAGGCAGCGCCTGGGACTACGCCATCACTGTGGAGGGCTGGGAGTCGAAGATCTTCACGCCGGGCGACGGCGCGCCGACGGAGATCGCCGGGCCGGGCGACTTCATGGTCATCACCGACCCCGGCCAGCGCAAGGTCACCATCCGCGTGCCCAAGAGCCTTCTGGGCGACGCGCCGGAGACGTGGCGCTTCGCCGCCGTCGTCATGAGCCAGGAGGGCTTCCCCGCCGCCGGCGTGCTGCGCGTGCGCGACGTGGGCGTCAACGCTGAGCAGTGGCGCATCGGCGGCGCGCCGGCCGCGGCCACCAACGCCACGCGCGTTCTCGACCTGGTCTGGCCGGAAACGGGGCAGCAGGAGGCGTGGTTGAGCGACTTCTCCCCCGCCACGGCCGCCCAGGGCAGCCTGACGGCCGACGACTTCGCGCGGGTGGAGATGCTCACTCCGGAGCCGTAGTCGGTATGATGCTTGTAGGGGCGGGTCTGAGACCCGCCCCTACCGCCATTACCCGCCCCTACCGCCATTACCCGCCCCTACCCGCCATTACCCGCCATTACCCGCCCCTACCGATGGTAGGACTGCCGGGCACAGGCGTCTTCGGTATAATGGGTTGCCAGTTATCGGCCGTGCAGCCATTGGTAACTGGCAACCACTCCACGCGAAGGTGCATGATGACGGCACAACTGTCAGAAACTAGAAAGAAGCGACACTCAGCCCGACTGGCGCAACTGATCCGCATCTACGAGAGAGGCTCTGTGAGCGAACGAATGGAAGTTACGCTTGCTAAGCTTCTCTCCCTTGAGGCGGCCGAGGCTAGGAGAGACGTAGAGGAATTGAGCGCTGACTTGCTCAAATTCGAACAGCGCTTCGGGATGGATTCGCGCACGTTTTATACTCGCTTTGAGGCCGGCGAGTTGGGCGACGATATGGACTTTGTAGAGGGGGCAGCTTTCTTCAACATGTATCAGCATGCGCAAGAACGCCTGGCGGCATTGGGCGAAGCGTGAAACCAAGCGAACACCTGGCTGAGTTTGAAAGAACTATTGTTCAGAGTCGGCTTGTCAAACGCTTCACGATTGGCGAAAGACGCGAAAAGCGATTCGAAGCTTACATTAAGGTGAGGCTATTTCTGGTTGACGATAGCGTTTTAGACGTGAGCGAGTACATCCACGCGACCGAAGAGGACAGTGCCGAGATCATGCGTTATCGCTATCATTGAGGGATGCGTCTGACCGGCTGCGACTGCGTTGGGACAATGTCCGGCACTATCCTGACCTGCCACATTTTCCCCACCACGTCCACGACGGCGACGAGAAGAATGTTCTCCCCAGCGCACCTATGAACCTGCTCAAAGTGCTCGACATCATCGCCGACGAACGCAAGAAAACAACCGGCGGCCGGCCCCAGACCGCCTCCTAAGGGGAACTATGAGCGAGACCATCTTCGGCCGCCTGGCCACTCTGGAAGTCCGCAATGAATTCGCCCAACTGCGCCTGAAAGGGCTGCAACACCGCCGCCGCCTGTCACCCGGTTCGCCGCGCGCCGGCGAGCAGCCGGTCGTCACCGTCACCGTCGGGCCGGACATCCCGGTGGACGAGATCGTCTGCCTGGTCACCGAGCCGGAGGCGGCCGTTGTGCCCCTGCACCGGGTCAGCACCGACTTCGACGTGCCGCTGTGGGCCTACATCGAGACGTGGGAGGCGGCCCTGCCCGCCCACCCGGCGGGCACACTGGTGCGCTACCAGCTTCGCGCCCATGACGAGGACAGCAACGAGATCTATTGGGTTGACGACGGCGCGGAGTATAGTTACGTCGTCGGCGACGCCGGCCCGCCGGCCTGGGCGCTGCCGGCCATCGTCTACCAGGTCTTTCCCGATCGCTTCTCGCCCGGCGCCGGCCGCGCCTGGAACCCGGTCACCCGCCTGGCCGACATCTACGGCGGCACACTGCGCGGCATCATCGACCACTTGCCCTACATCGCCAATCTGGGCTTCACGGCTCTGTGGCTCAACCCCTTCTTCCCCGACGACACCCACCACGGCTACCACGCCACCGACTACTTCACCGTCAACCCGCGCCTGGGCACGCTGGATGACGCCCGCGATCTGGTGGACAAGTGCCACGAGCGCGGCATCCGCCTGCTGCTCGACTTCGTCGGCAACCATTGGGGCAGCAAACACGCCAGCTTCCAGGCCGCCCTGACCGACCGCAACAGCCCCTACTACGGCTGGTACTACTGGAAGAACTGGCCGAAGGAGTACCAGGCCTACTTCGACGTGCCCGACCTGCCCAAGCTCAACGTCGATCATCCCGCCGTGCGCGACCACCTGCTGCGCAGTGTCGGCTTCTGGCTGGGCGACGTCGGCTTCGACGGCCTGCGCCTCGACCACGCCGATGGGCCGTCGTATGACTTCTGGACCGACGTGCGCGTCGTCGCCCGCAGCATCAAGCCGGACGCCTGGATGTTCGGCGAACTGATCCGCACGCCCGAAAAGCAACTCAGCTACGCCGGCCTTTTCGACGGCGCGCTCGATTTCCTCCTCTGTCAGGCCATGCGCAATACCTTCGGCGCGGGCACGATGAGCCTGGCCGCCTTCGACGCCTTCCTGAACCGTCACGAAACCTACTTCCCGTCGCAATCGGCCTTCAGCCGCCCCAGCTTCCTCGATAACCACGACATGGACCGCTTCTTGTGGCTCAGCGGCGGCGACAAGCGGCGGCTCAAGCTGGCCGCGCTGGTGCAGTTCACCCTCGGCGGCGCGCCCATCGTCTACAACGGCACCGAGGTCGGCGTGACGCAGGCGATGGGCATGAACGACAAGGGCAGCCAGGGCATGGAGGAGAACCGCCGGCCGATGCCCTGGGGCGACGAGCAGGATACCGACCTGCACGCGACCTTCTGGTACCTCAGCCACCTGCGCCGCAATCACTCGGCGCTGTGGCGGGGCAACCGCCAGACGCTGCTGCTCGACTCGGCCGCGCAGACCTACGCCTACGCCCGCGAGGACGGCGCCGACGCGCTCATCGTCGCCCTGAACATGAGCGAGGAGCCGCGCACCGTCGTCGTGCCCCATGTGGAGCGCGGCGCGCAGGTGACCTTCGAGCTGCCGCCGTGGACCGGCGACGTGGCCGTGATCTGATATGGCCGCCGACGGCCGACCGCTGACCGCCCAACCGACCGCTGACCGTCGACCGCTGCCGGCCGGCAGCGAGCCGGCGGAGGCGCGCCGCTCTGTTGACGCCGGCCGAACGCCCACCGCGATCAGCCGATTCGCTTCTCTGTCGGCGGACGGCCGTCGGCGGACGGCCGTCCGCGGTCTGTCGTCCGTCGTCCTCCTGATCGCCCTCCTTCTGCTGGCCTTCGGCCTGCGCGCCCACCGCATCGGCGACCAGCGCGTGTGGTGGGACGAGGGCTGGTCGGTCTGGGCGGCGCGCTTCCCCGTGGCCGGCATCCTGCGCGAGACGGGCCACGATGTCCACCCGCCGCTCTACTTCACCCTCCTCCACGTCTGGCGGGCGGGCAGCGGCGACAGCGAGGCGGGTCTGCGGCTGCTGTCGGCATTTCTTGGCCTGCTGACCGTCGCCGCCACTTACGCCCTCGGCCGCAGCATGGCCCGCGGGCTGCTGCCGCCGAGAGCGGCGCGGGCCGTCGGCCTGCTGGCGGCGCTGCTGCTGGCCGTCTCCCGCTTCGCCATCGCCTGGTCGCAGGAAATTCGCATGTACGCCCTGGCGACGCTGCTGGGCGTGGTGGCGGTCTGGGCGGCGCGGCGGGTGTGGGCCGGGGGCGGGCGGCGGGCGGCGGCCGTCTACGTCCTGGCCACGACGGCCGGCCTCTACACCCTCTACCTGTTCGCGCCCATCTGGCTGGCGATCAATGTGGCCTGGGTGGTGGGGCTTGGGCCGCGCCGGAAGAACCCTCTCCCAGGGGGCGAGGGGACACGATCCCCCTCCCTCCGGGAGGAGTTAGGGGAGGGCCGGCCCATCCCCCAACAACCCCGCGCCATCCCCTGGATCGCCCTCCAACTCCTCATCGCCGCCCTCTTTCTCCCCTGGGCCGTCTATGCCGCCGGCGGCTTCCTGAGCACGGCCTCGGCCACGCCCATCCGCCTGCTCGACTTCCTCCACATCTACTGGACGGTGCTGACCGTCGGCATTCCCGTCGATGTGGCCCAGTTCAACTGGCTGACGCTGCCGGCGCTGGCGATCTTCGTTGTCGCCGTCACAGCCTTAGTGTGGACGGTTGGGAAGAAGTTAACGCAAGGACGCCGAGAGGCAAAGACGCAAAGGGCAGAAACGGCTGGGATTGGCGGACGACGGGTGCTGGCCGATGTCGTCGTTCTGCTGGCCGTGCTGTTGCTGCCCATCGTGCTGGTCTACTTCATCTCCCTGCCGCGGCAGAACTTCTACAACCCGCCCTTCAACCCGCGCTATCTGGTCATCTTCACGCCGTTCTATAGCGTGGTGTTGGCGTGGGGGCTGGGGGTGATGGCCGGCGGTGGGCAGCCGACCGCCGACCACCGACCGCCGACCGCCGGCCACGGACGACAGACCACGGATCATGCCCCGGCTGTCGTCCGTGGTCTGTCGTCTGGCGTCGCGGCCACGCTGCTGGCCGCGGCCGCGGCTATCTTCCTGCTCGCCGTGGCCCTGGTCGGGCTGTGGCCCTACTATCCGGGGCGCATTCGGATCGACGACTACCCGTCGCTGGTCAGCACGCTGGCGGCGCAGCGGCGGCCGGGCGACAGCGTCGTCCTCTACACCGACACCGACTGGCCCATTTTCGCCTTCCACCACCCGCAGCCGTGGCGCGGCGTGCCCCACCTGTGGGCCATGACGCCGGAATTGGCCGGCGACTTCCTCGCGCCCATCTGGGCCGGCCACGACGCCATCTGGCTGGTGACGACGCCCTACAGCGCGGCGGGCGACCCGCAGCGGCTCGTGCCCGCCTGGCTGGCGGAGCGGGCCACGGCCGTGCGCGCCTTCCCCTACGGCGACATGGCTCTGACGCTCTACACGCGCACGGCGGCGCGCGCCGCGGCGGCCGGCGCGCCCGCCCCCGACGCCCCGACGCCCCGCCCGCTGGCCATCCCCCTGCCCACGGGCGCGATCACCGGCTACACCCAGGCCACGCGCGACTTCCGCAGCGGCGACACCGCGCGCCTGTTCCTCTTCTATTCGGCCACGGCCGGCAGCGACATCACCGTGGCCCTGCTGGACGCCGCCGGCAACGCCTGGGGCGCGACGGCGGCGACGCTGCCGGCCGCGCCGGCATGGGGGCGGCAGCAGATCGACCTGCTCGTGCCGCCGGACGCGCCCAGCGGCGACTACCGCTTGGCCGTCGCCGCCGCCGGGGCCAATGGCGCGGCCACGCCCTTCGGCCGTCTGACCATCCGCCAGAAAGACGCCGCGCGGCTGACCGAAGCCGACGTGACCATCAGCCAGCGGCTGGACGTGCCCTTCGCCGGCGGCGTGCGGCTGCTGGGCTACGACCTGGCCGCGGAACAGGTGCGGCCGGGCGAGGCGGTCGAGCTGACGCTGTACTGGTCGGCCGCCGGCCCGCTGGCCCCGGCGCACAAGGTCTTCACCCACCTGCTGGGCGAGACATTCAACGCCACGAGCGGCAACTTCCTGTGGGGCCAGAGCGACGCCGAGCCGGCAGCCAACACGCGGCCGACGACCACCTGGCGCGCGGGCGAGGTCATCGTTGACCGCCACCTCATCCCCGTCGCCGCCGGCGCGCCCGCGGGCCGCTATACGCTGGAGGTGGGGCTGTACGAGCCAACGAGCGGGGCGCGGCTGGCCGTGCTGGACGCGGCCGGGGCGGCCGTGGGCGATCATGTGGTGGTGACGACAGTCGTGGTCGAGCCGTAGTTCCCGCGGCAGGTTGTAGCGCAGGATGTTATCCTGCGTTCCGGCCGCTTGTAGCGCGGGATGGTATCCCGCGTTCCGGCAACGCGAAGAGGCGGGTTGCCAACCCGCCCTACAGGATATGGTATCCTGCGTTCCGGCCGCTTGTAGCGCGGGATGGTATCCCGCGTTCCGGCAACGCGAAGAGGCGGGTTGCCAACCCGCCCTACAGGATATGGTATCCCGCATTCCGGCGGCTTGTAGCGCGGGATGGTATCCCGCGTTCCGGCAACGCGAAAAGGCGGGTTGCCAACCGGCCCTACAGGATATGGTATCCCGCATTCCGGCGGCTTGTAGCGCGGGATGGTATCCCGCGTTCCGGCCGCTTGTAGCGCGGGATGGTATCCCGCGTTCCGGCGGCGCGAAGAGGCGGGTTGCCAACCCGCCCTACAGGCTGCGGAAGGGCGCGACGCAGCGGGTGGCTCCAAAGTGAGGTATACTCTGCCAGACACCAGGTTTCTCCAACGACCCCGGGAGGCGGGATGGCGGCATCACAGGCCAGCGAACTGGCCGACAAAGTGGACATGCAGATACGGCTGGCGGCCGACCGCGTGCTGCGGGCGATCACCCTGCGGCGGCAGGCGCAGGTGGGCGTGGCCGCCTCGACGGCCCTGTCGATTGTCTCCGCCGCCCGGCCCGACCTGTTGTCGCCCGATCTGGCCGCCATCACCAGGCTCCTCGCGGTCAGCGCCATTCGCGACTGGCTCAAAGAGAAAGCCAACGAACCCGAACACGACGACGAAACGCTGGCGGCCGAGGCGGAGCGGCAGCTCCCCCTGGATCAGATCGATCAGCTGCTGACCGGCCAGCACGACCTCCTGCGCGCCCTGACCCGCCAGTATAGCTGGCAGCAACAGATGCTGCGCCTGCAGGAGGAGGACGCCGCCGCCGGGGCGCAACTGCTGACCGCCTTCGCCGAGATGACCGGCGACCTGGCCGCCATCCGCGATGCCCTCGGAGCGGTGGCCACGGCGACGCAGATGGAAACCGTACTGAGCCTCATCCGCGACCAGGTGCTGCCGCGGCTGTCCGAGGCCACCCGCGAGCGCTATGTCCTCTCCGGCAACTTCCAGGGGGCGACGCTGATCATCGAGTCCCCGGTCACCATCGCCTGGCCGGCGGGCACGCCCTACAGCCCACCGCTCCAGCCCGCCCCCGGCCCGCTGCCGCCCGGCGATATAGGTGACCCTCATGATGGATTGGTGCCATCACCGCACGGAGATAACCTGCGCGGGCACTTCTATAAGGACCTGCTACCAGACGAGATTCGTACAGAGGTGATAACTCTAGTGTTGGAGGCCAACGTTGTACCCCATGGCCCCAATGAGCGCGCGACATTCTTAGGCTTATGCGGCTTGGAGCTGTTTTCCCGTTATCTGCCCTTGAGTGGCTCAGATATTGAATTCGTTAGGGCGCTAGTCTACAGCACCGAAAGACATGGGGTGCTGAAGCATTCTGGGAAAGATGCACTTTCGCTGTTACTTGTATATATCTCTCAAGAGGAGATTACCCCTCCGGCAATCGCCAAAGAACTCGCAATCATCATGAAGCAGTATCGCCCGGCAAGAAAGGTGGTGCAGAACAACAGCATCCAAGCCTCCAACGCTACGCCTGCAGAACGCCGACAGGTACATCTATACCTTGCGACGCTCAGACCTCTAGATCTAGAGGCTTACGCCTACTATTTCGAGGTGAATGACTATCCGCGTCAGAATCAAAAATATAAGGGGGATCATTTTAGGCTAGCAATGTGGCTTACTCAAGAGATCGAATTGCGGGGAAAGTTCAGGGAATTGGTACAGATGCTCAAGCCCACGGCTCCTAACCAGTTCGAGAGCTACAAGATGCCTGATACGGCGAGTAGCAGCGAGGCACTATATGGCAACAAGTCGATCCAGGTATCGTCAACAGATCGATAGGACTGCACCAGAATGCGTAATCGCATTCCCTGTAACCGGCACTATTCCGCGAGGTGACCAAGGTGTCTACCGAGTCTAGTTCACAGCGCCAGACATCAAAGACTACTCAAGTACCGGCTGAGTTAGCGGAGAAATCAGAGACGACTGCCGAGGAATTAACGGCGGCCGCCGCGGCTGCTGCGGCCATCCTGCCGGAGAAGCGTCGGGCGCTGGACGAGATCATGGCCGCGCTGGCGGCCGAGGGCGTGCGGCCCGGCTCGCCCGAAGAACTCCAGGCGGCGCTGGCGGCGCGGCCGGAACTGGCGGCGAATCTGCAAGCTTCGCTGGGGAATACCGGGCACGGGCTGGACACGCCGGATGACGTGCGGACGGCGCTAGGCGAACTGGCGACACTGAACCGGCCCGAGGACATGCCTCGGCGCGTGGCCCTATTGCGCGAGGTGTTGCGGCGGCCGGGGACGGCCGCGCCCGAAGTGCGGGCGACACTACAGGTGGAACTCGGCAACGCCTTATTCCAGAACCCGCAGGGCGAGCGGGCAGCCAACCTGGAGGCGGCCATCGCCGCCTACCGCACCGCCCTGGAGGTCAGGACCCGCGCCGACTTCCCGGCCGATTGGGCCATGACCCAGAACAACCTGGGCAACGCCTACCGCGACCGTATCCAGGGCGAGCGGGCGGCCAACCTGGAAGACGCCATCGCCGCCTACCGCGCCGCCCTGGAGGTCTACACCCGCGCCACCTTCCCGGAACAATGGGCGGGAACCCAGAACAATCTGGGCAACGCCTACCACGACCGCATCCAGGGCGAGCGGGCGGCCAACCTGGAAGACGCTATCGCCGCCTACCACGCTGCGCTGGAGGTCAGGACCCGCGCCGCCTTCCCGGAGCAATGGGCCACGACCCAGAACAATCT
>WBZM01003695.1_pt1 | contig 11718 bp, 11 predicted proteins | sample 5204271 | NCBI WGS metagenome assembly WBZM01 (sample SAMN12344346, study PRJNA552823) | activated sludge metagenome | biome: Activated sludge suspended growth; feature: Nitrification reactor; material: Wastewater; isolation source: activated sludge from nitrification reactor of wastewater...
CCTAATTTCGATTCACGTGCAGGGAGTATTTTAGCTATGCCCTTCGATGATAATACTATTCCTTCATTATCATGTTTGCATGTTGCGGAGCATATAGGTTTAGGACGATATGGTGATGATCTTGACCCGGATGGTACACGCAAAGCATGCAAAGAACTTGCACGCGTACTTGCGAAAGGAGGCAATTTATATTTTGCTCTTCCTGTCGGTAAACCTCGATTATGCTATAATGCTCATCGCATTCATTCACCTTTCCAAATATTAGAATATTTTTCCGATCTCACTTTGGTAAAATTATCCGGCATTGATGATAATAATCAATTTGTGGAACATCCTTCCATAGAATCACTTGCAAATTCAGATTATGCTTGCGGGCTTTTCCATTTTACAAAACAATAAGTATGAAGCATCAAGTCCTTTCAGATATTTATACCAAAGCACGCACTGCATCACGAACAATCTATTTCCCCGATGCAGAAGATATACGTACAATTCAGGCAGCTCACCATATAGCACAACAGGGTCTTGCTAAACCGGTGCTTATAGGAAATAAACAAAACATCTGCTCGATTATTGATGTACAGTGTTTGGAATATAGCCCATTGATTATTGACCCGGCAACATCAGAATTGACCCCTCATTATACAGAGATACTTTTCGAATTACGTAAGAAAAAAAATTTATCATATCAAGCCGCAAACGAGCTTATTGCACAACCATTATATTGGGCAGGTATTGCATTACACAACGGTGACTGCGACGGATGTGTTGCCGGTTCATTATCCTCCACAGGTGATGTCTTGCGTGCTGCCTTGCACACAGTCGGATTGGCGCAAGGTGTCAAAACCGTAAGCAGTTGGTTTCTTATGCTTTTTGATGATAAAGTCTATGGATATGCGGATTGTGGTGTGGTACCGTATCCCACATCTGAACAATTAGCGGACATTGCATTTTCCACCGTTGATAATTTTCATAAAGTGACCGCTATGCAATCAAGGGTAGCTTTTTTATCATTTTCAACATACGGTAGTGCGCGGCATGAATCTGTGGAAAAAGTACAAGAAGCTTATCGCATATTTTCGGCTATGCATCCCGATATTATTGCCGACGGTGAATTACAATTTGATGCAGCAATAGTTCCTGCTATAGCACAAAGAAAAGCACCGAATTCTCCTATTGCAGGTGAAGCTAATATTTTTATTTTTCCTAATTTAGATGCCGGTAATATTGCCTATAAAATGAGTGAACGGCTTGGCGGGGCGCAAGCTATTGGTCCGCTTATTCAAGGATTGCATAAACCATATTGTGATTTATCACGCGGGTGTTCTGTGCAAGATATTATTGATGTGTCTGCAATTACCGTTCTTATGTCAGTATAATACAAAGTCGTGACAATTCATACATAATCAGAGTAAGGTCCTAAGAAAAAAACTGTTTTGTGTATTTTCATCTGCCATCCCACAAAGAACGGCTATTTTTGCATACCGTTTTCTTTATGCCTATGACAACTTATATATATCATCCATTGCTCATGCAGATTTCTGCATGTATTGTTATCACCGTTTCTCTTTCTCTTGATAGCTTTGCCCAAGAGGATATTATTTCGGAGGAATTATGGGAAAGCAGCGGTCAATTTTCAGAAAATTCGCCCTATTTCGATGCTTATGAATATTATGCACGCACCCCGATACGTTTACGGACGGCAGCAGTATCTGAAATAGCACGTTTACCCGGATTTACTCCGGCAATGGGAAAAACAATTCTTTCTCTACTGTCAAGTAATGACACATTATCATTATCCATGCTTGCCGATTCTTTACAATTATCACCCGATCAGCGTTATATTTTATATCAATGTACGGTAATTTCAGCCGACCCATTTATTCTCTATAAAAAACCCAAAGCATTCACATATCGCGCACGTTTGCAGCAAGATTTTTCGCCTTTATCCGCCGTAGAAAATGCAAAATTCAGAGGAAGCAGCGATGATATATATCAGCGTTTTCTCTGGCAGCAATCCCAATATTCCGCCGGAGCTGTTTTTTCAAAAGACGGAGGTGAATCTTCATTAACGGAGTTTATTTCCGGTGCAGCAGAATGGCATAATGCTCACACCGAAATAATTATAGGAGATTTTACCGCACAATATGGCTTGGGGAATATTATGTGGCGACAATTCGGTCTGAAAAAAGGAGCAGAAGTCCTTGCGCCATTACGTCGTTCGGATATTGGTTTATCCCCCTATCGTTCCGCTAATGAATCGGGTTTTTTGCGCGGAATTGCTTTGCGCCACAGTGGCACTTTTGCCGATAGTGCGCTTGCGTATAATTGTGCGGCATGGTTTTCTTCCACACCACGTTCCGGCACTTATGACTCAGTCAATGCAGGCATTTCTTCTTTATGGAACAGTGGTTTATTTCGTACAGCAAATGAACAAGCAAAAAAACATACATTCAATGAAAAGACTCTTGGTGCTCTTAGCATGCTTACCTATCAAAATTATTCCTTAGGTGCAGCGGGCTATGGCATTGAATATTCCCTGCCTTTGCTGTCACAAAGCAGCGATGCACTTCGTGGGAAAAGTGGCACATTATGGACACTCTTTGGTGAATATACCATGACATCATTAATCATTTCGACAGAAATTTCCAGCGATGCAGACGGTGCATTGGGTATGCAATCACAAGTGATGGTACGACAACCAAACTATGAAGCGGGTTTGGCATTGCGTTCCTTCGCAGCAGATTTCCGCTCTCCTTTCGGTTATCATTTCGGTGAATTTTCTGCACCCTCTAATGAGCAAGGTCTCTATGCAGCTGTGTCATGGCATCCGCATGAGCAACCGTATCGCCTTTCTTTCTATGCAGACATCTATCGTTCATTGCGTCCTCGTTATGGTATGAAAGTTCCAACACAGGGATTAGATATGCTCGGAGAATTACAATGGAAATTTTCATCGGGCACCACAGGTTTACTTCGTTTGCGCTCGGAAACCAAAACAGATAATATCAGCCAATCCGCTCAACCATATCTCCAACGTACCGTCACTTCAATGCGAGCAGAATTACGAAAAGAACAACAGTCCATACAGTACCGAGTACGTTGCGAAGCCATATCAGTAGATTTTGAACAAAGACAAGCCCATGAATATGGACTATTAAGTTTTTTGGAATTGCGATACAGTCCTTTTCAATGGTTACGCTGCACGGGACGCATGACCTATTTTTCCACCGACAGCTATTCGTCCGCAATATGGGCAATGGAACCCAATGTGCAAGGTATTCTCACCTCTTCGGTGCTTTATGGTCAAGGTATGCGTTGTATGGCAATGGCTCAATGTATAGTGCCTCCTTCTTTGACATTCACATTGCGTTATGTATCAGACATTCGTAATACAATTGTCACAGTATCAGAAGGTGAAAATATCGTGGAGGACTTTGGACAAAGCCGCCTTCATCTTCAAATAGATATAGGTCTGTAAATGTATCAATAGAACACATCTCCATCCGTTTACTTTTTTTTATATCACATTTTAGTCTATCACTATGCGTTATACATTATTCGGCAAATCGGGTTTACGTGTTTCGGAATTATGCCTCGGCACGATGACTTTTGGCACGGAATGGGCACTGGGTGCCGACTATGCTACAAGTAAAGAAGTTTTTGATGCTTATACGGAAGCAGGCGGAAATTTTATTGATACTGCCAATCGTTATACCGAAGGAACGAGCGAACGTTGGCTCGGAGAATTTACCGCTTCGGACCGCGACCATTTTGTTATTGCCACAAAATACACATTGCAAGACAGAATGAATGACCCCAACTTCTCGGGCAATCATCGCAAAAATCTTATGCGCTCGGTGCGTGAATCGCTCAAGCGTCTGCAAACGGATCATATTGACTTACTCTGGTTACACATGTGGGATTTTACCACGCCCGTGGATGAAGTACTGCGTGGACTTGATGATCTTATCTCACGAGGAATGGTTCATTATATCGGTATTTCCGACACTCCTGCATGGATAGTTTCCCAAGCCAATACTCTTGCAGAATTGCGCGGATGGACAGCCTTTACGGGCTTGCAAGTCGAATATTCTCTTTTACAAAGAACGCCTGAGCGTGATCTTTTACCAATGGCAAAAGCTTTCGAGATGACAGTCACACCATGGGGTGCGCTTGGTGGCGGAGCTCTTACGGGTAAATATTTACGCGGCGAGCAAGGACGCGTTCCCGAACAAAGTTTGCGCCGCAATGATCGCAGCACGGCAATAGCGCAGGAAGTTGTTTCTATCGCTGATGAAATTGGTGTGGCACCTGCTCAAATTGCCATCGCATGGACTCGTCAAAAACAGCAATCGGTTGTACCGATTATTGGAGCACGGAGGGCTGAGCAAATACGAGATACCCTCGGAGTGCTCTCTCTGACTTTATCATCAGAGCATATCGAACGATTGAATACCATCAGTGCTATCGAGCCCGGATTTCCCCATGACTTTTTGGTCAGTGACGGGGTAAAAGGTGCAATAGGTAATACCCAAGATTCCATCATCACGCTAAGAAAATAAGTGGTTTTATTCACTTGATTTTACCGAAAACAGACAAATAACAGCACAGCCGTTCAAAGGCAATAAAGCATATAAATACCCGCTTTGGTTGGTCAATCCTTCATTTTTGGGTAATTTAGAGGAATTTTTTTTCATTCCACACGAATTTTTTATACTCAATAGAGGAGTTATTTAATGAGAATTGATGTCGTAATGCCGAAGATGGGCGAATCCATTCAAGAAGGAAAAATCTTGAAATGGGTCAAAAATGTCGGCGATACAATTGAGCGCGACGAAGTATTATTAGAAATTTCAACAGATAAAGTTGATACGGAAGTACCGGCTCCCAATGGCGGTATTTTGGTGAGTATTCTTGCTAATGTTGATGATACGGTCGAAGTGGGCAAAGTCATTGCTGTGATTGAAACCGATGCAAGTGCAGCTACTATTTCTGCTCCCGCTCCCGCGGCGGCTGCGCCCGCTCCGGTAGTCACAGCTGCTCCTGCTCCGGTAGTAACGGCTGCTCCTGTGGCAGCTCCGACCCCTGCTCCTGTGGCGGCTCCGGTAGTTTCCGGTGGCTCAACAACGGATGTCGTAATGCCAAAGATGGGCGAATCTATCCAAGAAGGTAAAGTCTTGAAATGGTTAAAAGCAGTAGGCGATAAGATTGACCGTGACGAAGTATTATTGGAAATATCCACAGATAAAGTTGATACAGAAGTACCGGCTCCAGTCGGTGGCATTGTTGCTGAAATTTTAGCTAATGTGGACGATGTTGTCGAAGTAGGTAAAGTGATAGCACGCATATTAACAGGCGGTTCTGTGAGTGCAGCACCTGCTCCTGTAGCGGCTCCGGCTCCTGTGGCTGCACCCGCACCTGTGGCAGCACCTGCTCCTGTGGCAGCACCTGCTCCTGTAGCGGCTCCGGCTCCTGTGGTAGTAACAGGCGGTACAAAGGAAATACCGAGAATGAGTGCATCTCGTCGTTTTTATTCACCGTTGGTTCGAACAATCGCAGAACAAGAGAATATCACATTGGAGGAACTCGAATCCATCACGGGCAGCGGCATTGAAAACCGTGTAACGAAAAATGATGTTTTGGCATATCTTGAGCGTCGTCGTTCCGGTGCCGTGGTTGTTGCCGCACCTGCACAAACAGTATCTGCGGTAGCTGCGGTGGCGGCTCCGGCTCCAATTGTTATGCCATCATCAGGTGTGACTATGCCTGCTGTGTATGGCGATGATGATGAAGTGATTCCGATGGACAGAGTGCGTCAACTTATTGCCGAACACATGGTTCGCTCTAAGCAAATTTCACCGCATGTGACAAGTGTTGCTGAAGCCGATGTGACAATGATCGTAAAAATGCGCGAAAAACATAGAAATGCATTTGAAAAACGCGAGGGCTTCAAATTAACATTAACGCCATTCTTCATGAAAGCAATCGTGGATGGGGTCAAAGCAAATCCAATGGTCAATGTCAGCGTTGAAGGCAAAAATATCATCCGCCACAAACGGGTCAATCTCAGTTTCGCTACCGTGCTTGATGATGGCAACCTCATCGTGCCGGTAATCAAAAATGCCGATGCACTTAATATTACCGGACTTGGACGCTCGGTTATGGATTTATCAACAAGAGCACGTGCAAAGAAATTAGCTCCGGAAGAAATACAAGGTGGCACAATAACCTTAACGAATATGGGTGCTTGGGGCACATTATTCGGCACCCCTGTCATTAATCAACCACAAACAGCCATCGTAGGTGTCTATGCAGCACAGAAACGCCCGGTTGTACGTGAAGTAAATGGTGATGATGTTATCGTTATTCGCACAATGGTCTATGTGTCTTTAACTTACGATCATCGCGTTATTGACGGTGCTCTTGCTTCCAATTTCCTTGCAAGCATGGTAAAAAGTCTTGAAAAAATGAGTGATGCCACAATAGATTTATAATCTGCACGGCAACTCACGTAATGCACACTGCATAACGCCTTTTTTCTTGCAAAAGGAAAAAGGCGTTTCTTTTTTCGGCACGGATTTTATTCATATCTCGTCAAAACCATATCATCATTATCATCAACTCTATGACTGAAACCGGAAAATATCTTATTGCACGAAAAGCACAATTGGAAATACTCAACCAATGTCGTGAAAACTTACGCAAAAATGGGCGCGGTTCGGTAGTATGGGTACCCGCGGAGGCAGGATATGGCAAAACCGCTCTACTCACCTATTTTGAAGAAGAAACACGCACAAAATACTCATCATTGAGCATTGTCTATGCGCAAACTCAAGCACCCATAGGCACAACACGTATTGGCAGTTTGCAACCGCTTTTCCCATTCACACGCATTGTGGAGCAATTAGCAAAAAAAGAATCCGTGTCACCGGAAAAAAAATTAGCTTTTAATATTGGTATGTCCGTATTGGGACTTATACCCGTTGTTGGTGAATTTCCGTTTTTGGTCAAAGAATTACGACGTGATATACAAGAATTTAAATCAGAAAAAAAATCCGGTAAATCCTATAGTACAGCAGCTACGGAACTCTATGAAGTATTAAAAAATTATGCTCAAAAAGCTCCGCTTATTTTGCTGTTTGATGATATGCACTACACCGATGCACAAAGCGTAGAAGTGCTTTCGCTGTTTTTATCCGATATTGTCAAATTGCCCGTTATGATTGTGATTGCATATCGTCCGGCAGCAGCAAAAGATGTTATTTCTCCGCTTTTGCCTTTATATGAAGAATACAAACCTGATAGCGCAACAATCTACCAAATTCGTCTTTCAGAATTATCGGCAGCAGATATTACCAAAGCGTGTCAGACTATATTACCTAAATACACCAAACATGAAGAATTTGAACAATGGCTTTGGGCAAAATCAAGCGGCATACCCGGATTATTATTTGAATATCTGCATTATTTTTCCAAAAAAACTCCTTTTGATGAACAAGGACAATTAATTGCTAATTTTCATGATGACAATATTGTACCTACTTCCTTGCACTCCACTTTTGCACGATTAGTTGAGCAATTGGATGATGATGAACGCACTTTACTTGCTCTTTGCAGTGCCGAAGGGCGCGAATGCACTGTACATATAGTTTCTAAGCTTTTAAATAACGATACATTAACGACTATACGAAAAATGCGCTCCGTACAAAGAAAAACAGGTATTGTCACCAGCATCGGAGCACAAAACAGATATGGCATAAAAACTACCGTCTATCAATTTACTCAGGCATTTTATCAACAATTTTTCCACAATACCCTTGAATATGAGGAAAAAGTAACTTTGCACAGGCAAATCGCCGAATTATTGCGCATGCAATATACTGATAGTGAGGACGAAACTGTGCGACGCGCCTTAGCTCCTTATATCGTGGCACATGACATTGAAAGCGATAATGATGATTCCCAAGAATTTATCAATGAGACTAGAGAATTAGCCGCTGCTTCCGGCAATACGGATATTATGCAGCAATTTACCTCATCATTTGCCGGTGCAGCTCAATCCAAACAGAACCCTGATGCAGACCATACCAAAGACGATATAAAACCCGAATCCATGACTATTTTCGATTTGCAGAAAAAAGTAGTGGATGCTTATTTAATGGGTAATATTGGCGGCGGCGTGGAATTATGCCAAACATGGCTCCATGAAAATCACACAGCACATGCGGGTGACAGAGCTATTTGCTGCGCTTTGCAAGCGCGTTGCCTTATAGAACTGGGAGAAATAAGCCATGCCCGTCAATTATGTGAGCAAGGATTTTCTTTAGTGCAAATTATGCCCAATCCGATTGCAGAATGTTTGCTCAATAATGCTATGGCAATTGCTTTGCACCATGAAAATAATGATGCTGCTGAATATTATTTATTAAAAGCGGCTCAGCCATCGCCGTTTTTATCTCCGGCATACAGATTAATGACCATTACCAATATCAGCGCATTATTACAAAATCGTTCTTCCAATAAAGCACAAAAATTCAAAAAATCGGCTTTAGAATTAGCAAAATCACTCCATTTCCATACCTTTATCAATGAAAATTTTGATAAAGGCGAATAATAAAGTGCGGTTTGATTAAAGAAAATACCATTGTCTTTTATTGTAAGCATTGTGGATATCATCAAATATATTATATTCTCTTGATGAGATGGAGCAATGCAATAAAAGTAAAATGTGCAAACCGTTATTAGGTATCGAAAAAGTAGAATCATGATTGTGTAAAGCAATATTTTTACTCCATCATATATGACTTTGATAGATTCTATTAGGATGGATAAATAATGTTTTGTAGTTTTGAGGGAAGGAAAGGGCGGATTGGGTCGGGTGGAAGATAGGAGGTATAGTAATGACGACACGATTTGAAGATATAGATTTGAAAATTGAGAAACTGGTTTTTCTTCTAAATGCGGAAGAAGGAAATCCCGGGATATATGAATTGACGTGGGAACTGGGATGCTTCGACCTAACAAATGAAGATAAGTATAAGATAGCAAGAATAGTATTGACTGAAATTTTAGAACAAGACTTGGTCATACTTGAAAAATACAAAGATTTTACTCTAAGCGAAAAAATAACTACAATTGACAAGAACGATATCGAAGAAATGCTTAATAATCCATATTGTTGGTTTCCGTGTAACGAAATTCTATCAATAAGTTTAACAAAAAAGGGCATAGAATACTTGGACAATGAAATACCAAAATATCAAGACAAGATTAGTAAAAGGCTCAGGGCGAAATAGAACTACCACTGAAGTGGCGCATCTGTTTTTGCGGTGTAAACACAGTTTGGTACTCCGAATTGAAAATCAGCGTAATATAGTTTGCCACTATGCCAAAACGTTACATGGAATATTAACTAAATCCGAAATTCAAGATAAATGATTACTGTATTTAATTATTGAAGCGATATGACTCGACAACTTATCATAGAACGTACTCTGAAAATTATCAACCAGCTTCCCGAAGAAAAAGCGGAAGAAATTTCAGACTTTGCTGACTTCGTATTGAAACGATATGAAGAGCAACTATTAATTGCCGGAATTCAAAAAATCACAACAGAAGGGATGTGCTTTGATTTCCTAAACAGCGAAGAGGATATCTATACCGCTGATGACATAAAAGAGGTTTATCATGGCTAAAGGTGATATATTACTTGTCACGTTTCCTTTTACCGACTTGACAGGTAGCAAGCTGAGACCGGTAGTAATTCTTGCCGAGTCATCGCTTGACATCACAGTTTGTTTTATCACGACACAACTGCAATGGCAGGATAGCACTGACATGCGAATAGAGCCAACGTTAGCAAATGGTCTAAAAAAACAATCACTGATAAGGACTAGTAAAATAGCTACAATAGACAAAGCTTTAGTGAAGGGTCTTTTGGGAAAACTAACAACAGTTGAAATTACTGACTTAGATAATAAGTTAAAAATTCTATTTCAATTGATTTAATATTTGTATTACGTTCAACAGCCATTACCCTTACACACATCATCCGTGATTTTTTACAACAATACGTGATAGCAATGCGCAAACTTGAAAATCTATGTTTGGATGGATACACAAAGTTTCGTAGTTTTGAGGGAAGGAAAGGGCGGATGGGGTTACTATGGGATATATAAGCAATTTAATGACACAGTATAGTGAGACATACAAAATAGAGAGAATATGTACGGTATGCGGACATACTGAGAAACTGATTGTGACTAAACGAGATACAGCTTGTGGAATGTTTGACATTTGGAAAATCAAACGGAATATAAATAAAAAACTTGGGAAATCATGTAAACAGTGTTCATCAACAAATTTCACAATGTATAAAAGACCAGACCTTGATTTTGATGTACTGAAAGAATGGGCGATAAACCCAGATTTTGATTTAATGCCACAGGACGAAGAACTTTTATTGGCAGACCAACTGTACTTAGACATAATTTTACAAGTGCTTGATAAAGCTCCGATTCTTGACCATAAAAGGGACTTGTTAATGGATGCACTTTGTATAATCGTTTATGACAATACAATTGAGGATAACCCCAAACGTGACAAGGAACTAAAAGAGAGAGTTGTTGAAGAACTGAACAAAAGACAAGAAAAATTAAAATTGGCGGACAACTGGATTATGGATTACATAAAGGACGTTGTTTATCCACAACTTGAATTTGGTAAACAAAACGACACAAAACATCCGTAACCTTTCACAAATCATCAGTGATTTTATACAACAATATGTGATAGCAATGCGCAAACTTGAAAATCTATGTTTGCATAGATACACAAAGTTTTGTAGTTTTGAGGGGAGGAAAGGGCGGATTGAGGAGATAAGGAAGTTCTGATTAATTATACATTAAATGACAATGGAATTAAGAACGAAATATTTAGACAAGCTAAAAAACGAACAAATTTTAGCAGAATTCTATACTGACATTTACGACGAATCAGATTATGGATTTGTTATTGACTTTAATGGTAATTATATACTCATTGAGAAGTTTGATGATGATTGTCATTATGATGGCTTGACAATTTTCTTAAGGCACAATATTTCAAGGATTAGATGGTCAGGGAATGACATCGAAAGTGTTTTAAAACTCATAGACAATTCAAAACGACAATCAGACAAATTAAATATTGATCTGACTTCAACTCGTACCATTTTAGAAAGCATGTACAAAACTTTTAATCATTTGACAGTTCACATACAAGACATTGATAAAAGCATTTGCTTCATTGGACAAATTCATGAAATCGATGATAACTCAATAGTAATTCACGAATTTGGAACGAAATCATCGTTAGATAGAAAATTTATTTTGCTTGGACTTGACGACATAACACGAATAGACGCAGGTGGAAAGTACGAAAACAACTTGAATAGACTTTTTAATCAATGAGAATACCTACCGCTAACCAGGGTTTTGCCTCAAGCGGGGAGACATGTCTCGTCTAAGAGGAATGACTTTGTACTTCTATTCACATTTATTACCATTTTTCTGCTTCGAAAGTCGCTTCTTCGCAAAACGTACAATAGTGAATATATTGTTTTGTATTTTCTTCTCTGCGATTGTCCGAGAAAGTTATTTTTTTTCTTCTGTATATCGTTGCTTCCATAGATGGCGTAATCGGTCGCCGATATTTTTTTCAAAACCCGAATCGGAA
>WBZM01003696.1_pt1 | contig 11718 bp, 9 predicted proteins | sample 5204271 | NCBI WGS metagenome assembly WBZM01 (sample SAMN12344346, study PRJNA552823) | activated sludge metagenome | biome: Activated sludge suspended growth; feature: Nitrification reactor; material: Wastewater; isolation source: activated sludge from nitrification reactor of wastewater treatment...
CTCGTCGTGGCAATAGATTCCGGATCGATACTGCGTACCGACGTCGTTGCCCTGGCGCATGCCCTGCGTCGGATCGTGCGATTCCCAGAACACCCGCAGCAGGTCGGCATAGCCGATGCGCTCGGGTTCGTAGACGATCCGGACCACCTCGTTGTGCCCGGTGTAGCCGGTGCAGACCTCCTCGTACGTCGGGTTCGGCGTCGACCCGCCCGAGTATCCGACCGCCGTCGAGTACACGCCGTCCAGCGTCCAGTAGCGTCGCTCCGCGCCCCAGAAGCAGCCGAGTCCGAACGTCGCGAGCCGCGCGCCGGGTGGAAACGGGGGCACGATGCGGCGTCCGTGCACGAAATGGCGCGGGTTCACCCGCATCGGCTCGCTGCGGCCGGGCAGCGCCTCGCGCGCGGTCGGAAGTTCCAGTGTCCGGGTGCGCCAGTACGACATCGGGCGGTTTCTCAGTGCGATCCCAGCGCCCGCGCCATCCCGGACCAGATTGCCGGATCGGCCATGACCACGCGCAGTCCGTCGATGATGAACTGCACGCCGATGCAGATCATCAGGAAGCCCATCAGTCGCGTCAGCGCGACCATGCCGGTGGCGCCGAGCAGCCGGTTGAACTTCTCCGCCGCACGCAGCACCGACCAGGAGATCAGCGCGATCGCGAGGATCGCGGTGGCGACGCCGGCGAAGTCGGCGATGCGGTCCCAGCCGTCGCGGGCGCTCGCCTGCGACGACAGGCTCATCACCACCGCGAACGTGCCGGGCCCGCTCAGGCCGGGCATCGCGAGCGGCGTGAACGCGATGTCGTACTTGAGCTCGGCCTGCTTGCTGAGCTGCGCCTTGTCGGCCGGCGCGTCGGGAAACAGCATCTGGAAGCCCAGGAAGGCGACGATCAACCCGCCGGCGATGCGCATCCCCGGCAGCGAGATGCCGAAGAAGTTCATGATCAGGCCGCCCGCCACCATGAACCCGGCCATCAGGAAGAACGCGTAGGTGCAGGCGCGGCGGATCTGGCGCCGCCGCTCCAGTTCGGGCAGGTGGGCCGAGGCGGACATCACGATCGGCACGGCGCCGAACGGGTTCACGATCGGGAGGATCGCGAGCAGCGCGCCCGCGAGGTAACCCAGATAGTCGCCGAGCCAGGTCACGGTCGCGCGCTCACCCGAGGCCGCGCCGGGCGCTCAGGGGTCGACCTTCTCGAAATCGAGCGCCGGCTGGTCGCCCGGACGGAAGTAGACGTAGCGCCCGCTCATCTGTGCGAGGGCGGCGTCGCGCTCGCGGGCCGACCCGAACCAGTGCTCCTTCTGCCAGTCGCCGCCCACGAGGCCGCGGAACGGATCGTTCCGGCGCAGGCGCACGCGGATGCCGTAAGGGCGCTGCTCGGGCAGCGGCTGGCGCAGGTTCTGGTCGTGACAGATGGCCATGCAGGGGTCTGGGTGCGGAAGGGGTCGCCATTCTAGCCGGCCGACGCCGGCGACGATACCGAGCGGGACCCCCGACGGGCTGTCGTCGCGATGCCGGGCGCGGCGATAATCCGTGCCCGCACCATGCCGCACCCTGCCCTCCAGTCCCTCCGACGTCGACGCGCCGCCGGCCTGCCCGGCACTGCGCTCGCGTGGGCGCTCCTGGCCCTGGCGGGACCGGCGCGGGCGGAGCCTCCGACGCTCGAGGAGATCGTCGTCACGGCCGAGCGCCGCGCGGAGCCCGCACTGCAGACGCCGCTCAGCATCGGCCGGGTGGGCGCCGGCGACCTGCGCCTGGTCGGCGAGACGCACGCCTCGGAGGTGCTGAACCGAGTTCCCGGCGTGATGATCCAGCGCGGCAGCGGCCAGGAGAGCCTGACGGCGATCCGCTCGCCGGTGCTCACCGGCGCCGGCTCCTGCGGCGCGTTCCTGTTCCTCGAGAACGGCGTGTCGATCCGGCCGGTCGGCTTCTGCAACGTCAACGAGATGCTCGAGATCAACGTCGAGCAGGCCGAGGCCGTGGAGGTGATCCGCGGCACGGGTGGCGCGCTGTACGGATCGAGCGCGATGCACGGCATCGTCAACGTGCTGCAGCCCCTGCCGTCGGGGCGAGCGCGGCTGGGCGCGGGCCTGGTGCTCGGCCCGGACGACTACCGGCGCGCGAGCGTCGAAGGACGTCTCGACGGCGCGCGGACGGGGTTCGGCCTCGCCGCGCTGCACACGCACGACGGGGGCTGGCGCGACTCCTCGGGTTTCGAGGAAGCCAAGCTCAACGCAACGCTGGCCGGCGGGCACGGCGCGACGCCGTGGCGCGTCGATCTCGCGGCCACGGATCTCGACCAGCAGACCGCCGGCTTCATCGTCGGCCAGGACGCCTACCGCGACGAACGCCTGGCCGCGAGCAACCCGAACCCGGAGGCGTACCGCGCAGCCCGGGCCCTGCGCCTGACCGGCAGCTTCACGCCGAGGGTCCCGCTCGCCGCGACGCTCGAACTGCGACCGTACCTGCGCCACTCGCGCATGGACTTCCTGCAGCACTTCCTGCTCGGGCAGCCGGTGGAGCGCAACGGCCAGGACAGCGCGGGCCTGCTCTCGGCACTGCGCTGGACGGGGTCGAGCGGCGACTCGGCCGTCGTCGGCGCCGACCTCGAGGTCGCGCAATCCACGCTGGTCGAGACGCAGGTCGAGCCGACGACGGGCGGCTCCGCGGCGGCCAACGCGATCCGGCCGGCCGGCCGGCACTACGACTACCGGGTGGACTCGCGCGTGGCGGCGCTCTACGGCGAGTATGCACGCCGCATCGGCGAGCGCTGGCGGGTCGACGCCGGCGTGCGCGCGGAGTACGTCGTGTACGACTACGACAACCGCATGCTCGCGGGCAACACGGACGAGCGCGGCGTGCCCTGCGACTTCGGCGGCTGCCTCTACAGCCGGCCGGCCGACCGCACGGACACCTTCGTCGACGTGGCCCCGAAGCTGAGCGTCTCGGTCGCACTGGCTGAAGGCCTGCAGGCGTACGCCACGGTCGCCCGCGGCTTCCGCCCGCCGGAGATGACGGAGCTGTACCGGCTGCAGCGGGCACAGCGGGTGGCCGACCTGCAGTCGGAGCGGCTCGACTCGCGCGAGATCGGCCTCAAGGGACGCTTCGCCCGCGCCCAGTTCGCGCTTGCGGCGTTCGACATGGACAAGCAGGACGTGATCCTGCGCGAGTCGAACGGCTTCAACGTGGGCAACGGACGCACGTCGCACCGCGGTCTCGAGTACGACCTGTCCTGGAGCCCCCTCGACGCGCTGCTGCTGTCCACCGGCGGCACCTTCGCACGCCACCGCTACGAGTTCACGCGGGCCGTGGAAGGGGGCGAGCGCATCGAGCGGGGCAACGACATCGACACCGCGCCGCGGCAACTGCAGCGCGTGGCCCTGCAGTGGCGGCCCTCCGCCCTCTTCCAGGCCGAGGCGGAATGGCAGCAGGTGGGCGGGTACTGGCTCGACGCCGCGAACGAGCATCGCTACCGCGGCCACGAACTGGTGAACCTGCGGGGCCGCTGGTTCCTCGGGCCGCAGTGGACGGCGAGCCTGCGGATCAGCAATCTTCTCGACCGGGCGTACGCCGACCGTGCGGACTATGCCTTCGGAACCTACCGGTACTTTCCGGGCCGGGGCCGGGCGACGTTCGCGGAACTGAGCTGGGGAGTGCAGTAGTGAGACGAATCCTGTTGGGCGCGGTGCTCGCGCTGGCGGCGCTGGCCGCGGCGCTGTTCGGCTATGCCTGGGCACCGGAGCGGTCCGTGGAGAGCCTCGCGGCCCGCTGGGCGCCGCCACCCTCGACGTTCGTGACCATCGACGGCCTGCAGGTGCACGTGCGCGACGAAGGCCCGCGGGACGACCCGCGGCCGATCGTGCTGCTGCACGGAACCTCGGCCTCGCTGCACACCTGGGACGGCTGGGTCGCGGGCCTTAAGGGCCGGCACCGCGTCATCCGTCTCGACCTGCCCGGATTCGGCCTCACCGGGCCCCGCCCCGACGGCGACTACTCCATGAAGCGCTACGTCGCGTTCATGCGCGCCGTGCTCGATCACTTCGGGCTGCAGCGCTGCGTGCTGGTCGGCAACTCCTTCGGCGGCTGGATCGCCTGGGAGACGGCGTTCGCCGAGTCGACCCGCGTCGAGCTGCTGGTGCTGGTCGATTCCGCCGGCTACAAGATCCTGACGGGGTCCTCGCCGCTCGCCTTCCGCCTCGCGCAGTCGCCGCGCCTCGGCAAGTACATGGAGAAACTCCTGCCGCGCGCGGTCGTCGCGGCGAGCCTGCGCGACGTCTACGGCCACCCGGACCGGGTGACGCCGGAGCTGGTCGAACGCTACTACGAGCTCGCGCTGCGGGCCGGCAACCGGCGCGCCGTCGTCGAGCGCTTCCGCCAGGCCGAGCCGGGCAAGAACGTCCACCGGCTGGAGGTGCTCCTGCAGCCGACGCTGATCCTCTGGGGCGGCCGCGACCGGCTGATCCCGCGCGAGTACGGCCTGGCGTTCCAGCACCACATCCCGGACAGCCGGATCGTGGAGTTCGACGACCTCGGCCACGTGCCGCAGGAGGAGGACCCGGCGCGCACGCTGGCCGCCTTCGAGCAGTTCCTCGCCGAGCACTGAGCGTACCCGCCGTGCGCCTCGCCATCTTCCGCTCGCTCTACGCGCAGGTGCTGGTGGCCGTCGTAGCCGGCGCTCTGCTGGGCGCCCTGCACCCGCAGGCCGGCGAGGCGATGAAGCCGCTCGGCGACGGCTTCATCAAGCTGGTGAAGATGATGATCGGGCCGATCATCTTCTGCACGGTGGTGCTCGGCATCTCCGGCATGGAGAACATGAAGAAGGTCGGCAAGACCGGCGGGCTGGCGCTGGTCTATTTCGAGGTGGTGAGCACGATCGCGCTCGTCATCGGCCTGCTCGTCGTCAACCTGGCGCGGCCCGGCGCCGGAGTGAACGCCGACCCGGCCACGCTCGACGCGGCCGCCGTGGCCCAGTACGCGCACCCGCAGGGACCGCAGGGCGTGGCCGAGTTCCTGCTCAATGTCATCCCGACCACGATCTTCGGGGCCTTCGCCACCGGCGAGGTGCTGCAGGTGCTGCTCATCTCGATCCTGTTCGGCTTCGCGCTGCACGCGCTCGGCGGCCGGGGCGACGAGCTGTTCCGGATCGTCGAGCGGCTGTCGGGCGTGCTGTTCCGGATCGTCGGCTACATCATGCGACTCGCGCCGATCGGCGCCTTCGGCGCGATGGCCTTCACCATCGGCAAGTACGGCGTGGGCACGCTGCTGTCGCTCGGCAAGCTGATGGCATGCTTCTACGGCACCTGCCTGCTGTTCATCTTCGGCGTGCTCGGCGCCATCGCCCGGCTGAGCGGCTTCAGCCTGTGGCGGTTCATCGTCTACATCCGCGAGGAACTGTTCATCGTGCTCGGCACGTCCTCCTCGGAGTCGGTGCTGCCGCGCATGATGGCCCGGCTCGAGGAAGCCGGCGTCGAGAAGTCGGTGGTCGGACTGGTGATCCCGACGGGCTACTCGTTCAACCTCGACGGCACGGCCATCTATCTCACGATGGCGGCGGTGTTCATCGCCCAGGCCACCAACACGCCGCTCGACCTCGTGCAGCAGCTCACCCTGCTCGCCGTCCTGCTGCTCACCTCGAAGGGCGCGGCCGGCGTCACCGGCAGCGGCTTCATCGTGCTCGCGGCCACCCTGTCCGCGGTCGGTCACGTGCCGGTGGCCGGCGTCGCGCTGATCCTCGGCATCGACCGGTTCATGTCGGAGGCGCGCTCGCTCACCAACCTGATCGGCAACGGCGTCGCCACGGTCGTGATCGGCAAGTGGTGCGGCCAGGTCGACGACGCCCGCCTGCAGCAGGCGCTGCACGGCGACGGTCCGGTCCGGCCTGGCCGGCCGGCCGACCCGGCCTAGCACTCGATGGACGACGGCTTCCCCTCGCCGGCCGGCCCGGATTCCGTGACGCGTGTCCAATCCGTGGAAATCGCCAGCCGACCGTCGCAGGGCGCAGTTGGCCCGGTCCCTCGGCTTGCGGCAGGATGCGAGGCGCGGGGAGACAGGATGGAATTCACGCTGACATGGGAGGAACCCTGGGGATTGCACGTCCACGTGCGGGGCGTGCTGAACCCGGAGGAATTCTTCGCCGGCACCACGACCGTCACGCAGGACGCGCGCTTCAACGACCTGCGCTACGTCATCCTGAACTACCTGGACGTCGAGGCGCACACCTTCGACCTGCAGGACGCCGGCGCGCTCGCACAGGCCAACGCGATGCTGCTCGGCGCCGCGACGACCAACACCCAGCTCGTGACCGTCATCGTGGCCCGGCCCGAGATGCTGGAACTGGCGCGCACCATGGTCGCCGCGTCGAACCTGCGCTGGCGGATCGGCTACTTCGAATCGGAGCTGAAGGGCTTCGACTGGCTGAGCGCGCAGTCGCTCGTGTTCCGCCAGCGACGGCGCTAGGCGGCGACGCTCAGCGCGCCGAGCGTGCGCGGCGCGGCGCCGAACCAGTGCAACTGGCTGGCGAGCGCAGCTACTTCACCCACGATCACCAGGGCCGGCGAGCGGATCCCGCCATCGCGCGCGACCGCGTCGAGTTCGCCCAGCGTGGCGAGCGTCACGCGCTGATCCGCGCGTGACCCGTTCTCGACGATGGCCACGGGCGTGCACGCCGGGCGGCCGTGCGCCACCAGATTGGCGCGGATCGCGGCGAGGCCCCCGACTCCCATGTAGAACGCCAGCGTCTGCCGCTCCTCGGCGAGCGCGGCCCAGTCGAGCCCGGCCAGGGCCTCGCCGGTGTGCGCGGTCACCAGGCGGACCGACTGCGCGTGCTCGCGGTGCGTGAGCGGGATCCCGGCGTAGGCTCCGCAGGCCAGCGCCGCCGTGATGCCGGGCACCACCTGGAAGGGAATGCCGTGCGCCGCGAGGCACTCCAGCTCCTCGCCGCCGCGGCCGAATACGAACGGGTCGCCGCCCTTGAGCCGCACGACGTGACGCCCCGCCCGCGCGTGCTCGAGCATCAGCTCGTGGATGCGTCCCTGGCCGACGGAATGCCCGCCGGCCATCTTGCCCACCGAAATACGATCGGCATCCCGGCGCGCGAGGTCCAGCACCTCCGGCGAGACGAGCCGGTCGTGCAGCACCACGTCCGCACGCTGCAGCGCGCGCAGGCCGTTCAGGGTCAGCAGTCCGGCATCGCCCGGCCCGGCGCCCACCAGCGTGACGGTGCCGACGCCGGCCGGCGCGCGGCCGCCGGCCACCAGTGCGCGCAGCTCGTACTCCGCGGCCTCCGCCCGTCCCGCCCGCACGTGTGCGGCGACGGCGCCGCGCACGGCGGACTCATAGGCCTGCCGGCGCCGCGCGAGGTCCGGGAACGCGGCCTTGAGCCGCGCGCGCCAGCGCTCGAGCAGCACGGCCAGAGCGCCGAAGGACCCGTCGATGGCCACCTCGAGCTTCTCGCGGACCAGCCGTGCCAGCACGGGCGCAGCGCCGCCGGTCGACACGGCGATCACGAGCGGCGAGCGATCGACGATCGCCGGCACGATGAAGCTCGACAGCTCGACGTCGTCGACGACGTTCACGAGCACCTCGCGCTCGCGCCCGGCGGCGGCGACGGCGGCGTTGACGGCCCGGTCGTCGGTGGCCGCGACCGCCAGCAGGACGCCCTGCAGGTGCTCCGTCGCGAACGGCTCGGCCAGGTGAACCACGCGCGGGTCCTGCAGCAGCGGCACGAGCGCGTCGCCGACGCGCGGCGCCACCAGCCGCACGCGGGCGTCGGCGTCCAGCAGCAGCCGCAGCTTGCGCGCCGCCACTTCGCCGCCGCCGACGAGCAGCACGCGCCGGCCCGCGAGATCGGCGAACAGGGGGAAATGTCGCAAGGCTCAGCCCTCGAGGCCGTGGATGCCGCACTCGCGCTTCAGGCCGAAGAAGCGCGTGGCCTCGACGTCCCCGGCCTCGGCGAGCGAGCGGGTCGTGTGCCAGTCGCCGATCGAGACGTAGCCTTCGTGCCAGAGCGGGTGGTACGGGAGGTCGTGACGGCACAGGTAGTCGAAGACCTGGCGGTCCGACCAGTCGAAGATCGGGTGCACCTTCCAGCGCCCGTCCCGCCGCTCGAGCGGACGGATGCGCTGGCGGCTCGCGGACTGGTCGCGACGCAGGCCGGCGAACCAGGTGCGCACGCCGAGCTCGGCGAGCGCGCGCTGCATCGGCTCGGCCTTGCGCAGTTCGTTGTAGCGCTGGATGCCGTCGAGCCCCTGCTCCCACAGGCGCCCGTGACGCGCCTCGAGCCAGGCCGGCGACACCGTCGGCTGGTAGACCTTGAGGTTCAGGCCCAGCCGGAGCACCAGGTCGTCGATGAACCGATACGTCTCCGGGAACAGGTAGCCGGTATCGACCAGGATCACCGGCACGGCCGCCAACCGGCTCGCGACCAGGTGCAGCGAAACCGCCGCCTGCGCCCCGAAGCTGGACGACAGGGCGTGCGGGCCCGGCAGGTTCTCGACGGCCCAGCGCACCCGCTCCCCGGCGTCCATGCGCTCGAGCGCGGCGTTCACCTCGTCGAGGACGGCCGGCTCCTGTAGCGCGAGTTCCGGCTGCCAGGCGAGCGCCCTCATGGCCTCGCGCCTCCCGCCTGCGCCGAGCCGCCCACGAGGCCGGCGCGCCAGGCGAAGTCGCCGAAGCGTTCGCCGTCGTGGCGCTCGGCGGCGAACCGGGCGAACGCGCCGTCGAGCTCGGCCACGATGGCCGTCTCGTCGCCGTTCTCCAGGCGCAGCGCATTGAGACGCTGACCCCGCGCATCGCCGCCGAAATAGAGGTTGTACCGGCCCGGCGCCTTGCCGATCAGCGCGATCTCCGCGAGGTACGGGCGCGCGCAGCCGTTCGGGCAGCCGGTGATGCGCACGACGATCGGCTCGCCGGCGAGGCCGCGGGCCGCGAGCCGCTCGTCGATGAGCCGCGTCAGGCGCGGCAGGTAGCGTTCGGCCTCGGCCATCGCGAGCGCGCAGGTCGGCAGCGCGACGCACGCCAGCGCGTCGCGCGCCACCGGCGTGGCGCGGACGTGGCGGTCGAGGCCGTAGCGCACGACCAGCGCGTCGATGAACGCCTTCGCCGACGGCTCCACGCCGGCGATCACGAGGTTCTGGTTCGGGGTGAGCCGGAAGTCGCCGCGGTGCACCTTCGCGATCTCGCGCAGGCCCGTGAGCAGCGGCCCGTTCGGGCCGTCCGCGACGCGACCGGCCTCGATGCGCAGGCCCAGGTGCCAGCGTCCGTCGTGACCCTCGACCCAGCCGAAACGGTCGCCGAGCGACGTGAACTCGAACGGACGCGCCGGTTCGAGCGCATGACCCAGCCGCCGCGTGATCTCGGCGCGGAACCAGTCGAGGCCGCGGTTGGCGATGGTGTACTTGAGGCGCGCGTGCTTGCGCACGCTGCGGTCGCCGAAATCCCGCTGCGTCGTGAGCACGGCCTCGGCCACCGGCAGCAGCTGCGCCGGGCGCAGGAAGCCGATCACGTCCGCGAGGCGCGGGTACGTGGTCGGGTCGCCGTGGGTCGTGCCGAGCCCGCCGCCGGCGGTGAGGTTGAAGCCCTGCAGCTCGCCGTCCTCGACGATCGCGATGAAGCCGAGGTCGTTCGAGAAGATGTCCACGTCGTTGAGCGGCGGCACCGCGAACGCGGTCTTGAACTTGCGCGGCAGGTAGGTCGCGCCGTAGATCGGCTCGGACTCCTCGCCCACCACCTTCTCGCCGTCGAGCCAGATCTCGTGGTATGCGCGGGTCTTCGGCAGGAAGTGCTCCGAGAGCGCCTTCGCGCACTCGTAGACGGCCGCGTGCGCCCGCGACTCGACCGGATTGGCGCCCACCAGCACATTGCGGTTCACGTCGCCGCAGGCGGCAATGGTGTCGATCAGGGCCGCATTGATCGCCTGCAGCGTCGGCTTGAGCTCGGTCTTGATGACCCCGTGGAACTGGAATGCCTGGCGGGTGGTCAGGCGCAGCGTCTGGTTGCCGTAGCGGCGGGCGATCTCGTCCAGCGCGAGCCACTGCTGCGGCGTGCACACGCCGCCCGGCAGCCGCGTGCGGATCATGAAGCTCCAGGCCGGCTCTAGCTTCTGCCGGCGACGCTCCTCGCGGATGTCGCGGTCGTCCTGCTGGTAGCTGCCGTGGAACTTGATCAGCACGAGGTCGTCCTCGCGGATCGCGCCGGTGTGGGCGTCCCCGAGGCTCTCGGCGAGCGTGCCGCGCAGGAAGCGGCTGGCCGACTTGATCTTCTCGACGGAGGATGGCTCGCCCATGGCTCAGTACACGTCCCGCAGGTAGCGGCGCTCGTCGGCGAGGCGGCGCACGTAGGCTTCGGCACCCTCGCGGTCGACCCCGCCGTGGCGCGCGACGATCTCGACCAGCGCCTCGTTCACGTCCGGCGCCATCTTCTCCGCGTCGCCGCAGACGTAGACGTACGCGCCGCCCTCGAGCCACGCGTAGAGATCCCGGCCCTGGCGGCGGATGCGGTCCTGCACGTACTCGCGGGCGATGCTGCGGTCGCGCGAGAACGCGAGGTCGAGGCGGGTCAGCAGGCCGCTGCGCACCGCCTCCTGCCACTCGAGCTGGTACAGGAACTCGCTCTGGAAGTGGCGGGCGCCGAAGAACAGCCAGTTGCGGCCCGTGGCGCCCTGGGCGGCGCGGTGCTGGAGGAAGCCGCGGTACGGCGCGACCCCGGTGCCCGGCCCGATCATGACGATGTCGCGCGAGGCGTCGGGCGGCAGGCGGAAGCGCTCGTTCTGCTCGACGAAGACCCGTGCACGTGCTTCGGTCCCCGACAGCCCGGCGAGGAATGCCGAAGCGGCGCCGAGGCGGCGCTGGCGGTCGATCTCGTAGTCCACGACGGCGACCGCGAGGTGCGCCTCCTCGCCCACGGCTGCCTGGCTCGAGGCGATCGAATACAGGCGCGGCGCGAGCGGGCGCAGGGCGGCAACGAGCTGGGCCGGCTCCCAGGCGGCCGGGTGCCGGCGCAGCACGTCCACGAGCTGCAGGTCCTTGAGCGTGCGGCGCAACGGCTCCTGCCGGCCCGGCTCGAGCACCGACGAAAGCGCGGCGTCCCCGGCCTGCGCGGCGTGCTGCGCGAGAAACGGCCGAGTCAGGCGCGTGATCTCGCGCGCGTGGGTGAGCCAGGCCCGCAGGCTGCGCGTCTCGCCGTCGACCGCCACGGTCTCCTCGCCGGTGGCCTGCACGGCCGCGAGCACGCCGTCGACGATCGCAGGCGGATTCTCGTGCCAGACGCCGAGCGCGTCGCCCGGCTCGTAGGCGAGACCCGAGCCCTCGAGCGAAAGCTCGACGTGGCGGACGTCGCGCGTCGCGCCGCGACCGGTGATGCGCTGGTTGTCGATCACTTCGGCCGCGAACGGCGCCTCGCGGGTGTACTGCGGGGCGGCCGGCAGCGTGCGCAGGCGCGTGACCGTGGCGACCGGGGCCGCGCCGAGCGAATCGCGCGCCCCGGCGACGACCTTTTCGAGCCACGGGGTGGCGACGCGGTCGAAGTCCACGTCGGCGTCGGCCCGCTCGACGAGGCGCCGCGCGCCGAGGGCGGCCAGCCGCTCGTCGACGACGCGACCGGTCTCGCAGAACTTCGGGTAGCTGGAATCGCCGAGCGCGAGGACCGAGTAGGCCAGCTGCTCGAGCTTCGGCGCGCGTCGCGAGGCCAGGAATTCCAGGAAGCCGCGGGCATCGTCCGGCG
>WBZM01003698.1_pt1 | contig 11710 bp, 30 predicted proteins | sample 5204271 | NCBI WGS metagenome assembly WBZM01 (sample SAMN12344346, study PRJNA552823) | activated sludge metagenome | biome: Activated sludge suspended growth; feature: Nitrification reactor; material: Wastewater; isolation source: activated sludge from nitrification reactor of wastewater...
AATTCATAAAGAGTTTGATCTAAAATATCTACAGAAACTACCATATGACCTTGTAAACCATTTCCTTTGAAATTAATAATAACAGTTTTATCCATATTATACTTAATCCAAATATCCGTAATAGGGCGTCTTAACATGTAATATGTGGTACTCATTAATCACTCCAAACTAAGTTTTCTACACAACAATTCTGCTTATTACCATCTAAATAAATAATATTCTTTAAATTATCAGGATTATCCAGAAATAGTTTTCCAACCAAATCACCAATTCGTTTAGTTACAGTTATTTTATTGATACGTAACCTAACAATTAATGGATAATCCTTGTTTTGCATTGGCTTTATTAATTGTGCTTTATATTGATTTATAAAGCCATCCTTGGCTCTAATTTTCCTTGCTTTGCTCCTAACTCTTCCTAAGTTAGAGACTTCATAATTATAATAATCTTTCCAAATCTCTATAGCCATTTCTTCATGTTACTCGCTATATCAGCGAAAAGATCTATATCCAATTGTCCTGGAATTTCAATAAAGAACAATGTTGTTTGTGGAGGATTCCACATTCCAAACTCATTAACTCGCCTATAGCGAATATTATTTCTTTTTAGATTTTCTTCAAAATTTCTGGTTTTATTTAAATATGGTTCAGTAGTATATAAATACTTTCGACCCATAAACCATAATTGTGTATGATCAAAACCTAACTTATTAGGAATATCTTTGTTTCTATATCGATAGTTTTCTAAAGATGAAGGTTTAAGATTTGTTTCATCCATAAAATATACAACACGTTTTACAATATCCTTATAACCCCCATATTCACTGGGTAAATATTTCTCTACCCATTTATGCTTAAGATAATAATCCATTTCATGTTTTGGAATGTAATTCATTCACAGATTCCTTTAAATGTTTAATTAACGCTGATATTTCCTTCGGATGCTTTTTTCTTAAATATCCATTAATACCCATTTCGAATTCTTCGAAATCATCATAAAGATATCTATCTTCATATATTCGTAATACACCACTTTGATCTTTAAATAACAATAAAATTACATTATTGTCACAAACATCAAAAGCATTTGCAATATGTTCTGAATATAGATTCAAGTCCTCATCTTGCAATTCGCTCCCTTTATCTGTAACAGTTAACAAATTAGCAAAACTTTGAGCAATAGTCATTATGCCTCCAAGAATGTATTAGAAAGCTCCCAGAGACCTCTATTTACATTCACTGTTTTATCAATGCTATTTACGACTCTAACTCTACGATTTCCAACACTTCCACCATAAAGAAGCTTTTCTTGAAGAATATTAAATGTATTCCATAATGTTGGTTTATCTTCTTCCATTCTTTTTGATTTTAATAACTCTAATGGATCTATCTTAATTTCATTCCATCGAATCATTTCTGCCGATTCAGCAAAAAAGACTCTTTCATTTTCATCTAATATTAGTTCTTTTTGACGATTAATATTTTCAACCATCTTAGGCAATTCATCAATAACAGTATATACACCTTCAATTACATTTCCAATAATATCACCCATATGTACAATATGCTGTTCTTGCATAAGCATATTAGGCACAATCATTCCATTAGAACAAATAAATCTAAAAAGACCGCCTAATAAATTATAAGCAGATGAACCATCATGCGAATTAATCAAAACAATTTCAGGGACTTCTTCACCATAAAATCCTTTTATATAATCTTGATGTCGAAACATCAACATATGCTTCTGAAAACCTTGACGATCTTTTTGTTGAACTCTTTGCTCTGATCCTCCAGTTATAACCCAACCTTCTTCATTAAGTTTATTAATAACATCAATTGTCTTTACATGAACATATTTGTTTGAAACGCCATGATAAGACTGTTCTTGAAAAACGCTTGGTAATTTAGCCAATATCTCATTCATTTATTATTCTCTAATAAATCTACTTCTTTTTTAAACGTTGTCATATATTGTTTGTTAAGTTTTAAATCGTCTACCTCACCAATTTCAGATTTACAAAAATCACAGATTTTATAGTGTAAAGGTAAGTTTGTTCTATGTCCACGATATTCTACTTTATTAATTATTAAAGCTAAACTTAAATAGCCGATACCACAACATGGACATTTATTCTTCATCGTATTCTAATGTTTGAACATGTGTTAACCATCTTATAAAATTCTCCGAATTCTCAAAATTTCTTAAAATAGATGTATTATCTATTGATATAATACAAGGTTTCTCACAATTTTTAAAAAGTCCAATTATATATTTAAATTCTCTTGGTTTAGGTTTTATTCTAAATTCAACATCAGTATCGTTAAAATTAGGACTTGCATATTCATTAGTAAAATCTGTCCAATTATTTTCTACACTTGGTATACGAAATTGTAAATTTTCACCATTGGCATAAGCAATAATCTCTTTATACCATTTATGATTCATTTACAGATCTCCTTTACTATTTCAACATTTTGAGATAATTCAGAATTTTCTAATAACTTTATACATTTATTATAATCATTCTCTTGTTAAAAAATCATATTTAATATTAATGCTATTAAAAATATAAAACCTAAACATATAGTAATTAAACTTAATTTATATTCATCCATTTTTACTTACAAACCTTTTTTACTAATTCTATATTTTTTGAAAGTTCAGGACTCTCTAATACCTTTAAACATCTTTTATCAACTTCTTCTAAATGTATACCTAAAATTAAACAAAGAATAATAAGTAAAATAATGCTACTTAAAATTATTTTTGATTCATTCATTTATTATTTCTATTAAATTTTTATTTTTTAATAATTGATATTGTTTTAACCAAGCTTCTTTATATCTATCACTTCGAATTATACTACCCCAAACTTTTATAGAAAATTTATATGAAAAGAAATTAATAAAATCCTTTCTAGAAACTTTTTTTACTTTTGTTAAATCAAAAGCCATAATCAAATTTTCAGCACTATATATAAACCTATCACAATAAATTACATATTCTTCAGTTACTTCCAAGACACATAATACTGGCATTAAATGATCATGCCAATAGTCACCCGGTTCAGGACTTCTAGCGGCTTCTTCATCATTCATTCTATTTGCCATATCCTCTTAAAGTATACAATTTTATCACCATCAAAACAACCAACATTGTATTCTGTAATTAAGTTTAATGCAAGAATTGGATCATCTACCATTATTGCTTCAATATTTTTAATAGAAGCCCTATTAAAAAAATTTGTCCAATCTGTTTTATAATCAATTTTGTCTAATAAAAATTGAATATAGCTTTCATCTTCTTTTTTATTCTCTAAAAATTTAGCTAAAAAGCCTGAGTTAATTTTTTGTGCAGAAATAAATACATATGTTTTCATTTATATTCTCGCTTTAACCATTCTGGAACTTTATACCTATGAAGCATATCGATAAAAATATAATGTTTTAACAAAATATTTGAAATTTGATTATCAAAAGTGATATAAAATGGTTTATCAAATAAACGGGTTAATGCTAATTTACGACCAATTTTTTTAGAATATTGATCATTTTTTGAACAAAAAGCTGCTCCATATACTATTGTATATTTTGAAAAGTTAGTATCTGACTCAACTATATAAGAAACAAGAGTTATACCACCATTATCAAAACGAATATGATTTGTATAGATAGGTTGAACTGCTACATTCATTTTAATTAATACCTCTTTTTTCATGATTTCTTTTTCATTTTAATTTTACTACTCCATTTGCCAGGATATTCCTTTTTAACATCTTTTACACAAAGAAATGTATACCATTCACTAGAATCTGCTAATAATACATTTTTATATTTTCTTATTTCAATTAAATCAATTATAGTGCTATTGTATACTTTATTTTTGTCTTTACGCTTATATAAATAAAGCCCTGGCTTTTTAGGGATTTTATTTGATAAAAAAGGTTTAATAAATTTATTTATTGCTATCTTTTCCATAAAGGTACCATTGCTTAAGTTCTCTTAATTTATCAACAAATAAAGGATCTGATAAAAAACAATTTAATAAAAGTTTAAATAGCTCAAAATATTCTGTAGCAAGCTCCTCTTTTAAAATTATATCTGTTTTTAAATTCGCTTTTATTGCTGTTGTTTCTAAAGTTAACTTTATTTGATTATAATCTCCAGCTTTTGAATTAAAATCAATAGCTGAAATATAATCGCTAAAATCAATGTTATTAATTATAATTTTACCAAGACTATTTGCATTTAAATCTAAAATTACTGTATTCATACTTCTTTCACAAATACCTTTAAACCATAATCTTTGGCAATATTAATCATATGTTCTGTACCTGATGATTTACCATCCCAAATGGCAATTAATGCATCTGCTTTTAATGCCATTTCTTTATTCCGAATATATCCTGCACTTTTTCCGTATTTATTCCATTTAGCTGGACAATATATAATGCTTTTTTTTGTTCTTTTCAGCCCAAGATTCACCTAAGCTATCTACACCCTTAGCCATTCCCGAAACTACACAATCAATCTCAAAAGCAGATTCTTGGATAGCTGTTTTTACTAATGAATAATCAGTTATATTCCTACTACCAGCAATAATCACTTTCATCAAACTCTCCTAAAAATAACACCCTTATCATATTTATTATTTAAATCATGCTAATAACTTTTCAACTTTATTAATAATTTCTTGACTAGCTCTTGAAGAATGTAGTACATTTTCAAATAATTCTTCAAGAGCTTCTAATAATTCTGGAGCAGAAGCAATTAACTTTGCATTCGCTTCTCCGCAATATCCTTGTAAAGAATCACTGCCTTTAATCTTATCTGTTTTGCCTAACTCATGAAAATAAATTTTCGCATGATTAGTGTCTGCATACATGGAATAACTCCATGGACCACCATACAATTTTTTATATTTTTGCATAATAATTACCTACAAACAATTACTTCATCTTCTATTTTTTCAATTTTTCCCAAACTTCTTAGTAGATCTTTTTCTTCTTCTGTAAATTTTTGTTTTACTTCCATTTCTAAAATGATAAATCCATCATCATCTTCATATAATGTAATTGCTTGTTTATGATAATACTTAAAATTAAAAACATCCTGAGCTAAATTTCTAATATCAAAGATATCATCAGGATCTAAATTTATATTAATAGAAAGTCTAATCCCTACTTTAAATCCGTTATAATAATAAGTAATATTAGCATCAAAATGCTTTTTTAGAATTTCAATTACTTCTGGCTTATTAAGGAATTTATACTCTTTATCGAATCTTTCTAAAAGAATCTCTATTTTATTCATAATACTTATGAAAAGATGTTTGAATTTTATGAAACAATTTCTGATCAGAAAAATATACAGCCTTTCTTAATGCAGTTCTAGGTAATTCTTCCCATCCTAGTGCAGCAAATTCATCATCTTTTAATTTACAAATAGCTTTTTTATCCTCTCTACTTGAATTATTAACAAAAAAATCTCTACTTAAAAGAACTGCCGGATTTCCACCATAAAATTTAAAAAGTTCTAAAGCTTTTCTTTTATTTTCAGTCATAGTGATTGTACTGCTTTTAAAAAATCATTATAACAAATATCTACACAAGCCAACTGAATATCATATTCCTTTGTATCCTTTTTCAACTTCTTTAATTTTTTTAAAGAGTTGATATAATTTTGTTTAGCAATATCGATTGAATTTAAAGAAAATTCTAACATTTTACACCCAAATATATTCATATTCGCCTGGTCGTTCTTTCCATTCAAATTGAGAATACCACTCATAATTTTTTAACAGCAATTGCGATCGATGCCCTTGATGAAATCTTTCATTACCAACAATACAAGGTAATGTTTGGTCTATTTCTATATCTAAAATAGTTTGATAAAAATCAAACCATTTAGGATAATTTCTTCCTCTTCTTTTAAGCTCTTCTAAACTATATATACAATATTTAGCTAATGCCCATTTATGATTTATCCATATTTTACTAGCTGGATGATTTTGCCATTTACCTTGAATTAATGCATATGCTTCATTATATACCTGATTACCTAGTCGTTTATTATCTAAAAGACAAACACTATCTAATTCAGCATATGGTAAAAATACTTGCATTATCTCAATATTAATGGTTCTTTACTATATGAATAATGATTTTTTAAAAGTAATGTTTGCTTTGTATAATCATTATAGTCTAAACATGTATAAAATAATCCCATTTCCTTTTCTATATTTACATATGTTCTTGGAAAATTGTTTAAATATGGAAATATCGATAAAGAATAAACAATAGGGCCTGTTACATTCAATACTGCATCAACACCCACAATTTCGTTATTAAATATATCAATATTTCTTATAACATTTTGAATAACACTTTTTAGAAATGGATGACCAGGCCTACATAAAATAAACCATTGTTGAAATTCGCCAAATATTAAACCATTTTGTAATAAAATTGGCCACATTCCTGCATATGGTTTCTTTTCATATGGTTTATTTTCCCAATGTGATAAAAAATATTCATCAGTATCTTTTATTAAATAATCTAAAGGAATTTTACTTATACTTTTTATATCAAGGTATAAACCACCCTGGACATACATTAACAGATATCTAAAGAAATCAGCTCTTGCTGCTCCATAAATAGGATTTATTTTATGATATCTTTTTAGAAATTCAATACCATAAACTTCTTTTATAAATCTTTCACATTCATTATCATCATAAAAACGATATTCCCAATTTTTATTTATATAATTACTTTCCAGAATTGCTTTTTCAAAATCTTTAGGTATATTTTCTTTGCTACTATATGTCCTATGAATTATTTTAGGTATCATTTTAAGATAAGAGGCTCTCTTATTTGTGAATAGTGTGTTTCATCATAACCTAAATGATGCATAAAATTAGTATATAATGAAGAATAATGTATACCAAAATCTCTTTCAATATTGACTAATCGATAATTATTATCCAATAGTTTATCAATAACATTTGAATATACGATAGGCCCGGTATTAAAATAGATATTGAATTTAAATAAATATTCAAATTTATTCGTATATTCATCAATATTTTTTATAACTTGCATGATTACATTTTTTAAAAATATATGTTTAGGCTCACAAATAATAAACCATTGCATATATTCTCCATAATTCCACATATTAGACGTTTTATTCCAAAACATATAATATAAAGAATCATCTCCGGGATATAAAATTTTATCCCAATATGATAAAATATAATTATCGCTTTCTTTTAAAATACTATCAAAAGGCTTATCGATACTAGCTTTAATATCTAAATAAATACCCCCAATTTCATACATTAACAGATATCTAAAGAAATCAGCTCTTGCTGCTCCATAAATAGGATTTATTTTATGATATCTTTTTAAAAATTCAATACCATAAATTTCTTTTATAAATCTTTCACATTCATTATCATCATAAAAACGATATTTATATTGTGGATTTAAATATTTTATATAATTTGAAAAGATGCAAAATTCTGTATCAATTTTCTTATATGTCTGATGAATTATTTTAGGTATCATTGTTTTTAAATATAAAATCCTTATTATTATTATAAACACAAGACCAATTACCTTCAATAATCTTCAAAACTCTTTCTATATTGTAGAATGCTAGTACATCTGTAAATACTATATATTTTTTTATTGAAAAATTTATTATATTTATACTATTACTAATTTGATTAATTATTAATAAATCATATTCAAACTTTTCAGGAAATTGATTTACAAGGTACTTAATTTTTTTATTAAAAGTTCTATAAGCTTCAATCAAGTTGATAATAAAAGGATCTATATTATTAATAATTGTAGTTATTTCACTATCATATACAGCTAATATTTTTAAATATCTTGCATCTAATGTATTTATTTCTAAAATTGTTTTAGATTCTTTTATCAGACTTAATAAAATATTATAATCAAATACTAAATTTTTTACATCAAAAAAATGTTTTATTATAAAAGGTCCACCATACTCCTTTTGATTATTATAAGGTATATTATATATTTCTTTATTAGGGTTAGCTCCCCACTTTATTTGGTACTTTTGCTCACTTTCGCCTGTTAAACGATATAATTCTGGATATTTTTTAGAGGTATTTCCATATGAAAATTTCATAGGATTAAAAAATGGATGTTTAATAATATCAATATTTGCTAATTGCATTCTAAATGTATAATCATTATCTTCATAATATGCTGGATAAAAAATTATATCAAAAATTCCAACAATTTCTAAAATTTTATTATTTATAAGAAAAGCTGAAAAAGAAGAAAACTCTTCACCTCTGTAAAAACTATAGGGTTTGTTTTTTATAAATTCAAGAATTTGTTTAATATTTTTATCAAAGATAATGTCATCATTAAAAATTAATTGATGTGTACAGCCTCTTTTTTGTAATTCATTAATTAATGTATTCCATGATTTAGAAACACCATAATTATAATCCGTTTCAATAATATTAAACCATTCTTCTTTTTTAATATTTTGATGACCATTATCTAAAATTATAAAATCAACGCCTTGATAAATCTCTCTATATACATCTAATGCTTCTTTTAATAGATCATAACGATTAAGTGTTGGGATTCCTATACCTATTTTCATATTTTAAATTTTTAGGATGTACACGATACAAACATTGAGGATAATATGGTGGATTAGTTTTTTCTAACCAATCATACCAATTTCTACGATCTTCATCAAAATATTGAATTATATAATTTAAATTCCAAGCATCAAGAACTTTTAAGAACTCATCTTTATACATGGATTTCTCTTATAATATCAGATTGAACACCTTGAATCAAATCAGTAATATCAAAGATATGATTTATAATATACTTATCTTGATATGTATCTTTATACTCTTGTTTAAAATGTCTTTCAGCTTCTCGTTTATTAATTGTATAATAGCTAATTTCACCAGTATCTGTTGTACAAGAATCTTTATTACTATGTGTATAGCACACAATAAATTCTCGATCTTGCAGTTTTTGATATATCATTAGATTACCTATAAAAAGTATGTTTACCAATTCTTTTAGTACGTTTTAATTTCCATTTAGGCTTTACCTGATGATTATGGAAATGTGTTGCTCCATTTGTAGGATCCTTTATTTTTCCATTTAAAATCCTTTTAGCAATACTTACAGAATCCTCCCAAGATTCGTGTTTTTTATTTACTGGCTTCGTGTAATATTGGCCTGGTTCATACACTACTTTACAAATACTTTTATTGTGTTTTTCAGCTCTATTAAGTACTGTATGACCAACAGCGTGCTTACCTAGCTCAAGTTCGCCCTTTGATTCATTATGGACAACCAAAGCAAGGCAGAGTAGGGAGCTTTTCAGCATTACTCTGTCTCCATAAAAAATTGCCCCTATTTCTAGGGGCGTTTAAAGAATATGGTGGGCCGTCAGGGATTTGAACCCTGGACTAAAGGCTTATGAGGCCTCTACTCTGACCGCTGAGTTAACGGCCCTAAGTGCTGTTTATTTCGACTCTCCAGCACAAAGAGTACTGTACATGTATGAGAGGTGTGAGTTACATTACAGCTGATAAGGTTATTAAAGATACTACATATTAATGCCACTCTTACCTTAACATTAATAAAATCTCAAATGAACAGTTATCTGTTAATTATTTCAACTTGCTAACAGCAACAAATACTACTCATGCAGTGAAGGAGTCATTCTGCAATGTAGCTGACAGAGTTATTATGACATTTCATGTTATTTACACCCCTGCCTTATAAATAACAACCGCTTGCAATTCAGGAATAGAAATCCTTTCCGAAGAACTTCCTTGCAATTTTCCTCTTTTCGTTATCGTTAAGTATACTACTAAGGTATACGATAAAAAAGACTACTGTCAAGAATTCAATTGTGTTCATGATAAAAAATGAAAAAATAAAAAGGAAGTTCTCCCTGACCGAAGCCAGGGATTTAGAAATTACATGCCTAACGAATGATATTCAGCTGTTTTTATGTCTGTATATAATTCGTAGCCACGGTCAGTAACAATACATCCCTGTTCATTTCCCATCTTAAACAGACAGGGTATTCCTTCTTCAACTAGCTTAATAACAGATGCATTATTAATTGGAAGACCATCGGTCATAACCGTCTCAATAACATCGAATAACATAGTTTTTACCTCATATAAAAAGCCAACTGAAACCCGTTGGCGGTTTTGAAGCCGGGTATCGGAATCGAACCGATGTCACTAAGTTACAAATCTAGTGCACTAACCTCTGTGCTAACCCGGCAAGAATGTCTACCAGCCGTACTTGTCGGCTAAGAAGCCGACAACTAATAATACGGCCAGTAGAGTCAACATGATGGCCATGTCCATCATAATACTCCTCTGGCTACAGACCCCACTTGGCCTTTCATATAAGATACTCTATTTTCCTCTTATATAAAGTAACCCAAAGGATGCCTAATAACAAAAATAAAAATAATAACATCATCGTTCTATACAATATCCTTTGTAGATATTATAACCCATAGGACAATCACTTCCTGACTTAAGAATTACATTTTCTCTATGTCCAGCTGTAGGTACACAATATCCTCCTTGAATCATATATCCAATAGGACAATCTGATCCTGATTTTGTAACTGCACCACGACCCTCGGAAGATACACAATATCCGTTTCGTATCATATATCCTGTCGGGCAATCATTACCTACTTTATTAATTGCCTCACTATTAGCTAGAGCAGGCACAAGAGTGATCAAAAGAAATAACTTGTTCATGTTTTATCTCCACAATAAATATAATACCATCTTTCAAGAGCAATTCTTTATCAAAGCTTGAGGATTTTTTTGATATTTCTCCTCTTGAATCGAAGCATTCCCTCCAAGTATTAACATATTCTTTTCTATCCAGTGTTGAATAAAATTCCACGATTTCTCTATGCCCCCGTGGTTTAGAGTACAATCACTACAGTCTTTACGTTCTATTCCGAACTTATCAATGAATAGCTTGTAAGGCCCAGGACAAGTCATAAAAACTAAAGGGCAATAGCAAAACAAGCAATTAAAATCTTCTTCTTTAATACCTGAATGACAGGGAAAGAATTCACATTCTTTATTTATAAATCCTTTAAAATGAATTCCTTGTACCAAGAAATCAGCTTCTCTTTTCATTTACTTTTTCCAAGATAGTTTTTAATAATTCGTCTTTTTCATCTTCTTGTATAAGACGAATGTGAGAATGTCCATCACATATAATTTCTGCAATATACATTGAGTAAAATTCTTTTATATATTTCTTATTTATTTTAGCATCCTTTTTACCACAAATTCTACAAAACATTATTTACACCTAAAGCCTCCTGTTAATTTATCTATTTCTACAATATCTTTAAGCTCTTGTAATATAGAAACTCTTCCAGAATTATATCCAATATAATATCCTGCATATACAAAAACTAATAAAGTTAATAATCCAATTAATCCACTTTTAGCATCTTCACTCATGATAATCTCTTATAATGTTAAATACCCCTCACTTAGAATGTCTAAGTGAGGGGCACAGATGCCAAAAGACTTCTAGGCATCTTGAGCAGTTTCTTGACATACTCGGGTCATCATGATATTATTCGCCAGCAGCTGCCTTTTCAGCAGCCTTCTTGGCACGATAAGC
>WBZM01003700.1_pt1 | contig 11706 bp, 12 predicted proteins | sample 5204271 | NCBI WGS metagenome assembly WBZM01 (sample SAMN12344346, study PRJNA552823) | activated sludge metagenome | biome: Activated sludge suspended growth; feature: Nitrification reactor; material: Wastewater; isolation source: activated sludge from nitrification reactor of wastewater...
ACCGGGTGGAGGCGCCCGCGGTGGGCGGGTTCCTCTGCGGCCGGGAGGCGGCGGCCCGCGCCGGCCACGCGCCGCGCGCCGCCGAGGAGCTGCTGGTGCTGGAGGAGGAGGAGGGGCTCTCCCTCGGCCTCTACCTCGAGGAGTCGGTGCTGGCCGGCGCCGCCCGCGGCGAGCTCGGCGCGCTGGCGCAGGCCGCCGAGGGGGTGAGCCACTTCGTCTACCTGGCCACCCGCGCCGAGGGCGGCCGGCCGGTCTCGCTGCTGGAGCTGGAGGCCCAGGCCGAGGTGGACAAGTTCGTGCTGCTCCTGGCCCCCTGGCGGCGGGAGCGGCCGCGGGTGCGCCGCCGCCGCTCGCGCGCGCTGCGCCGCCGGCTCTTCGAGGAGGTGCGCTACGCCGCCTGGCTGGCGGCCGAGGAGCTGGAGCGCTACCGCGAGGCCAACCGCCTGGCGGCCGGCTACGCCCGCTGGCTGGAGGGGCGCTTCGTGCTGGGCGCCGACCTCGACGGCCTGTGGCGCGAGCTGCGGCGCAGCTACCGGCTCGGCGCCGGCGAGAAGCTCGGGTACCTCTCGGCGCGCGCGCTCCAGTAGCGCCGCCGGCGGCCGCGCCGGAAACGCGAAAGGGCGCCCGCGAGGGCGCCCTTGGTCCATCCGGCCGGGCCTGGGGCCTAGCGGAGGGTCCGGGTCTGCCCGGAGGGGAGGGTGGCCTTCTCCTTGTCGAACTTGCCGGAGAGGGCGTCCTTCACGGCGCGGTCGAAGCGCACCTTGCCGGTGGCGATCTCGCGGAGCGAGAGGACCGGGGCCTTGTTCTTGGTGTTGGCCTGCAGCGGCCGGGCGCCGGCCATGAGCTGGCGGGTCCGCTTGGTGGCGAGGAGCACCAGGGCGAAGCGGTTGTCGACCAGCGGGAGGCAGTCTTCGACGGTGACGCGAGCCATGTGTTCTTCCTTCCGAAATCCCGAAGAGGGGGTGATCTAGCCGGATAGGGGGCGCTGGTCAACCGTCTGCGCCGCCGCGGCGCGGGTCGCGCCGTCCCACCCGGTGGCGTCAGCCAGGCCGAGGGAGCGACCTGGGGCCTGGGTGGTGACCACCACAGGGGTGTGAGGCAGATTCCCCACGCCTTTGGGACCAGGCCCGGCCAGGGCCGCGATATCACTCGCGACGCGATCGCCCTCGCCGCGGGTACGGGGCTTGCTCTCTCCCCGCGCACCGGGACCACGCGGCCCCGGAGCGAGGGAGGCCAGCATGTCGCACGCCAAGCCGAGCCGGGAGACGCTGGACAGCGGGCGCCACACGGTGTCCGGGGTCGACGCGCCGGTCCGTGGCGCGCGGCGGACGCTGGCCGCGCGCGACGCCGCGCTGGTCTTCACGGCGCTGGCGATCCTGGCGATGGTGGCGACGTAGCGGCGCCGGCGGCGCGCGGCGCTAGCGGCCCCAGAAGCCGCCCGCGCCGTGGGTGTCCTTGCGCAGGTCGAGCCCCGGGTCGAGCTTCACGAAGGTGCACATCTCGTTGAGCCGCGAGTAGATGCGGTCGCCCACGCGCTGCGAGAGGCTCATGGCCTCGGCCTCGCGCTGGAAGTCCTTGGAGCGCGTGGCCACGCGGGCGCCCGGCTCCTCGGGGGCGGCGCGGGCGTCGAGGAAGTAGTTGGTGGCGAAGAGCGTGGCCAGGCCGCCGTTGAAGCGCCGGCTGATCAGCTCGTCGAGCATCGACCGCTCCCAGTCGGTGCCGCGCTCCTTGCCCAGCTCGTCGATGGCCAGCACCGGCACCGAGATGAGCGGCTTCAGGATCTCCATCTGGTTGCGGCCGGAGTCGAAGCCCGCCTTGATGTCGGAGAGCAGCAGCATGAACTCGACGTAGCGGCAGGGCACGCCCTTCTCGAGCGTGAGCCAGCGCAGCGTGGCGGTGAGGAGGTGCGTCTTGCCGCCGCCGGGCCGGCCGTAGAAGAGGAAGCCCTTGGAGGGCGCGTCGCCGCGGAACTTTCGGGCGAAGTCCTCGGCCACCGCCTTGGCGGCGGAGTGGTCGGGGCTCCAGACCTTGAAGCCGTCGAAGCTGGCCTTGGCCACCGCCGCCGGGATGCCCACCCGGTTGAAGAGGCCGATGCGCTCGTCGAGGTGGCGGCAGGCGCAGACCTGGGCCTTCGAGCCGCTGGGGCCCGGGACCAGCACCCACCCCGACTCGCCGCAGCGGGCGCAGGCGGCCTGGCAGGCGCAGCGGCGGGCCTGGGCCGGCTTCCCCAGCACCTGGTCGACCAGGTAGCCGGCGCCGGCGCAGGTGGGGCAGGGGGCGCTGTCGCCGGTGCTGGAGGAGGGGCTGGCCATGGCGGGCGCGGACTCTACACCGATCCCCGGAGGCAGGTCAGCCCGGCCTCCCGGGCGGCGTCGAGGAGGCGGATCCGCAGCGATTCCCGGTAGCTGCGACGGCTCTCGCCGGGGCGTCGCGGCCCGGCCAGGAGGCGCACCCGCGGCCCGAGGGCGCCGCGCTGCGGCCGGGGGAGGCCGCCCAGCCAGGCGGCCAGGATGCGCTGGTCGGCGGCGGCGATGGCCGCCTCCACGCGCTCCAGCGGCGTGCCGTCGTAGCGCCCGGCGAGGGCGCGCCAGGCGTCGCGGTAGCCGTCCTTGCGCGGGCCGTCGGCGGCGCGCCCGGCGTCGGTGAGGAGCGCCCGGGCGGCGCCGAGCCGGGCCTCGGCCGCGGAGGCCTCGGCCGGGGGCGGCGGCGCGTCGCCCACGCGCTGCCGCTGGTAGGCGTGCCACTCGTCCTCCACCGCGAAGCGCAGGGCGCGGATGGAGCGGGGCAGGGTGGCGCCCGGCGCGCGCTGCTCCACCAGCTCCTCCAGCCCGCGCCGCAGCCCGCGGCAGACCACCGCCACCGGCAGGCCGCGCCGCTCCCACTCGGCCACCAGCTCCTGGTCGAGGGGCGAGACCATCAGGCCCGCGCCGCGGAGGCCGAGGAAGTACTCGGCGACGACGGTCTGGTAGCCGAGGGCGTCGGGGGGGAGGTCGGACATCTCGGAGGGGAGGGTACCCCGGGGCTCCGACCTCGCCGCGCCCGGCCTACCTCGCCAGCACGCCCAGGATCTCCCGCGCCGACTCGAACCGCGCCTCCGGGTTCTTCTCCAGGCACTTCTCCGCGATGGCGGCCAGGCGCGGCTCGACGCCGGGGTTCACCACCAGGAGGGGCACCGGCGTGCCGTGCAGGATGTCGTGCCAGAGCACCGAGGGGTCCTGCGAGGTGAAGGGCGGCGCGCCGGCCAGCAGCTCGTAGAGGATCACGCCCAGGCTGTAGAGGTCGGCCCGCCCGTCCACCAGGTGGCCCTGCGCCTGCTCGGGCGACATGTAGCGGTAGGTGCCGACCACGCGGCCGGCGCCGGTGAGGGGCTCGACGCCGTCGTCGGGGTACTTCACCAGGCCGAAGTCCATGATGCGGGCCTGGCGCCGGTCGTCCACCATGATGTTGGTGGGCTTGAGGTCGCGGTGCACCAGGCCGCGCCCGTGGACGTAGTCGAGCGCGTCCAGCACCTGGCGCAGCGCGCCGGAGAGCCGCTCCACCCGCCGCGGCTGGTTGAGCGCGACCTGCTGCTCCACCCCCAGCGGCTCGCGCGGCGAGGCGGGCGCGCCGGGGCGCTCGCGCAGCGGCACCGGCGGGTGGAACTCGGAGGGCGCGGTCTCGGGCTCCTCCATCATGGAGGCCAGCGAGCGGATGGCGGCGGCCCCCACGTCGAAGGGCGGGAGGCTGCCGGCGCCGCTCTGCGAGGCGGAGGCCGAGAAGACCGACGGGTCCCGCGCCGCCTGGGCCAGCCGGTGGGCCTCGTCGAGGGCCGGCGAGAGGTAGGTGCGGAGGTCCAGCCCCTCCACCAGCTCCATGGCCAGGTAGGAGTAGCCCTCGTAGACGCCGGCCTCGTGGACCCGCACCACGTTGGGGTGGTCGAGCGCCTCCAGCACCTCGAACTCGCGGGCCAGGCGGCGGGCGGCGCGGGGGTCGACCACCGGCGCGGGGCCCAGCAGCTTCAGCGCCGCGAGCCGCCCGGTCTTGCGGTGGCGGGCCCGGTAGACGACACCGATGCCGCCGCGGCCGATGACCGAGAGGATCTCCCAGGGGCCGACGCAGCGCGGGACCACCGGGGAAGCATAGGGACCCGGCCCTTGCCCGGTCAAACACCGCGGGGCCGTCTCCCGCCTGCGGGAGGCCCCTCCGGGACCGCCGCGGCGCGCCGTCGTGCTATACCCCGCCCGTGCCGGAACCCACCCCGCTCACCGAGCTCGAGGCGCGCGTCCGGTCGCGGCCGCTGCCGCGCCACGTGGCCGTCATCATGGACGGGAACGGCCGCTGGGCCGAGGCCCGCGGCCTGCCGCGGGTGGCCGGCCACCGCGAGGGGGCCGAGGCGGTCCGCGCGGTGGTCCGCACCGCCCGCCGCATCGGCCTGGAGGCGCTCACCCTCTACGCCTTCTCCATGCAGAACTGGGCGCGGCCCGCCGACGAGGTGGGGGCGCTGATGCACCTCCTGCTGGAGTTCCTGGAGTCGGAGCAGGGCGAGATGCAGGAGAACGCCATCCGGCTCAACGCCATCGGCGACCTGGACCGCCTGCCGCCCGACGTGCGCGGGTCGCTGCGGGCGGTCATGGAGGCCACCCGCCGCAACGGCGGCCTGGTCCTCACCCTGGCCCTCTCCTACGGCGGGCGCGAGGAGCTGGTGCAGGCCGCCCGCGCCGCCGCCGCCGCCGGCGCGGTGGACGAGGCCTCGCTGGCCGCCCACCTCTGGACCCACGGCCTGCCCGAGCTGGACCTGCTGGTCCGCACCAGCGGCGAGCGGCGCATCTCCAACTTCCTGCTCTGGCAGGCGGCCTACGCCGAGCTCTACTTCTGCGACACCCTCTGGCCCGACTTCCGCGACGCGGCCTTCCTCGGCGCCATCGCCGACTACCAGGCCCGCGAGCGGCGGTTCGGCCTCACCGGCGCGCAGGTCCAGGCGCAGGGCGGGCGCGAATGAGGCCGGCCTTCCAGGACCCGGAGCGCCGCAGGAACCTGGTGGAGCGCGCCATCTCGGCGCTGGTGCTCCTCCCCATCGCCATCTGGCTCACCGTGGTGGGCGGCTGGCCCTTCGCCTTCCTGGTGGCCGGCGCCGCCGCGGTCTGCGCCTTCGAGCTGCTCCTCATGTCCGGCCCGCCCCGCCAGGTGGAGTGGCTGGGCGTGCTGGTGGCCGGCGCGCTGCCGCTGCTGGCGGCGGTGGCGCCCGAGGGGGAGCTGCTCCCCGGCTGGGCCGGCCTGGCCCTCGCCGTGGCCGCCATCGTGCTGCTCTCCACGCTGCTGCTCCGCCACGACGCCCTGGAGCAGGTGCCGGCGCGCGCCGGCCAGGTGGCGCTCTCCTGGCTCTACTGCGGCCTGCTGGCCTCCACGGTGGTGGGGCTGCGGCTCCGCTTCGGCTTCGACTGGGTCATCCTGGCCTTCGTCCTCACCTGGGCCAACGACACCCTGGCCTACTTCGCCGGCCTGCTCTTCGGGAAGCACAAGCTCAACGAGAAGGTGAGCCCCAAGAAGACCTGGGAGGGCTTCGCCGGCGGCGCGGTGGGCAGCCTCCTCGGCGCCCTGGCCATGCAGCACTGGCGCCTCGAGGTGGAGCTGAAGCCGGGGGCGGCGCTGGCCCTGGGCGCCGGCGCCGCGGTGGTGGGCCCCCTCGGCGACCTGGTGGAGTCGATGCTCAAGCGGGCCTTCGGCGTGAAGGACTCGTCGCGCCTCATCCCGGGCCACGGCGGCCTCCTCGACCGGATCGACGCCCTGCTCTTCGTGGCCCCCTGGGTCTACCTGTTCGCGGCCTACCTGAGGTGAGCCCGGCCCCCCGGCCGTGCTAGGGTCCGCCCCCATGCGTCGGCTCGCCATCCTCGGCTCGACCGGCTCCATCGGCGTCCAGGCCCTCGACGTGGTGGGCCGCTTCCCCGATCGCTTCGAGGTGGTGGCGCTCGCCGCCGGGAAGAACGTGGAGCGGCTGGCCGCCCAGGTGCGGCAGTTCCGCCCCCGGGTGGTGGCCGCCGCCGATCCCCGCGCCGCCGAGGCGCTCCGCCCGCTCGTCCCCGCCGGCACCGAGGTGCTCTCCGGCGACGAGGGGGTGGTGCGGGCGGCCGTGCTCCCCGAGGTGGACTTCGTGCTGGCCGCCATCTCCGGCGGCGCCGGGCTCCGCTCCACCGCCGCCGCCGTCGAGGCCGGCAAGGACATCGGCCTCGCCAACAAGGAGTCGCTGGTGCTGGCCGGCGAGCTGGTGATGCGCCTGGCCGCCGAGCGCGGCTGCGCCATCCTCCCGGTGGACTCCGAGCACTCGGCCATCCACCAGTCGCTGGTGGGGCACAACAGGAGCGAGGTGCGCCGCCTCCTCCTCACCGCCTCGGGCGGCCCGCTGCGCGGCATGCCGGCGGCCGAGCTGCCGGAGGTCACGCCGGAGCGGGCCCTCAAGCACCCCAACTGGTCGATGGGCGACAAGATCACCATCGACTCGGCCACCCTGATGAACAAGGGGCTGGAGGTGATCGAGGCGCGCTGGCTCTTCGGCGTGGAGCCGCGGCGCATCGACATCGTGGTCCACCCCGAGTCGATCGTGCACTCCATGGTGGAGTACATCGACGGCTCGATGGTGGCGCAGCTCGGCGTCTCCGACATGCGCGGCCCCATCAGCTACGCCCTGGGCCACCCGGAGCGGCTGCCCCTGGATCTCGCGCCCCTCGACCTGGCGCGGCTGGGCCGGCTCACCTTCGAGGCGCCGGACCCGGCGCGCTTCCCGGCCTACACCCTCGCCTACCGCGCCCTCGAGCTGGGCGGCACCGCCCCGGCGGTCCTCTCCGGCGCCGACGAGGCGGCGGTGGAGGCCTTCCTCTCCCGCCGCTGCCGCTTCACCGACATCGCCGAGATCTGCGCCGACGTCCTGGCGACCCACCCGGTGGAGCCGCTCCGCTCGGTGGAGCAGGCCCTGGCCGCCAGCGACTGGGGGAAGCGCGAGGCCGCCCGCCGCGTTAGGTGATCCGGACCCCGGCGACTCCGGGGCAGGTGGTGACCGCATGGGAGCAGTCCAGATGGTCCTCGGCGTGGTGGTCCTGCTCGGGGGCCTGATCTTCATCCACGAGCTGGGCCACTTCATGGTGGCCAAGGCCCTCGGCGTGAAGGTGCTCTCCTTCTCCATCGGCTTCGGCCCGCGCCTCCTCGGCTTCCGGCGCGGCGAGACCGAGTACAAGCTCTCGGTCCTCCCGCTGGGCGGCTACGTGAAGATGGCCGGCGAGGACCCCACCCAGGAGATCCCGCCCGAGGACCGCGGCCGCACCTTCCTGGAGCAGCCGCCCTGGAAGCGCATGGCCATCGCCGTGGCCGGCCCGGCCATGAACCTGGTCTTCCCGCTGCTGGCCCTCACCGCGGTCTACGCCGCCGAGCTCGGCACGCCGCGCCCGGCGGCGGTGGTGGGCGTGGTGTCGCCAGGCTCGCCGGCCGAGCGGGCCGGCCTCCAGCCCGGCGACCGCATCCGCTCGGTGCAGGCGCCGGGCGGCGCGCCGGTGGCCATCCGCTACTTCGACGACCTGCGCCAGGTGGTCTCGCCCCACGGCGGCGAGTCGCTGCTCTTCGTGGTGGAGCGGGCCGGCCGGGAGCTGCCCTTCACCATCGTCCCCGGCGGCGAGACCGAGAGCGACGGCGTGCTGGTGCGCCGCCGCGGCATCATCGGCGTCTCCCCGCTCTACGCCTCGGCGCTGGTGACGCCGGCGCCCGGCCAGGCCACCCCGCTGCAGCCCCTCGACGTCGTGACCCGGGTGGGCGATCGGCCGGTCCGCCACGCCGTGGACCTGGCGGCGGCGCTGGGCGCGGCGGCCTGCGCGCCGGTCTCCATGGAGGTGCGGCGCGGCGCCGGCGAGGCGCGGTCCCCGGTGAGCCTGGAGGCGGTCCCCACCTGCCTGCCCGGCGGCGCGCCGGCCGTGCTGCCGGCCGATCCGCTGGTCTCCACCGTGGTGGCCAGGGTCGAGCCGGGCTCGCCCGCCGCGGCGGCCGGCCTGGCCCGCGGCGACGCCATCGCCGCCATCGACGGCAAGCCGGTCCACTCCTTCCGCGACATCGAGGCCCTGGCCCCGGGCTTCGCCATCGGCAAGCCCATGACCCTCGCCATGCGCGACGGCCGGAGCCTGCAGCTGGTGCCCACCGCCGAGAAGTACAAGGATCCGGAGACGCGCGAGGAGCTGGAGCGCCCCCGCCTCGGCTTCGCCCCGGACGACCGGGTGGGGCTGGACCTCAAGGCCCTGCTGGTGGAGACCGTCCCCTACCGCGCCGGGTTCGGCGAGCTGGTGGGCCGGGCCTGGACCACCTCCACCGAGGCGGCCCACAGCATGGCGGTGGGCATCGCCATGATCGCCACCGGCCAGATCAGCGTGCGCAAGGTGGGCGGCCCGCTGCGCATCTTCGCCATCGCCGCCGAGTCGGCGCAGCAGGGGCTCGACAGCTTCCTCTGGATGATGAGCCTCATCAGCATCAACCTCGGCCTGATGAACCTCCTGCCCATCCCGGTGCTCGACGGCGGCCACATCGTCACCGCCCTGCTGGAGGGGGTGACGCGCCGCCGCCTCTCGCTGCGGGTGCGCGAGGTGGCCAACTGGGTCGGGCTGGCGCTGGTGCTGGCCCTGATGGCGGTCGCCCTGACCAACGACATCCGCTGGATCCGGGGGTAGGCTCTCCCGGCCATGCTCCTCGCCGCCCTCGACTCCGCCACCCTGGTCCTCTCCTGCGCCCTCCTCGAGGTGGACGAGGCCGGCGCCCGCCTGCTGGCCGAGCGGACCGAGCCGGCCCCGCGGGCCGTGCCCGGCGGCGCCCCGTCGGGCCACGGCAGCCGCCTCCCCGGGGCCATCGGCGACCTGCTCACCGCCTGCCAGAAGCGGCTCCCGGACGTGGACGCCTACGCGGTGGGGCTGGGCCCCGGCTCCTTCACCGGCCTGCGCATCGGCCTGGCCACCTTCAAGGGGTTCGCCTACGCCAACCGCCGGCCCATCGGCGGCGCCTCCAGCCTGGCCGCCATGGCGCTGGCCGCCGCGCCGGCGGCGGGGGCGGGGGCGCTGCTCCTCCCGCTCCTCGACGCCAAGAAGGGCGAGGTCTACGCGGGCTTCTACGCCCCCACCGCCGACGGCGGCGTGGCGCCGGTGCGCCCCGACGCGGCCCTCTCCCCCGAGGCGCTGCTGGCCCTCCTGCCGGAGCTGCCGGCCGGCCTGGAGCCCCTCGGCTTCGGCGAGGGGTACGAGGCCATGGCGGCGCGCCTGCAGCCGCGCCTCACCCAGCTGCGCACCGAGGTGCGCACCCCGGGGGCCGGTGCGGTGGGCCGGCTGGCGGCGGCGGCCCTGCGCGGCGCCCCCTTCGACCAGCAGCGGCTCTCGGCGCTGGAGCCCCACTACGTGCGGGCCAGCGAGGCCGAGGTGAAGTTCCCCAACGGCCTGCCGCCCATCAAGCTCTAGCGGGCCGGGCCGTGCCATGATGCCGGTCCAACGCGGAGGGGCGCCGTGACCATCACCTGGGATCCCAAGCTCGAGACCGGCATCGCCGAGATCGACGAGCAGCACCAGCTCCTCTTCCGCAAGGCCGCCTCGGTGCTCGACGCCGTCCAGGCCGGGCAGGGCGGCCTGGAGCTCCAGCGCACCATCCAGTTCCTGGCCGACTACGCCGCGCTCCACTTCGAGACCGAGGAGCGCTTCATGCGCGCCGCCGGCTTCCCCGAGGCGGAGGAGCACGCCGAGATCCACCGGCGCATCAACCGCCGCCTCATGGAGGTGGCCGCCGACTTCAACGCCGACGGCGCCACCGCCGGCCTGGTGGCCGACGTGGAGGCCATGATGCGGGGGTGGGTCACCTTCCACATCATGGAGAAGGACAAGGCGCTGGCCGACTGGATGGCGAGGAGCGCGGGCGGCCGGTAGCCGCCCCCGCCCCGCCCGCCTACTGCAGCGTCTCGGCGAAGAGGGCCTTCATGGCCTGCCAGGAGCGCCGGTCGGCCACGGCGTTGTAGGCCGCGCCCTTGGAGTTGTCGTTGCCGGCGTCCGGGATGGTGAAGCTGTGGACGGCGCCGGAGTACTTCACCAGCTGCCAGTCCACGCCGGCGGCCCGCATCTCCGCCTCGAAGGCCGCCACCTGCTCCGCCGGCACGTAGGGGTCGTCGGCGCCGTGGAGCACCAGCACGTGGGCCTTGATGTTCTTGGCGTCGGCCGGGGTGGGCGTGTCGAGGCCGCCGTGGAAGGAGACCACCGCCGCCACGTCGGCGCCGGAGCGGGCCAGCTCCAGCGCGGTGGTGCCGCCGAAGCAGTAGCCGATGGCCGCCACCTTGGGCGCCTCCACCAGCGGCACCTTGCGCAGCTCGGCGAGGCCGGCGCGGACCCGCTCCCGCAGCAGCGCCCGGTCGCCCTTGTACTGGCCGGCCAGCTTGCCCGCCTCGGCGGGGCCCTTGGGCCGGACCCCCTTGCCGTAGATGTCGGCGGCGAAGGCCACGTAGCCGAGGCGCGCCAGCTGGTCCACGCGCGCCCGGGTGTTGGGCCCCACCCCCAGCCAGTCGTGGATCACCAGCACGCCGGGACGCTTGGCCGGGCCGCCGGCCTCGTAGGCCAGGTAGCCCTCCAGGACGGCGTCGCCTTGCTTGTACTCGACCACCTTGGTGACCAGCTCGGCGCGGGCGGGGGAGGGGAGGAGGAGGCCGACGGCGAGGGTCGCGGCGGCGAGGGACGGGGTCAGGGCGCGGTGACGGTGGGTCATGGCCAGGATGCCTAACGGGGCGGGGCGCCGCGGCAACCGGAAGCCGGGGTCGCAGGTCTTCACCTCATGGCGCGAGCATCCCCGGGCGGGCTGCGCTAGAAGTCGGGGCTCGATGGAACCCGCCGTCTTCCGCCCCGTCCTCCGCGGCCAGCTCCGGGCCGTCCTCCTCGGCGCCGGGGGCGGCCTGGTCCTCGGCCTGGTGGCCGGCATCCCGGCGCCGCTGGCCGCCCTCTTCGGCGGCGTGGCCGCCACCATCGCCACCGCCGCCCGCCACGCCTTCGGCCCGCGGCTGGTGGCCGACGAGCAGGGGCTGCGCCTCCTCGGGACCGGCGCCCCCCTGGCGGCCGCCTGGGCCGACCTGCGGCTCGGCTTCGGCCGGGCCCAGCGCCCCGACGGCGGCGACCTGCAGCGCTACGCCATGGTGGCCGATCCCGCCGGGCGCGGCTTCGCCTTCGGCGACCTGGGGCGGCTCGGGCCGTGCGAGCCGGTCCGCGGGCCCGACGGTCAGCCGGTGCCGGTGGTGGACCTGCAGGACGCGCCGCTCCTCCTGGCGCTGCTGGTGCAGCGGGTGCCGGCCTGGCAGGTGCTGCCGGAGTGGCTGCTGGAGGTGGCGGCGCCGCCGCCGCTCGAGACCCCGACCTCGGACCCGACCTCGAACCCGACCCCGATCTCGACCCCGATCTCGACCCCGACCTCGACCCCGACCTCGACCTCGCCCCCGACCTCGACCGCGACCTCGACCGCGACCTCGACCGCGACCTCGACCCCGACCCCGACCCCGACCTCGACCTCGACCCCGACCGCGACCCCGACCGCGACCTCCGGTCCGCCCCCCTCTCGCCCCTCCCGCTTCGGCTTCCTCGGCGTCCTCGCCACCCTCGGCACCAAGCTCGCCGGCGCCGTGACCAAGCTCGGCGCCGGGGCGCTCAAGGCGGCCAAGGGGACCAACCTCGCCATGGCCGCGGCCACCGC
>WBZM01003701.1_pt1 | contig 11702 bp, 10 predicted proteins | sample 5204271 | NCBI WGS metagenome assembly WBZM01 (sample SAMN12344346, study PRJNA552823) | activated sludge metagenome | biome: Activated sludge suspended growth; feature: Nitrification reactor; material: Wastewater; isolation source: activated sludge from nitrification reactor of wastewater...
GTCTGGCCGCCGATCCTGATTTCTGCGCCGACCGCGCGCTTGCCGTCGAACAGTATCTTCAGGATCTGCGCCCCCGTCTGCACGGACAGGTTCGGGCGCTTGCCGATGTAGGGATGGATATAGGCGCGCGCGGCGCTGCAACGCTCGCCGTTGATCTGCGTCACCTGATAGACGCCGCAGCCTTCCTGCCTCGCGCCGTTGAAATCCGACGTCAGCGGCAACTGGCATTCGCGCACGGCGTCGAGAAACTTCTGCTGGAACGGATTGCCGGTGCGCAGCTCGGCCACGTTGAGCGGCCCGCCCTTGCCGTGGAATTCGTCGGCGTGCGTCTCGTTGTTTTCGGACCTGCGGAAGTAGGGGAGCACGTCGGCGTAGGACCAGCCGGGATTTCCGAGCGCGGCCCAATGGTCGTAATCCCAGGCGTGGCCGCGGATGTAGACCATGGCGTTGATGCTGGAGGAGCCCCCCAGCGTCTTGCCGCGCGGCTGATAGCCGCGCCGCCCGCCAAGGCCTTTCTGGGGCGTCGTCTCGTAGGCCCAGTTCCTGATCTTGCGCGGCAGCATCGCGGCGGCGGCGAGCGGCGTCCAGATCATCCAGTGCCTGCCGTCGTCGCCGGCCTCGAACAGGCCGACGCTCGTCTTGGGGTCTTCGCTCAAGCGGCCCGCGACCGCGCACCCGCCCGACCCGCCGCCGAGGACGATAAAATCGAACTCTTCCACGATCCGCCTCCCTTGTGGTTTAGCCATAAACTATATGAATTCGGACGCGGCGTGAACCCTTCCCGCCGCGTTGCCATTTCCCGCCGCCCCCGGCAGGATCGCAGCCCAAACGGAGACGAAGCATGACGCCCCTGGTTCTGACGCTGATTGGCGACGACAAGCCCGGCCTCGTCAATGCGGCGTCGGAAGCGGTGGCGGCGCATGGCGGCACCTGGCTCGAAAGCCGGCTGGCGCGGCTCGCCGGCAAATTCGCCGGCATCGTGCTGATCGCGGCGCCGGACGAGCGGACGAACGAACTGGTCGAGCGACTGCGGGCGCTGGAAAGCGCCGGCCTCAAGGTCGCGGTCGAGCGTGGCGCGGCGCAGGCGGCGCCGACGGCCGGCGCGCGGCGCCTCGATATCGAGGTCGTCGGCCACGAGCGGCCGGGCATCGTGCGCGACCTGACGCAGACGTTGAAGAACCTCGGGGCGAATATCGAGGAATTTTCGAGCGGCGTCGAAAGCGCCGCCTTCACCGGCGCGGAAATGTTCCGCGCGAAAATCCGCGTGGGACTGCCGGACACATTGTCGCCGGCCGAACTGCGGCGCACGCTGGAGCGGCTCGCCGGCGAGATCATGGTGGATCTCACGCTGCGCGACGAATGAAGCGCGCTCCCGGGCCGAAACACTTAACCGGCCCTTAATCCGCCTTCGTTACTCCTCATCAACGCCGTCTCGACAGGGCGAAGGACGGACATGTGGGGCTTTGGCGGAGGCAAGAAGAAGCCTGATCGCGGCGCGCGTCGGGAGCCGGGTTTCGACGATCCGCGCGGCGAAGCGCTGCGCGCCGAGCCCGACGACCGGGTTTCCGGCGGGCCGCGCGGCAGGCGCGGCGGGGACGGACGCCGCGAACCGCGCCTGAACACGGATGGCGACTTGCGCGCCGATCCGCGGGAGAGATCTGTGGGCCGCAGGAAAGGCGAGAGCGACGGCGGCGGGCGCGCAAAGGCGCGGCGCAAGCGTCGGTCGCGCTCGCTTGCCGGCCAGCTTCTGTACTGGGTTCTGGTGCTCGGCGTCTGGGGCGTGATCGCGACGACCGGCGTCTTCGCCTATTACGCCGCGCAATTGCCGCCGATCGACCAGCTCGCCGTGCCCAAGCGTCCGCCGAACATCGCCATCCTGGGCATCGACGGCGAAGTGCTCGCCAATCGTGGCGACACGGGCGGGCCGGCCATCCGTCTTGCGGAGCTGCCGCCTTACCTGCCCAAGGCCTTCATCGCGATCGAGGACCGCCGCTTCTATGCGCATTGGGGCATCGACCCGATGGGCATCGGGCGCGCGCTCGTCTCCAACGTGACGAAGCGCGGCGGCGGCATGCAGGGCGGCTCGACGCTGACGCAGCAGCTCGCCAAGAACCTGTTCCTGACGCAGGAGCGCACCTTCAGCCGCAAGATTCAGGAGGCGATCCTCGCGCTGTGGCTGGAGCGGCGATATTCGAAGGACCAGATTCTCGAACTCTATCTCAACCGCGTCTATTTCGGCTCGGGCGCCTATGGCGTGGAGGCCGCCAGCCAGCGCTATTTCGGCCACGGCGCGCGGCAGGCGACGCTTGCCGAATCGGCCATCCTCGCGGGCTTGATGAAGGCGCCGACCAAGCTCGCGCCGAACCGCAATCCGGAAGGCGCCAACGAACGCGCCACGCAGGTCATCACCGCCATGGCGCAGGAAGGCCACATCACCGAGGCGATGGCCAAGATCGCCCTGGCGCGGCCGGCGACGGCGCAGCGCGACACCGGCGGCGCGTCGATCAACTACGCCGCCGACTACGTGATGGACGCGCTCAACGACACGGTCGGGGCGATCGACGAGGACCTCGTCGTCACCACCACGCTCAGCGGCGAGATGCAGAAGGCGGCCGAGCAGGCGCTGAACGAGGAGCTCGACAAGAAGGGCGCGAAATTCGGCGTCTCGCAGGGCGCGCTCGTTTCGCTCGATCCGAACGGCGCGATCCGCGCGCTGGTCGGCGGGCGCAATTACGCCGAGAGCCAGTTCAACCGCGCGGTCGCCGCCAAGCGCCAGCCGGGCTCGGCGTTCAAGCCCTTCGTCTATCTCGCCGCGCTCGAACGCGGGCTGACGCCCGAAACGGTGCGCGAAGACGGTCCCATCAATGTGAAGGGCTGGCGGCCGGAAAATTACAGCCGCGAATATTTCGGCCCGGTCACGCTGACCAATGCGCTGGCGCTGTCGCTCAACACGGTCGCCGTGAAGCTCGGCCTCGAAGTCGGGCCGAAGGCGGTGGTCGCGACCGCGCGCCGCCTCGGCATCCAGTCGGAATTGCAGCCCAACGCCTCGATCGCGCTCGGCACGAGCGAGGTGACGCCGCTGGAGCTGGTGTCGGCCTACGCGCCTTTCGCCAATGGCGGCATCGGCGTGCAGGCGCACATCATCACGCGGGTGCGCACCGCCGACGGCAAGCTGCTCTACCAGCGGCGCGGCTCGTCGAACGGTCGGCTGATCGAGCCGCAGTACGTGGCGATGATGAACGCGATGATGGAGGAGACGCTTCAGACCGGCACGGCGAAGAAGGCGACGCTGCCGGGGTGGCAGGCTGCCGGCAAGACCGGCACCAGCCAGGATTTCCGCGACGCGTGGTTCGTCGGCTACACGAGCGCGCTGGTGACGGGCGTGTGGCTCGGCAACGACGATTCGTCGGCGACGAAACACGCCTCGGGCGGCAATCTGCCCGTGGAGGTGTGGAGCAAGTTCATGCGCGCGGCGCTCAAGAATCAGCCGGTGGCGGCGCTGCCGGGCGGCGCATGGCGGCCGGCGAACCTGCCGACGCCGCCGTCGAGCATTCCCGTCGCGCGGGGACCGGACCCGGCGGGGCCGGCGGCGGCGCCTGGCGCGCCTGCGCCAACGCCGATCGCGCGCGGCGGCGGGCAACCGACGCAGCTCGGCCGCGCGCGCACGCGCCCGGACAATGACCTGCTGCCGCCCGAGGATGTCGGCGAGCAATCCGCGTCGCGCGACACTGCGCCGCGCGAGAAGAATTTCCTCGAAAGGCTGTTCGGCGGGTAACCGCCTCAGCGGTACCAGACCTTCGGAAAGAAATCGCCGCGGCCTTCCGGCGTCATATCGAGCAAGCCCCAGAGCGGATCGACGAGATCGCCAGCGCGGTGATCCTGACCGGGCGCCGGCGGCGCGAAGCTCATCTCAGAGCCCCAGAAATGCCGGATGGCGCCGTCCTGACGGCGAAAGACGTTGAAGATCGTCTCGTCCCAGTTCTCGCCGTCGCCCACCTTGTGCTGCTTGCGCATGTCGGGCGCGAGTTTCGACGTGTCGCCGAAATAATCGGCGTCGTAGCTATTGCCCGCGGTCGACAGGAGCGAAAGCTGCTCCCAGCGGCGCTCGTGCGCCCATGCGGCGAGACGCGCGATCGGCGACTTCGCGACAACGTGAAGCGCCGCCCGCCGCCCGATATGCCGCGCCGCGCCGTCTATGCCGTCGAGCAGATGCGTGCAGCCCGGGCACGGCAAATCTCGCTCGGGGCCGTACATGAAGCTGTAGAGGATGAGCGTGTCGTGCGGGCCGAACAATTCCGACATCCGCACCATCTCGGGCATGGCTGTCTTGCCGATGCGCTCGAAGACATAGTCCTGGGGAACTTCGCCGCCCGCAGGCAGGGCTCGGCGCCTGGCGGCGACCGCCTCGGCCTGAGCCCGTAGCGCAATCTCGTCATCAAGGAGCGCGTTGCGCGCGGCCCGGTAGGCCGCGCTCTCGTTCGGATAGCTCAAATGCGCCATGCGGCGACCTCCCTCATTCAGGAGGCTTGAACCCGCTGCGACGCAGCCGGTTCCCGCATCGTTCGCGTCAGTGGACGCTCACCGTCTGGAGCTGGTTTTCCCAGGCGCTGGCGATCGCCGTGTCGCGGGAATCGGCGAGCACGATCGGCGCGCCTTCGGCCGACAGAAGCGCAAAGAGCTTGAGGCCGGGGTCGACTTCCGGCGCCTGCGGGAACAGCCGCTTGACGTCGTCCGAGGTCATTTCGCGGACATAGGCGACCTGACCCGCGCCGAGCTTGGCGAATTGTTCGGGGGTGAAGGGCGATTGGGTCATCTTACTCTCCTTGCGGCCCAGATGGGCCCGCTCATTTCCACGCCGAACTCAGTCGCTCGTGGAAATATCGATCTTGCGGATGATTCGTTCCGGCTCGGGCCGGACGAGATCGACCGAAAGAAGTCCATTGGACAGGTCCGCGCTCAGCACCTGCATTCCCTCGGCAAGCAGGAAGGCGCGCTGAAACTGCCGGGCGGCGATGCCGCGATGCAGATAGTTGCGCTCCCGGTCGTCCTGCTGGCGGCCGCGGATGACGAGCTGGTTCTCCTCCACCGTGATCTCGAGCTGGCTGCGGGTGAAACCCGCCACCGCCAGCGTGATGCGCAGGCGGTCCGGCTCGCTCTCGGTGCGGGAGAGGCGCTCGATGTTGTAGGGGGGATAACCGTCGCCGGCGGCGCGCGTCACACGGTCGAGCGCACGCTCGATCGTCTCGAACCCCAGCAGGAAGGGGGAATTCAGGGTAGGCGTACGCGACATTGGAAGCCCCTCAGGCGCCTCGGCTCGCGACGCCCGTTCCGGCGCGCCGCGCTCACCGAATATGGGCGACGGGCAGGAGCCGTTCAAGTCCCGCCACGCTTCCGCAAACATGGCGGTGGTTTGACGAGCGGCGCGGCAATAGTTTAGCTGACGACGGCCGCCGCCCCGGGCGCGGCCACTGGCGCACGCCTAGGGGTTAATGGTAAGGGTCGGCGTCGACCTGCGGCCATGGCGCCGTATTGACGCAATCAGGGGCGGTTCGTCCCGCAACCGGAACGTCTCTGCGTGGCGAAAAAGCACAAAAGCCTCTCGGAATACGCCTACAGGCGCTACCGCCTGGCCGGCAGCGCCATTCTCGAGGAACACGGCAATCCGTTCTTCGCGCCTACCGACACGCTCAAGGCGGAAATCCAGGCGCGCGGGAACGGACATTTCGTCTCCTTCGCCAACTACGACTATCTGGGCCTCGCCGAACACCCGGAAGTGAAGGCGGCCGCCCACGAGGCGATCGACACGATGGGCGTGGGCGCGCTGGCCTCGCGGCTGGTCGGCGGCGAACGCTCGACCCACCAGAAATTCGAGGACGACCTCGCGAAATTCCTCGGAACCGAGGCGACGCTCTCGCTGGTTTCGGGCTATCTGACGAACCTGACGGTCATCACCCATCTGATGGCGAAGCGGGACGCGATCTTCCTCGATGAATTGTCGCACAACAGCGTAGCGACCGGCGCGCGCACGTCCGACGCCGACAAGATCGTCTTCCGCCACAACGACCTCGACCATCTCGACCAGCTTCTCACCGAGCATCGCGAAAAGTACCGCAACGCGCTGATCGTCGTGGAAAGCCTCTATTCCATGGACGGCGACACCGTCGACCTCGGCCGCATCTGCGATATCAAGGAAAAGCACGGCGCCTGGCTGCTCGTCGACGAGGCCCATTCGATCGGCGTTCTCGGCGAGCGCGGCGCGGGCCTGTGCGAATATTGCGGCGTCGACCCGAAGCGCGTCGATCTGATCATCGGCACGCTCTCCAAGAGTTTCGCGTCCTGCGGCGGCTTCGTCGCCGGCAGCCGCGTGCTGATCGACTGGCTGAAGTTCACCCTGCCGGGTTTCGTTTATTCGGTGGGCCTGTCGCCCGTGATCACCGCCGCCGCCGCCAAGGCCCTGGAATTGATGCAGAAAGAGAGCTGGCGCATCGCCAGGCTCTCCCACAACGCCGAATTCCTGCGCGACACGGCGCAGGCCGCGGGCCTCGACACCGGCCCGGCGATCGGCCGCGCCGTCATTCCGATCCTGTTCAATTCGGTCTGGGAAACCATGGCCGTCTCCGAGCACCTGCTGGAGCACGGCATCTACGTGCCGCCGGTGGTGCAGGTCGGCGTGCCCAAGGACAAGCCGCGCCTGCGCTTCTTCATCTCGGCCAACCACACCGAGGAAGAGATCCGGCAGGTCGTGCAACTCATCGTCGAGCGCCCGGTGATCGAACCGCCGCGCACGCCGCTGGCCGGCGAACAGCCCGCCGCCGCCCTCTGAGTTGCTGGAACCGGTATAGATCGCGAGTCGCGGTTTGGCCTGAACGCCCCCGCATGGTATGGGCGGCGCCATGTCCGAGGCACCACCACGCCCGAGCGCCATCGAGATCGTCCCGGTTTCGGGCCTCCGCGCCTTCATGGAATTCTGCCGCGTTCCGCGCCGGCTCTACCGAGGCCAGAAGGGCTTTTCGCCCTCGCTCGACGCCGAGCGCTGGACGATGTACGCGCACAAGCTCAATCCCCACTACAAGCTCGTGCGTTCGCAGGCCTTTCTGGCCAAGCGCGACGGCGACACGGTCGGGCGGATCGAGGCGCAGGTCTATAACGACGCCGTCCCCAATCAGGCCTCGCCCTACCAGTTCGGGTCGCTCGACGCGATCGACGACCGCGACGTGGTCGCGGCGCTGCTGAAGGCGGCCGAAACCTGGCTCAAGTCGCAGGGCGCGCGCGTGATCCACGGGCCATTCTCGCCCTCGATCAACGCGGAATGCGGCATGCTGATCCAGGGTTTCGAGGCCATGCCCATGGTCTTCATGCCCTGGCACCCGCCCTATCTGAGCCGCCACGTCGAGGCTCTCGGCTATGCCAAGGCCCGCGACCTCATATCCTACGGCTACGACGTCTCGGCCAGGGATCGCGACGCGACGCCGCTGCTGCTCAACCGCCCGGAATGGCGGGCGCGGCTGAAATTCCGTCCGCTGCGCATGAAGGACCTCGCTTCCGAGGTCGACCTGATGACGCGGCTGTTCAACGACGCCTGGTCCGGCAACTGGGGATTCACGCCGATCACGCGCGACGAATTCAAGTCGATGGCCGACAGCCTCCAGTTCCTGATGACCGAAGACTACGGCTTCGTCACCGAGATCGACGGCGAGCCGGTGGCGTTCGGCATCATCGTGCCCAACCTGCACGAAGTGACCGCCGACCTCGACGGGCGGCTCTTTCCGCTCGGCCTGCCCAAGGCGATCGGCCGCATTCGCAAGAAGGCCTACAAGTCCGGCCGGCTTGCGCTATTCGGCATGACGCAGGCGCTGCACAAGAGCGCGCGCGGGGGCATCGTCGTCCTCACGATGATCGAGGAGCTGCGCCTGCGCAGCCGCAAAGTTGCGCTAGATCATGTAGAATTCGGCTGGGTTCTGGAAGATAACGCCGGCATGCGCAGGCCGATCGAGATGAGCGGCGCTAAAATCGACAAGATTCATCGTATCTACGAGAGGCGTCTCGACGGCGCGCCGCAAACGGCTGTCATGGCCGCGGCGCAGGCCGAGTGAGACCGGAAAGACAGATATGAACCTGACCGTGCCCGTAACCGCTCTCGGCGTCGACCGTTCTCACGTCGATCGCCGCAAGGCGATCCTCGCCGCCCATCCGGAGGTCGCCTCGCTGATGGTGCGCGATATCCGCACCTTCTGGATCACCGCCGGCATTTTCCTGCTGCAGCTCGGCATCGCCGCATGGATGGGCGGGCTCGGCATGGGCTACTGGTGGGCGACGCTGCTTCTTGCCTATTGCGTCGGCGCCTTCGCCAATCACGCCATGTTCGTGATCATCCACGACTCCATCCACAACGCCGTGTTCGCAAGCCCGACGCTCAACAAGTGGAACGCGATCCTCGCCGATCTGCCGAACGCCTTCCCGACCGCCATGGGCTTTCGCTGCTACCACGTGAAGCACCATTCGCATCTGTCGAGCTACGACTACGACGCGGACGTGCCGAGCGACTGGGAGGCCAAGCTCGTCGGCAACGTGTGGTGGCGCAAGGCGCTCTGGCTGTTCTTCTTCCCGGTGATGCAGCTCACCCGCATCTATCGTCTGAAAGGCACCGTGCCGATCTGGGGTCCGTGGACCTACGTCAATTTCGCGGTGATCGCCGTGTTCGACGTCCTGGTCTGGTATTTCCTCGGCGGCAATGCGCTGTTCTACCTCCTCGCGTCCTTCTGGTTCTCGGTCGGCCTGCATCCGCTCGGCGCGCGCTGGATCCAGGAGCATTACGCCGCCTGGCCCGGGCAGGGCACGTTCGACTATTACGGCCCGCTGAACTTCTTCGCGCTCAACATCGGATATCACAACGAGCACCACGACTTTCAGGAAATTCCGTGGACGCTGCTGCCAAAGCTGAAGGAGATGGCGCCAGAATTCTACAACGACCTGCATGCGCACAAGTCGTGGGTGAAACTGTTTTTCGACTTCATCTTCAATCCGCGCTTCTCGCTGCTCTCGCGCACTGAAAATCTCGCGCTCGAGGGCAAGCCCATGGCGCCGGCGGAGTAAGCATGAGCGACGCAACCCAGGGCGCGCGCGACCCTTACGCGCACATGTCGACGGCGGGCATGAGCAAGGCGGAGCTGCTCGCCGCCTCGCCGCGCATCTTCGACAATCCGATCCTCGACAAGCTGTCGCGCGTGCCCTGGTGGTTTCCGCTGCTCTACCTGCCCTTCGCCGCGTGGATCGGCTGGAAGGGCGCGATGGAGCAGCCGGCGTTCGTCACCGTCGCCTCGCTGATCTTCGGCTATATCGCCTGGACGCTCAGCGAATATGTCTTCCATCGGTGGCTGTTCCACACGGAATTTCCCGGCAAGATCGGCGAGCGCATCCACTTCCTGCTGCACGGCGTGCATCACGTGCATCCCAGCGATCCGCTGCGTCTCGTCATGCCGCCGCTGATGAGCCTGCCCTTGATGGCGCTCGCCTATGTGGTGATCGCGGCGCTGTTTGCCGCGCCGATCTCCTACACGGTGACGGCCGGGTTCCTGTTCGGCTACGTGCTCTACGACGAAATCCACTTCCACATTCACCATCGCCCGCCGCGCACGAAGGTCGAGCAGATTTTGCGGCGCGCGCACCTGCTGCATCATTTCCGCGATCCGCTGCGCGGCTACGGCGTGAGCTGCCCCTACTGGGACGATGTGTTCGGCACGGGCTACACGAAGGACGACAAGCCGGGCGAGAAGCCGGTCTAGGGCAGTCGTCGTTTGCGCGGCTCCTCAGGATGAGGACGCTTGAATTTTCGGCCAGACTTTCAGGATGAGGGTTTGTGCAAGACGCTCGTGGCGCGCTACGCAAACCCCGGCGGCGCCACGAACGCCCGGTACTGATCCTCCAGCAATTGCGCGAACCTGATCGCGCTGTGGTCCATGTAGGCCGGCGCGACGATCTGCACGCCGACCGGCAGGCCGTCGGCCGCCTGTCCGAGCGGCGCGATGGTGGACGGCAGGAAGACCATGCCGGAATAGCCCGCCCAGAAAAGCTGCGTCGTGGTCGGCTGGTCCTTGCCGTCGACGGAAATCATGCGCTCCCAGCGCTCGCCGGTCTGCATGTGCGGAAACGCGGTCGTCGCCGCCGTCGGGCAGAGCAGCAGATCGAAGCGCGTGAAGAAGCGCGCCCAGTCCTGAACCATGCGCGCGCGCCTGTTGTTCCAGCCGAGCCATTCGCGATGGCCCATCGTATTGGCGCGCACGTGCCAGGCGTAATAATCGTCCCGGCCCGCCGCGTCGTCGCGCGCCGCGCGCAGCTTCTCGTACATGGCCTCGTCCAGCGCGCCGCTCGTCGCCGACCGCAAGAGCATGATGTAGGTCTCGTGCGCTTCCGCCGGATCGACGGGGCGCGCGACGCGGTCGACCTGCGCGCCCTGCCTCTCCAGGAAGTCCGCGAGCGCCTCGATTTGTTCGCGCACGGCGCCATCCACCGGAGCGGTCGCGGCGTCCGACATGACGGCGACGCGGAAGTCGGAAAACCTCGTCTTGTCCGAGCGCGGCAGGTCGAGGCGAAGGCCTGTCGCGTCGAGCGCATTCGGGCCGGCGATGGTACCGAGCGCCGTCTCCAGATCGTAGGCCGAGCGCGCGAGCGGGCCGATGACGGAAATGTCGCCGTGCGCATGGGCGCCGGGCAGCAGATGGCCGTCGCGGGGGCAGATGTCGAAAGTCGGCTTGTGGCCGTAGACGCCGCAATAATGCGCGGGGTTGCGGATGGAGGCGCCGATGTCGCTGCCGAGTTCGAGACCCGTCAGCCCCGCCGCGAGCGCCGCCGCGCTGCCGCCCGACGAGCCGCCCGGCGTGCGCTCGACGTTCCAGGGATTGTTGGTGGTTCCGTAGATCGGATTGAAGGACTGCCAGTCGGCGAGCCAGACGGGCACGTTGGTCTTGCCGAACACGACCGCGCCGGCCTGCTTCAGCCGCGCGACGGACAACGCGTCGTCCTTCGCGATATTGTCGCGCTGCGCCGTCAGGCCCCACGTGCTCGGCGTTCCCGCGACGTCGAAGGATTCCTTCACCGTCATCGGCACGCCATGCAGCGCGCCGAGCGACTGGCCCTTCGTCGTCAGCTCGTCGCACCGCGCGGCTTCCTTGCGCGCTTCCTCGGCGCGCCTGACGATTACCGCGTTGACTCGCGGATTGTGGCGCTCGATGCGCGCGAGAAAGAAGTCGAGGAGCTCAACGGCGCCGACCTTCTTCTCCCGCACCAGCGCGGCGAGCGTGCGCGCCGAAGCGAAAGCAAGTTTGTCGTCCATGTCGTCCTCCCGTTCTTGCCGGAAAGACTAACAAGCCTGCAACCGCCGCGCCAAGATCAGGCGGCCCGCGAACGGCGCGCGGCTGGTCTGCCGCAGGCGACGGCGCGGTTTCGCGCGCGACGCGAGCTTCAGTGCTCTTTCTTCGGCGTGCGCTTGAAATGCTCCTGCCGGCCGCGCGCGGTCTGGAGAATCTTCGGGGCATTGGCGACGGCGAGGTAGATGAAGAGCGGCGGCAGCATGGCCATTGTGGCGAGATAGCGCCAGAAGGTGCCGCGCTTCAGCGCGAGATAGGGCGGCAGCGTCATGCCGATCACGACGGCGGCGACCATGACGAAGATCAGCGAGAACAGCGGCACGTAGGCGGAAGCCGACA
>WBZM01003702.1_pt1 | contig 11700 bp, 12 predicted proteins | sample 5204271 | NCBI WGS metagenome assembly WBZM01 (sample SAMN12344346, study PRJNA552823) | activated sludge metagenome | biome: Activated sludge suspended growth; feature: Nitrification reactor; material: Wastewater; isolation source: activated sludge from nitrification reactor of wastewater...
ACGGTAGGCGTCGGGCATCCAGTCGCCCGGCTCGATCTTCTCGCCGCGGGCGATGCGGGCTTCGAATTCGAGTATTCTGGAATCGTCAGTCGGGTTGTCCATCGGCCTGCGCTCCGTTGAGTGGGATAGGTGATAGTATAATAGAAACTGGGTTTTTTCGGAAAAAACCCGGTTTCTAATTTATCTACTCGCTCGACGGATACCGGCCCGCCCGCTTCTCCCGCAACGCTTCCACTCCGGCGGCCATGTCCTCATGGAAGAACCCCAGCATCTCCAGCGCCAGCGAGTGGTCGAAGATCGGCCCAGCCTGCAGCAGCCACTGGTTGAGCGCCCGCTTGGTGTAACGGATAGCATGGCGCGGGCCGGTGGCCAGCTTCACGGCCACGGCCATGGCCTGGTCGAGCAGCTCCTCGTCCGGGACGCACAGGCTGACCAGGCCGATGCGTTCCGCCTCGCGGCCGCTGACGAATTCCGACGTCATCAGGTAATACTTGGCTTTGGCCATGCCCACCAGCAGCGGCCAGACGATGGCCGCGTGGTCGCCCGCGGCCACGCCCATGCGCACGTGGCCGTCGGCCAGCCGGGCGCTCTCGGCGGCGATACTGATGTCGGCCAGCAGCGCCACCACCAACCCCGCGCCGACGGCCGGGCCGTTAATGGCCGAGATGACCGGCTTGTTGCAGCGCAGCATGTTGTAGACCAGGTCGCGGGCCTCATCGAGGATGCGGCCGACCTCCTCCGGATTCCGGTAGGCGTTCTCCACTAGGGCCAGGTCTCCCCCGGCCGAGAAGGCCCGCCCCGCGCCGGTGACGACAGCCACGTGGACATCCGGGTCGCGGTCGATGGTGTTCCACACCTCGACCAGTTCGGTGTGCAGGCGGGCGTCGGCCGCATTGAGCACCTCGGGCCGGTTGAGCGTCATCCAAAGGATGTGCGGCTCGCGCCGCTCGAAGAGAATGTGCTGGTAGTCGGGGTAGTTCATGGCCCAAACATTAACGCAATGACGCCGGGACGCAAAGGGTACGACGAAAATATGGCTTTGCGTTCCCGCGCCCTTGGGCTGAATTTTTGCTATCAATCATCTGGGGTCGGCATCAGGAGTTACCTCCGCGGTCTGCCGTCCACGATCTCTCTGTTGCATGCGCGACATTCTAGCTTAGACTCATGGGCGCGCCAGCGCGTGTCGTTGGCCGGATGGCGATATGGAAATGTCGGAAATTAGCTATCTCCTGCTGCGCGTCTTCATGTTTCTGGCCGGTGCGTTTGTCGTCGTCTATACCGTGTTTTCAGGCATCCGCATCTTCGTCCTGCCGCGTCCGGCCCAGGTACTTATCTTCCGGCTGGTCTTTCAGGGCTTTCGGCGGCTGTTCGATTTGCGGGCCAGGCGAGCGAACAGCTACGCCAGTCGGGATAGCGTGATGGCGCTCTATGCGCCGATCGCCCTGTTCTTCATCCCGGTCGTCCTGATGCTGCTCGTCATGCTGGGGTTCATGGCCATTTATTGGGCGCTAAGCCCTCTGTCGCTCATCGAATCCTTCAAACTAAGCGGCTCCTCATTGCTGACGCTGGGCAGCTTCACCAACGACGCCCCACTGCTGATGATCTTCGAGTTCGCCGAGGCGCTGTTGGGGATGATTCTCGTCGCGCTCCTCATCGCCTACCTGCCGACCATCTATAACGCCTTCACGCGGCGCGAGACGCAGGTCCAATTGCTGGAAGTCCGCGCCGGTACACCGCCCATGCCCTGGGAGTTGATCGTTCGCTCCTATCGCAATGGCGAGTTGACCCAACTGCGCGAGTTCTGGGCCGACTGGCAGGTCTGGTTCGCCGAGATCGAGGAAAGCCACACGTCACTGGCTGCGCTGGCCTTCTTTCGTTCGCCGCGGCCGGAGTTGTCGTGGGTAACGGCCGCCGGCGTCGTCCTGGATTCGGCGGCGCTGATGCTGTCCACAGTCGATATTCGACGCGAACCCCGTGCCGCCTTTTGCATCCGCAGCGGCTATCTGGCCTTGCGGCAAATTGCTCTGTTCTTTGAAGTCCCGACCAGCGACGTGCCCTTGCCGACCGACCCGATCACGATTACCCGCAACGAATACGACGAGGTATGCCGCTACCTGGAGTCGCAGGGGGTTCCCCTGCTTCCCGACCGCGATCAGACCTGGCGTGATTACGCCGGCTGGCGAGTTAACTACGACAAGGAAGTTATCTCGCTGGCCGCGCTGACGATGGCCCCTTACGCGCCTTGGACATCGGACCGTTCTCTCGCGCCAAATTTTCGCCGCCACGCTGCCGGCGAAGACGGCAAGTGGGATTAGACTGTGCGGTAACAGATGGACGCCTGTCTGTCTCTGAACCTCACCTATAGAAAAATAGAACACGGATGGAGAGGATCGGGCGGAATTACTCGTTTACAAAAGTTGGTCATGAAGGGGGAACGACAAGTTCCTGCCCGCAGTCAGGATGAACCCTTACCTGGCCGCCAGGATCATTCTTATCCGTGAAAATCATAGAAATCCATGTCATCCGCGTTCTATTCTTAATTCAACCTGTATGTGCGATGGCTTGGCAATAACGTCTTGGTCACTAGACACAGACCCGCGGGCACGCTAAACTAACAGCCATATGGAAGAACAAGACCTCATGCGCGAACAGGCGCTCATTTTGACTGACCGCGCCTACCGCCACCAGCAACATGGCGAGTTGGGCGACGCCATCGCCCTCTACCGGCGCTCAATCGCCACCTTCCCGACAGCCGAAGCCCATACTTACCTCGGTTGGGCCTACGCAATCACGGATCGCCATGACGAGGCAATCGCTGAGTGCGAGAAGGCCATCGCCCTGGATCCAGACTTCGGAAATCCGTATAACGACATCGGAGCGTACCTCATCGAGCAGGATCGCCCCGAAGAGGCCATCCCGTGGCTGGAGCAAGCGATTGTGGCCGCTCGTAACCCGACCCCCCAATTTGCTTATGTAAATCTCGGACGCGCCTATGAGCAAATGGGTCAGCCCTATCGAGCGCTGGCGGCTTATGATCAAGCATTGGCCATAGCCCCGCTCTATATGCCGGGGACATGGGCTAAAACGGCGCTCCTCGGACGCCTAAACTAGACAGACCTGTTGCCGGTATGCCGCGCTCCTTCGGACACATCACACTCGCCGCTGTCGGCAAAGTGCGCGAGCGCCACTGGCAGGCCGCACAAGAGGGGTATGTCAAACGACTGGGCTATTACACTGATTTCAGACTGGTGGAAGTAAAGGATACTGTCGGCAAGTCGTTGCCCGATGCGGTCGCCATGGCGCGGGAAGGGGAGCTTTTGCTGGCCGCCGCCTCGCGCGCATCGCGCGTGATTCTAATGTCGGCCGACGGTCGCGAGATGAGCAGCCCGGAGCTGGCCACCTATTTGCAATTGCAGTTGGAAACCCTGGGCGACCTTACATTTCTGATAGGTGGGCCGCTTGGATTCGATTCAGCGGTTGCGGCCGCTGCCCACGACCGCCTGGCGCTTTCGCGTATGACCCTCCCCCACGAACTGGCCCGCGTCGTTCTGCTGGAGCAGCTCTACCGCGCTTTTACGATTCTCCACGGCGAGCCATATCACAAGTAAGACGGGATTAATCGCAGCCCACGGAATACGGGCCGCCTTCTCGCTGATCTGCCAACAGATCTCACCAGCTACTGGTCTTTACCCGCAATCACCACAACATACTCCCCGCGTGGCTCTCCCTCGTCCAGTTGGGCGATAAGCTCCGACAGACTGCCCCGTTTAACCGATTCAAACAGCTTGGTCAACTCATTGGCCACGGCCGCTGGCCGGTCGCCAAAGACAGCCAGCGCGTCGGCAAGAAACTCCCGGAGCCGGTAGGGCGATTCATAAAAAATCAGGGTATGGGGGGAATCGCGGTCAACTTCCAGGAAAGTGCGTCGCTTGCCGCTTTTGCGCGGGGAGAATCCGCGAAAGGTGAAGCCGTGGGATGGGAGGCCGGACAGCACCAGGGCCATGATCACAGCCGACGCGCCGGGGATCATTGTGACGGGCAACTCGAGTTCGACAGCCCGCCGCACGATTGTGTAGCCGGGATCGGCAATGCCGGGCGTCCCGGCATTGGAGACCACCGCGATCGACTGCCCCGCCTCCAACAGCGCGATGATGCGCTGGCCCGCCTTCTCTTCGTTGTGCTCGTGGAAGGCGATTTGAGGTTTTTTGATCTCGAAGTGCTTCAGCAACAGCCCAGTTTTGCGCGTATCCTCGCTGGCAACATAGTCGACCGAACGCAAAATTTCGAGGGCCCGCAGGGTAATATCACCGAGATTGCCGATGGGAGTCGCGACGAGGTAGAGCATGAATCAGGCTCTCGCTCCGTCAGGCTGGCTCGACCCACTGGATCGAAGCGCCTAGCTGCTTCATCGTTTCGACAAAACCGGGAAAACTGTCAGCCATGCACGGCGCGTCCTCGACTAGCGTGGTGCCTTCGGCCACCAAACCGGCCACAGCCAGCGCCATTCCCAGCCGATGATCGTCGTGGCTGTCAACGCCCGCGCCTCGCAGGTGTTGCGGCCCAAACACCGTGAAGCCGTCGTCGTGCTCGTCAAGCGCCGCCCCCAAGCGGCGCAATTCTCCACCCAAAACGGCAATGCGGTCGACCTCTTTAACACGAAGCTCAGAGGCATCGCGAACGGTACTGGCCCCAGTTGCCTGAGTGGCCGCAACGGCCCAAATGGGGAATTCATCGATAGCGCGCACGACGGTAGGCCCGCCCACATCGGTAGGGTGCAATTCGGCGAATTCAACGGTCAGATCGGCGATCAGCTCACCGCCGGTCACTTGTTGGTTACTGATGGTCACATCCGCGCCCATCGCCCGCAATATCTCCAACAAGCCCGTGCGTGTGCCATTAACACCCACTTGACGGATGGTGATGCGTGAATGGGGCACGATGGCCGCGGCCACCAGGGGAAATGCGGCCGAAGAAAAGTCGCCCGGCACCGTCATATCGAGCGGCAGCAGACGCCGCCCGCCGGGCGGCGCATCGCTGAGCGTCACCCATCCATCCTGGGTAGTGATGATTGTGCCCATGGCCATGAGCAAGCGCTCGGTGTGGTCGCGCGCCGGGCCTGGCTGGTAGACGCGAACCGCGTCGCCGGTGAATAGACCGGCCAGCAAGATGGAACTCTTGACCTGGGCGCTGGCGACGCGCATGGTGTACTCGATACCGTGGAGCGCCGCCGGCCGCATGGCCAACGGCGCGTGTCCATCATTCGATTTGATATCCGCGCCCATTTGTCGCAGCGGCTCCGTGACACGATTCATCGGGCGCTTGCGAAGTTGCTCACTGCCGTCCAGCACCGAGGCGAACGATTGGCCGGCCATGACGCCAGCCAACAGCCGGATCGCTGTACCGGCGTTGCGGCAGTCAAGCGGAGCGTTGGATTTGCGCAGGCCGTTCAATCCGCGGCCTTCCACGCGCAAGTCCCAGGAATGGGGGCTGCGTTTGTCGATTTCGACCACCACCCCCAGCGCTCGTACTACATCGAGCGTGGCCAGCGTGTCGCCGGCCGGCAACCAATTGCGAATGACGCTAGGCCCGTCGGCCAGCGCCGCCAACATAACGGCCCGGTGGCTGATCGACTTGTCACCCGGCACGGTGATCGAGCCGCTCAGGGGCGTGGCTTGCCGGCTAATCAATACTTTTGTCAAAGAAGTCATTGCGCTCAGATCGCCTTCCGGTGAGCCTGCACCTGTTGGGGAGCATTCTCGGTCACGCCAATTGGACCCTTGATTCGCACGCGCTGATGGCGCGCGCGATGCTGGATGCCTTCGGGCGTGTGGCGGGGATCGAGGCGTGCCACCGGCGGCCGCCCGGCTGCTCTGGCCTGTTCAAGCGCGTGGTGGATTAACATCACATTGTGGCGGCGCATAAAATCAGCGGCTCCGGTCGCCCCATCTTCCGACTGCGCGGCAATCAACTTGTCGCGCAGATCGCCGATTTCATCCGTCGGGATATAAGCCGGCATGGAAAAGAACTCGTAGTGATCCTGGACAGGGATAGGCCGGCCCAGAATGATCGCGCCTAGCGGCGCGTTCCCGTGGCCGGCCGGCTCGAACACGTCGATAAGATCACCAAAAACAATCTCTTTGAGGCGCAGAGTCTGGCGCTCGTAGCCGGTCAGCTCATAGCCACTCATGGGTAAACCGTCGGCCCACTTGTTGAGGAGTTCGCGCTGGTGCGGCGCGAGAACGTTCGCTTTCTCTTCGCGAAAGAGATCGACAATACGCCCGCCGGTGGACGGCAATGTGTAGTCGAACGCAAACCAGTCGAGGAAGCGCTCAGCCTCGGACGGGCTCATCAACGGTAATGTGTCGGCCGAGTAAAGATCGTTCCAGTAATGCGCCGCTGCCGGGCCTGCCTCGTCGTCGAAGCGTTCATCGTCGGCAAATTCAAACAGGCCCAAGCGCAAATCGCGAGCGGCGTCGTTCCAGGCGCGCTGCTCACGATCGACAGCCAGGTCAGCTGCCATATGACATTGTTTGTATTTTTTGCCGCTCCCACAGTAGCAGGGGTCGTTTCGGCCCGGTCTTTCCATCGATTCTTCTCCATGTGCAAACAACTTCGATCCTGAACGAAGCGTTTAACCGCTGCGCAATTGTAGCAGATTTGTCAGTTATGAGAGAATTATTGTTGACCGGCCGGCTGTATCGCCAGAGACGGCCCAATACTTCATTTAGGATGGCTATCTAGCATGAAACTTATTCGCGCGCGTGCCGGGCGGCAATCGCTTGCCTGAAGGCGGCGATGACGTCATCCAGGCTGGTGCCGGGGCCAAAGACGGCCGTCACGCCCATCTCACGCAACCGCGTCACGTCTTCGTCCGGAACGATGCCCCCCAGAAAAACAGGTACGTCGGTCATCCCATTCTGACCCATGAGTTCCATGATCCGCCCCATTAACGGCATGTGGGCGCCCGACAGGATACTGAGGCCGATGGCGTCAACGTCTTCTTGCAGCGCGGCCTCGACGACCATTTCGGGTGTCTGCCGCAGTCCGGTGTAGATCACTTCCATGCCGGCATCGCGTAGGGCGCGGGCCGTCACTTTGGCGCCTCGATCGTGGCCGTCCAGACCGGGCTTGCCGATCAGGACGCGGGGGCGTCGCTCGCTCATAAAATTCCTCCTCTCGTCACCACGTTACCGTCGGATAAGTCGGGGCGAAGTTGTGCTTGGCCAGCAGTCGATTCCCGGCCTCGCTGTCGGCCGCCGCGCCAATGCCCGGATGCCGAAACAGGCCAGCGATCTCCTCAACACACAACCGCCCCTTCGGTGTCAGACAAATCCGGTCTCCGGTTACATCCACCATATTGAGTCGCGCCAATTGGTCGAATATTGCCGCGAAATGGTTCAGCGGGCTTCTATTATAGGCCGTTCGGAAGAGACTACAATCCACAAACGGATCGTTCTTCAGCGAGAACATCACGTCGCGATGGAAAGCTTCATCATCGTTTAGCTCGTAAGCGCGCCAAAGAGGGGACACATGACCCTCCAGCATGCGTCGCTCGTACTCGACCAGATCGAACACGTTGGCGAGTTGCGTGCCACCGTAATAGCCGTACGCGCCGGGTCCAACCGGCAAGGTCACGGCCGCCGACGGCAAACGCTCTGGCCGGAAGGTGCCCGGATCCCCCACGTTTCGCGCCCAGAAATCGTTGGGCAATTCGTAATAGCCCGCCGGTTCGAGAACAAGTTGGGCCATCAGGTGTTGCGTCTGAACGTGACGGTGGCTTGGCAGCGCCACCTTCCCCCGTCGCACTCGCTCATAGAGGCCTGTCTCGCGGTCGACAAATAGAAAGTAGGTCGAAATTGAGTCCGGTCCAAAGGCGACCGCGTCGTCCAGCGTCCTTTCCCAACTCGTCAGCGATTGACCGGCCAGACCGTACATCAAATCGATGTTGACCAGGAAACCGGCGGCTCGAAGGACTGCCATCGCCTCGCTCATAAAATCGGCTGCGTGACGACGGTTGGTCGCGCGCAACAGGTCTTCGTCGGAAGCCTGGTAACCAACACTGACGCGCGTAATCCCATACTGCCTGAGGATGCCCAGAAAGCAGGTCGCCGCCGCTGTATCGCCGAAGAATTCCGGATGTAACTCCAGTGTGCCCATCGCCGCCGGGTTGAGGTAGCGGCGCTCAGACATATAGGCCAGAAAGCTCTCCAGCGCATGGGGCGGGATGAGGCTTGGCGTGCCGCCGCCGAAGAAAATGTAGGAGATGTCCAGGACAGTGTGGCGAGCGTGAAAATCAAGCTCAGCTTTTACATGCTGGAGATAGCGGGCGATGTCGGCACGGCGACGGGGGCTGATGGCCACCAGATAATAGCTGCAAAAATCGCACACACCGGAGCAAAACGGGATGTGGATGTAGGCGTTGTTCACCGTGACCGGGTAAGCCGGCTCATCACCCGGTGCAAGCGGCCTCATCTCTGAGAGTGACGGATACACGCTAAGGTAGTAGTAATCGAGGCTATTACGCCGGAGGGCGTGGGGAAGCGCATCCAGTCGATAATCGTCAAAGAGATCGGAAGCCACGCTAATAAGGGTCGATTGTTCATACATAGTCAGCTAAACAGTTACCACGAATTACCAGATGATCCAAACCTGCTGTTGACAGCCTTCACGACTCTGACTATACTCCTATCGGTTAGTCAGTATTGACTATTCAGAATTGAGCAATATCTATGGAACGCGAATTATTACTTTTAGGCTTGCTCCAGGGGGAGGGCCGGCACGGCTATGAATTGCATGACTTCATCGAAAAGTACATGCAGTCATGCGTGGAATTAAAAAAGCCTACAGCTTACTACCTGCTTGAGAAGCTGGCCAAGGGAGGATACGTCACTGAAACAGTGGAACAGAGTGGCAACCGGCCGGCTCGGCGCGTGTACAAGCTGACCAAGGAGGGTGAAGATCATTTTCAATTATTATTGCGTGAGAACCTGCGCCAGTACATTCCAGTGAGATTTGCCAATCTTGTAGGGTTGGCATTTCTCGACAACATCACGCCGGCCGAAGCCATACCCCTTCTGCGCCAGCGTCGCGAATCAATGGCTATTCTGTTGGCCGAGGCCGAGACAGCCCCCGCGCACCATGGTGCGTTCCAGTTACTCATCGACCACCAAGTCGCCCATCTGCGGGCTGAACTCGATTGGCTACACCTGGTCATTGAACAATTAACGCAAAAATACTCATAAGGAATCAACTGTGGAAACGGAAATTCAAACAGGAACTCCAGCAGACGAAAAGCTGGACTTCAAACGCGTTCTGCCCATCTTCGTGATTGTTCTGGTCGATCTGCTCGGCCTGACTATCATCATCCCCCTCCTACCCCTCTATGCGACAGCGTTCGGGGCCAACGCCTTCATGATTGGTTTGCTCGGCGCAACTTACCCCTTGATGCAATTCATCGGCGCCCCGATCTTGGGTCGCTTATCCGACCAATACGGCCGTAAACCCGTTCTGGTCGTCAGCCAAATCGGTACGTTGATCGGTTTCATCGTACTAGGTTTCGCCAGCGCCCTGCCCATCCTGTTTCTATCGAGAATTATTGATGGTCTGTCGGGGGCCAATATCGCCACAGCCCAGGCGGCAATTAGTGACGTCACCAATGAAAAGACACGCACGCAAGGCCTTGGACTAATCGGTGCGGCATTTGGCCTTGGTTTTATCATCGGCCCGATCATCGCCTTCGTCGCTCTAGCACTTACCGGCAATGATTACCGGGCCCCGGCCTTCGCCGCGGCCGCATTTTCATTGATCTCGATCCTGCTGACAGCCTTCTGGTTCAAGGAAACGTTGCCGGCTGAGCGGCGTGGCCGGAGCAAACGCGCGGGTCTGTCGTTTGGCGCTATGGCCCAATCGCTTCGTCACCCGGCGGTGGGTCTACTGCTTTTCCTCATCTTTGCCCAGCAGCTGGCCTTTGGTGGCTTCGAACAAATTCTATCGATTTTTACCCTGAATCGGCTTGGACTCAACGCGTCCGGCAATGCGATCATCTTCGTATTCGTGGGCATTATCATCGTCGCCGTGCAGGGTGGGCTGGTCGGCCGTTGGAGTCGCGCATACGGCGATCGAAATATGATTTTCGCGGGATTAGGGCTGCTGGCTATCGGGTTGACCCTCATCGCCTTTACACCTAACCAGCCGCCACCGTGGTACTCGAAGGCGGCGCTAAATTCCGAGCTCAGTTCACCCCAAGGTGGATTTGAAGGTGAGGCGCCGTCGGCCGTGGAGACGGCTGTCGAATTACCCGATGACACCAACACGGGCTGGTTTGGTCTGCTGTGGATTCTTGTGGCGATGGTGCCGGTGGCGATCGGCGGTGGCGTATTGCAGCCCACCATCAATAGCCTCATCACCAAGCGTGTGGAGTCGGTTGATATCGGCGGCATGCTTGGTATCTCGGCCGCGTTCCTCAGCGCTGCCAACGCCCTCGCCCCAGTGATGGGCGGAGCCATCTTTGAGGCCATCGGCCCGACGGCCCTTTTTCTCATATGGGGCGGCCTAATGGGTATTCTGCTGCTGGTCGCCCTGCGCAGGCTCACACCGGGACTCGAAGAAACGGCCACACCGGGCCTAGCGCGAGGGGGTGGCGGACATTGACCTATCAATGGGATGCGCTGGCGGAGCGCATCCCATTTAACTAGCCTTGTTCATACGCCTGCCGCAACCAGGCCACCAATTCGTCGTCCACGTCGCTCGCCGCGCTGAGCCGCACGCGGTGGCTGACCATCGAGTTAAAGCTACCCGATTTCTCCAGGCGACCGGCGGGTTCCACGCCCTTCAGGTTCACGCCTACATCGACGCGGGTCGCAGTTGATGGCTGGATCAGGCCGAACTGCCGCTTGCGCCGCAGGCTAACGTAGGTGCGCTTGGGGGCGATCTCGACATCGTTGCCAAATCCCTCAACGGCAGCGATTAGTGCTTCGTAGATCGGCCGTAGCGTTTCCTTGCCGGTGTATTGCGCGTCGACAAAGTTCTCCTCCTCGCCCGATGCCCCCTTCATCTTGTCGCGGGTGAAGATTGTCAATACGTTCGCATTGCCGTACGTCAACCCAAATTCGTTCGTGAAGAATGCCTGCAACTCTTTATGCTTCGTAATGCCTGTCGCCAACCCAATTCGAATCAACTCGTCAAGGTTCTTGCCTGTCTGGGATTCAATATTGCGGATCTGAGTCCTGGTTGCCTCATCGACACTGCTCATCGGTTGCCTCCTGAGAGTATAATGCCTATAGAATAGACCGGATGTTCGGTTTGTCAAGCGGGTTAAAAGATGAGAGTCGCCAATAGCATGCTTGCCCCTTGGACCACCGCTGCGACCAGAAATATACCCAGTCGTTGCGCCAGCGGCGTGCCAGACTGTAGATCGCCCAAGACACCTCCTGCCAGAAAGCCTATCAGGGCCGGTATCAAAAAGGGGCCGATGCTGAATCCGCCGAGGATGACGAAGGCCAGGATAATACCCGCGGCCGTCCACGGAACTATCCCCCATGCGGGTAACAATCTCAACCGGAGCGCCACATAGGTCATCACCAGCACCCCACACAGGGCGATCTCGATGAAATAGAGCCCTGGAAACGGGAAATCCCACCCTTGCCGCTGGGCGAACAGCAGCGGCACGACCACACAGATGATCGCACCGGTGACGGCCGC
>WBZM01003705.1_pt1 | contig 11699 bp, 7 predicted proteins | sample 5204271 | NCBI WGS metagenome assembly WBZM01 (sample SAMN12344346, study PRJNA552823) | activated sludge metagenome | biome: Activated sludge suspended growth; feature: Nitrification reactor; material: Wastewater; isolation source: activated sludge from nitrification reactor of wastewater treatment...
CGCCTGCCTCGACGCGGCCGCCGACGTCGCGCCCGACCTCCGCGAGCCGCCCGACGTGGCGCCCGACGTCGCGCCCGACGTCGCGCCCGAGGCCGCCGCGTGCCCGACGCCGGGGCTCACCTTCTGCGCGGCCGCGGGCTGCGTCAACGCGCAGACCAACAGCGAGCACTGCGGCGCCTGCGACCGGGCGTGCAACCCCGGCGAGGTGTGCCGCGCGGGCGCGTGCCAGTGCGCGGTGGCGGGGCAGAGCTTCTGCGCCGGCGTCGGCTGCACCAACCTCGCGACCGACGCGCTCAACTGCGGCGCGTGCGGGATGGCGTGCCCGGGCGGTCAGGTGTGCGCCGCGGGCGCGTGCGCGTGCCCCGTGTCGGGCCAGAGCTTCTGCGCCGGCGCGGGCTGCGTGAACCCCGCCACCGACGCCCTCCACTGCGGCGGGTGCGGCATGGCGTGCCCGGAGGGCCGGGTGTGCTCGGGCGGGGCGTGCCGCTGCCCGGCGGGGCTCGCGGCGTGCGGCGAGGTCTGCGCCGACCTCGCGTCGAGCAACCGCCACTGCGGCGCCTGCGGGGTCAACTGCGCCGCGGCCTTCCCGAACGCGCTGGCGGTGTGCCTCGCCGGGGGCTGCGTGCAGGTGGCCTGCGCGGCGGGCTTCGCCGACTGCGGCGCGGGCGCGGGCTGCGAGGTGAGCACCGCCGCCGACGCCAACCACTGCGGCGCGTGCAACGCCCGGTGCCGCTTCCCCAACGCGCGGGCGCGCTGCGACGACGGCGCGTGCGCGCTCGACGCCTGCGACCCGGGCTTCGCCGACTGCAACCGCGCGCCCGCTGACGGCTGCGAGGTGAACACCGCCGCCGACCCGGCCAACTGCGGCGGGTGCGGCGTCCGGTGCACCGCCCCGACCGGGCGCACGGCGACGTGCCTGGCGGGCATGTGCGTGGTCGGCGCCACCTGCGCCGCCCCGCTGGCCGACTGCGACGGCATGGCGCCCAACGGCTGCGAGCAGAACACCGCCACCAGCGCCACGGCCTGCGGCGGCTGCGGCCGCGCCTGCAACGCCACCAACGGGACGCCCACCTGCGCGGGCGGCGTGTGCACCGCCATCGCGTGCCGGGCGGGCTTCGGCGACTGCGACGCGAGCCTCGCCAACGGCTGCGAGGCCGAGTTCGCGGTGAACGGCCGGCACTGCGGACGCTGCGGCAACGCCTGCTCCTTCGCCCGCGCCGCGGCCACCTGCGCGGCGGGCGTGTGCCGGCTGGGGACGTGCGTGACGGGCTACGGCAACTGCGACGGCGCCGAGGCCAACGGCTGCGAGACGGTGCTGGAGACGAGCCCGACCCACTGCGGCGTGTGCGGGCGGGCCTGCGTCGGCGGCGCGTCGTGCGTGGCGGGCTCGTGCGCGTGCCCGACCGGGCAGATCGCCTGCGGCGCCGGCGCGTCGGCCGTCTGCGTCAACCTCCAGACGAGCTCGACCCACTGCGGCGTGTGCGGCCGCGCGTGCCCGTCGGGCCAGAGCTGCGTCACCGGCGCGTGCCGTGCGCCCCTCGACGCGGGGGCCGACGCCGCGGCCGACGCCACCGCGGACATCCCGCGCGACGCCGACGCCACCGCGGACATCCCGCGCGACGCCGACGCCGCCGTGGACGCCCCCCGCGACGCCGACGCCGCCGTGGACGTCCCCCGCGACGCCGACGCGGCGGTGGACGCCCCCCGCGACGCGGACGCGGCCATGGACGCCCCCCGCGACGCGCCCGACGCCGGCTGAGCGCGACGGAGATTCGTCCCGCGGCGCGCGCCTGTCGTAGTCTCCGCGAGCGTATGGCGAGCTGCGTCCCCCCCTCCCAACATTTCGAACACGACGGCCGGCGGATCGCCTGGCGCGAGTACGGCGCGGGCCTGCGCGTGGTGGTGCTCACGCACGGGCTGCTGATGGATGGGAGGATGTTCCAGAAGCTGGCGCCGGAGCTGGCGGCGCGGGGGTACCGGGTGCTGACGGTCGACATGCTGGGCCACGGCGACTCCGACCCGGTGCGCGACATGACGGCCCACTCGATGACGCTCTACGCGCGCGACGTGATCGCGCTGCTCGATCACCTCGGGGTCCCGCAGGCGGTGGTGGGGGGCACGTCGCTCGGGGCCAACGTCTCGCTGGAGGTGGCGGTGGCCGCGCCCGACCGCGTGCGCGCCCTCATCGTCGAGATGCCCGTCCTCGAGAACGGCCTCGCCGGCGCCGGCGCGCTCTTCGTTCCCCTGGCCTTCGCCATCCGCGTCAGCCGCCGCGGGATGAACCTCCTCGCCGCCGCCACGCGGCTCATCCCGCGGACGGTCTTCCTCGCCGACCTGATGATCGATTTCGTGCGGCGCGACCCGGAGACGTCCCTGGCGATCCTCGACGGGATCACCTTCGGGCGCGTCGCGCCGCCGGCGTTCGAGCGCAAGCGGCTCCGTCACCCGGCGCTGGTGGTGGGCCACGCGCGCGACCCGATCCACCCCTTCAGCGACGCCGACATGCTCGCGCGCGAGCTGCCGGGGGCGCGGCTGGTGGAGGCGACGTCGATCCTGGAGTGGCGCTGGAGCCCGGCGCGCCTCGACCGCGAGCTGCTCGGCTTCCTCGACGCGGCGTGGGCGCCGAGGGGGTGAGCGGCGGCGTACCATCGCCCCCGATGCGCCGCCTCGCCGCCGCCCTCTTCGCCGTCGCGTGCACGCGCACCGCATCGCCGGCCGACGCGCGCCCCTCCGCGCCCGACGTCGCGCCCGACGTCGCGCCGGCGGGCTCGTGCGCGGTGCCCCCTGGCGCGCCGCCGGAGATCGTCCCCCTCGCGCTCGCCGCGGGGGTTCGGTGCGTGCGCTACCCCTTCGCGCTGCGAGGCCCGCGCGACGCGATCGAGCTCGCCGACGGCTCGGTGCTGGTGACGGAGATGGGCGCGGGCCGCGTCGCCCGCCTCGCCACCGACGGCGCGTGGAGCGTCTTCGCCGAGGGCCTCGTCTCGCCCATCGGCGTCCGCGCCCTGCCCGGCGGCGGCGTCCTCGTCGCGGAGGAGAACGCGCAGCGCGTCTCGCTCCTGCGTGACGGCGCACGGACGACCGTCGCCAGCGGGCTCACCCAGGTGACCTACCTCGCGCTCGACGCGGCGGGGCGGGCGTACGTGTCGTCGTTCACGGCCTTCGCGCCGACCGGGCGGGTGCTCGCGTTCGACGCGCGGCCGGGGGCGGAGGTGACCACGTTCGCCACCGGGCTCGATGTCCCCGAGGGGCTGCTCTTCGCGCCCGACGGCCGCCTCCTCGTCGCCGAGTGGAACGGCGCCTCCCGCGTCCGCCGCCTCCCCGCGCAAGGCGGCGCAGTGGCCGACGCGGAGACCGTGGCCGCGGGCTTCCACGGCGTCTACGGCATCGCGCGGCTGCCCTCGGGCGACCTGCTCGTCGCCGACCACGGGCGCGACGTGGCGACGCACGGCCGCGTGGTCCGCGTCGCGCGGGACGGCACGCAGACCGTGGTGGTGCGCGACGTGAAGACGCCGGGCGGGCTCTCGGTGACGTCGCGGGGCGACGTGCTGCTGACGGAGTTCAACGCGGCGAACGCGGTGGGGTACCTCATCCGCCTGTCGGGGCTGTGACGGCGCGCTACGCCGCGAACGCCGCCGCCGCGGCGCGGAAGGTGTTCACGTGCACCGCGACCACCTTCGACACGTCCTTCGTGTAGCCGCCCGCGAGCACCCACATCACCGGGAGCCCCTTCGCCTTGCACGTCTCGAACACGTAGGCGTCGCGCGCCTGGAGGTCTTCGTGCGTGAGGTCGAGCGGCGAGTACGGGTCCTCGCGGTACGGGTCGGCGCCCGCTTGAAAGAGCACCACGTCGGGCTTCGCGCGCTCGATCGCCGCGCCGAACGAGCCCTTCAGGAGCTCGAGGTACTGCGCCCCGCCCGCGCCCGCGGGCACCGGGATCGACGCGCAGTTCGCCGTGTCGGGCGCGCGCTCCAGGGTCACGTCGCGGATCGCCAGGTTGTCCTTGTAGAAGTTGCCGTAGAGCGAGAGCTGGTGGGCCCACGGGCGCTCGGCGAGGAGGTACGCGGTGCCGTTGCCGTAGTGGAGGTCCATGTCGAGGACGAGCGCGCGGAGGTCGGGCCTCCCCTCGGCGCGCACCCGCTCCATCGCGACGACGAGGCCGTTGAAGGTGCAGAAGCCCTCGCCGCGCGTCTTGTGGCTGTGGTGGAAGCCGCTCGCGAGGTTGCCCGCGACGCCCTCCTTCAGCGCGGCCCGCAGCGCCGCCACGCAGCCGCCGTTGGTGTGCCGCACCGCCTCCGCCAGCGCGGCCGACCATGGGAACTTCTGCGACTCCGCCAGCGCCCGGGGCTCGCCCGTCTTCACCGCGTTCACGTACTCCGCGGTGTGGACGCGGAGGAGGTCTTCGTCGGTGACGGGCTCGGGCGCGTCGATGCGGGCGGGGAGCCCCTCGGCCTCGATCGCCTCGCGCACCAGGGCGAACTTGCGGATGGGCATCACGTGGGCGCCGAGGTCGGCGAAGTACGCAGGCGAGTGGTAGAGCTGGATGGTCACGGGAGCTCCTTCGCGACGTGGTCGAAGCGCTCCATCGCCTCGGCGACGTGCCGCGGGCCGAAGACGAGCGCGGGGCGGAAGCGGATGGAGCGGTCGCCCGAGCCGCCGGCCTCCAGGCCGATCTGCCGGACGCCGTCGAGGATGCGGTCGCGCGTGGCGGCGTCGCGCACGTCCACCGCCGCGAACGTCCCCGCCCCGCGCGCCTGCGAGAACACCGCGGGGTAGCGGGCGCACAGGTCGTTGAGCCCGGCCACGAGCACCTCACCGACGCGCCGCGTGTGGTCGACGAGGCCGTCGCGCGCCACCACGTCGAGGATCACCTCCGCCTGCGCCGCGCGGAACGGGTCGCCGAGGAAGGTGTTGAACAGCCGGTACGCCTCCGCCGGCACGAAGTCCGCCCGCAGGTGGAGCCCCCCGAGCTGGAACTTCTTCGACCACGTCACCGCGTCGGGCGGCTCCTCCAGGTGCCACTGCTCGTGGGCCCAGAACGTCCCCGTCGCGCCCAGGCCCGTCTGCACCTCGTCGACGATGAACGCCGCTTCGTACCGCGTCAGCATCGCCCGCAGCGCGCGGAAGAAGGCCGCGCTCGCGTGGCGGTCGCCCCCTTCGCCCTGCACCGGCTCGACGATGAGCGCCGCCACCGTCCCCTTCGCCTCGCGGAGAACCTCCTCGATCTGTTCGAGCACGCGCGCTTCGAGGGCGCGGTTCTCCTCGACGTGGGCGTCGAGCGGGAAGCGGTTGGCCGGGAAGGGGACCACCGGCCAGTCGAACGCGGGGAAATCGAGCTTGTGAATCGCCTTGCTCCGCGTCGCCGAGAGCGCGCCGAGCGTGCGCCCGTGGAAGGCCCCTTCGAAGGAGATCACCTTGAGGTCGTTGACGCCGGGCTGGCGGTTCTTCATCACCGCGGCGAGCTCGTCGGGGCTCCAGGTGCGGCCACCGCGCAGGCGCCGCATCTTCCACGCGAAGGCCGCCTTCAGGGCGTTCTCCACGGCCTCGGCGCCGGTGGTGACGGTCATCACCCGGTCGTGGCCCTTCGGGGCGCAGCGCATGAGCGGGCCGTCGACGAGCTCGACCCACTCGGGCGGCGGCGCGACGCCGAGGGCAGGGCGCCACCCGGCCAGCCACGCGAAGCGGTCGCTGCGGAAGGCTTCGAGCAGCGCGGGGTGGTTGTACCCGAGGGGCACGCACGCGATGTGGCCGTACACGTCGAGGAGCGTGTTGCCGTCGACGTCCACAGCGTAGTTGCCGAGGCTGCGCCGCGCGTCCTGGTAGTAGTGGACGGTGCGGGCGTCCTGGTGCTTGTGGTGGCGCGCGCGGAGTTCTTCGGTGCGGGGGCCGGGCACGCGCGTCAGCATCGTGGCGCGCGCGGGTTCACCGGGGAAGAGGTCGTCCTTCATGGTCTCTCCGAGCCAGCGTGAGGGGTAGAGGTGCGTGAGCGTCGCGCGGGCGAGCGGCGCCAGCGACTCGGCCGGCGTGGCGCCCGCGGTGGGGTCGACGAGGCGGATCGGGCCGCCCTTCGGGTCGAGCCGGTGCGACACGTTGCGGTGCATCGCCGCGATCTGCGGCGCGTCGACCGTGTGCAGGTGGACCGCCGCGAGGTGGTCGAGCAGCGTCCGCGCGCGCCGCGGGTCGATCGTGGGGAGCGACTCCTCGCCCACCTGCCGCACGAGCAGCATCATCGGGACGGGCTGCGCCTCGACGCCGAGCGCCGCGAGGTCGCGGAAGTCGGGCTGCGCGTAGGGGACGTGCCACGGCGGCACCACCCGGAAGCCCGCCTTGCCGTACGCGAGGAGCCGCACGAGCGTCTCGTGCCGGTGGGGCTCCATCATCTCCATCTCGGCGAGGAGCATCCGCTCGGTCACGTCGGCGCGGAGCGCCCTCGCGTCGTCGCGCGCGTGCGCCGCGGGCAGCGCGCGGAGCAGCGTGGCGAGGCCCGTCCGCCGCCACGCTGGGAGCACCAGGCTGTGCGACATGAAGGCCACCGCGCGCCCGTGGTCGACGTCGACCGCGGTGAAGTCGTCGCGCACGCCGGCGAGCTGGTCGCCGTCCCACGCGAGGCTCATGTGGTAGGTGACCTGGACGGCGGCGCCGGGCCGCGAGAGCGACCCCTCGCGGAACCAGGTGTGGAGCACCTCGCGCCGCTCGATCTCCCCCACGGGGCCGAACTGCGCGTCGAGGGTGTCGTAGCCGAGCGCGAAGGCCTCCTCGCGCTGCACCTCCTCGAGCCGGAAGCGTTCGAGGGCGGCGCGGGCCTTCTCGGGGTTTTCGCCGGGGGGGACGTCCCCGTCGCGGAAGGGCCACGGCCCGGTCATCGGTGACAGCACGGCGGGCACGGTAGCGACGCCCCCGGGGGTGTCGTCAACCACCGATCGCGCCGAGCGACGCGCGGACGCGCTCGGCGACGTGGTCGATGAAGGCGCGGATGCGCGGGGTGTTGCGGAGCTCGGGGAGCGTGAGGATCCACAGGCTCCGCCGCGCGAACGGGTCCATCGGGCCCACCCGCACGAGCGACGGGTCGGCGTCTCCCTCGACGCACGCGAGGAACTGCACCCCCGCCCCCGACGCGATGAGCTCGTGCATCGCCGCGGCGCTCACGTCGACGCGCATCGCCACCTTCGCGCCCGGCGCGTGCTGCGCGAGCCAGACGTCGAGCCAGCCCATGTCGCGGCGCTCGTCCCAGTGGATCCACGGGTACGCCCCGAGCGGCGCGTCGGCCCCCACCCGATCGACCAGGGACCTCGCGGCGTAGGCGTCGAACTGCATCCGCCCCAGGCGCTGCCCCACCAGGTGCTCCGGCGGGTTGTCGGTGACGCGCAGCACCACGTCGGCCTCGCGGCGCGTCAGCGACACCTCGTCGTCGGTCGCGGTGATGGTGAGCGCCACGCCCGGGTACCTCGCCGTGAACGACGTGAACGCCCCGCGGAACGCCCGGAACACCAGCTCCATCATCGACACCCGGAGCGCCCCGGTGAGCCCGTCGTCGCGGCCGACCACCCGGCCCTCCAGCGCGAGCGCGTCGGCCTCCATGCGGGCGGCGACGTCGACGAGGTCCTGCCCCGCGGGGGTGGGCGTGAGCCCGTCGTCGGAGGCGTCGAAGAGGCGCGCACCGAGCCGCGACTCCAACGCACGAAGGCGCCGCCCGACGGTGGTGTGGCTCACGCCGAGCGCCTCGCCCGCGCCGCTCAGGGTTCGGGCGCGGGCGACGGCGAGGGCGTAGCGGAGGTCGTCCCAGTCCACGTGTGCATCGTCGCACAGGGCCCGCACGAAATCGCAGATTTCCCGCGCGGCGAAGCGATCCCACACTCCATCGCATGAGCAACGACGACGCGACGACGACGATGCAGGCGGCGGTGGTCCTTCGGTACGGCGCCCCCGAGGTGGTGACGGTGCGCGAGGTGGCGCGGCCGGCGCCCGGGCCCCACGACCTCCTGATCCGGGTGAAGGCGACCACGGTGTCGTCGGGCGACGCCCGGGTCCGCGGGGCGCGCGTCCCCTCGGGCATGGGCCCGCTCCTCCGCCTCGGCGTGGGGTGGAGCGTGCCCCGCCAGCCCGTCCTCGGGACGGAGTGCGCGGGCGTGGTGGAGGCCGTCGGGTCGGCCGTGACGCGCTTCCGCGTGGGCGACGCGGTGATCGCCTTCCCCGGCGCGTCGATGGGCGCGCACGCGGGGTTCCTCCGTGTGCGCGAGGACGGCCCGGTGGCGCCGAAGCCCGCGCGGTGCAGTTGGGAGGAGGCCGCGGGGCTGCTGTTCGGCGGGACGACGGCGCTCCACTACCTTCAGCGCGAGGCGAAGGTGAAGGCGGGCGAGCGCGTCCTCATCCTGGGCGCGTCGGGCGCGGTGGGCGTCGCGGCGGTCCAGCTCGCCCGCCACGCGGGGGCCGAGGTGACGGCGGTGTGCAGCGCGGCCAACGCCGCCCTCGTCAAGGAGCTCGGCGCGTCGCGCGTCATCGACTACCGCGCGGAGGACTTCACCCGCGGCGACGCGCAGTGGGACGTGGTGATGGATTGCGTGGGCGCGACCGACTACGCCCGCTGCCGCCGGGTGCTCGCGCCGGGGGGGAGGCTCCTCCGCGTGGTGTGCGGCCTCGGGGGGCTCGTCGCCGCGCCCTTCCAGGGGAGGCTCTCGGGGCACCGGGTGATCGCGAGCGTCGCCGTGGTGCGCCCCGAGGACGTCCGCGCCCTCGCGGCCCTGGCGGAGGAGGGGGCGTACCGGGCGGTGGTCGACGCGGTGCTCCCGCTCGCCCGCGCGGCGGAGGCGCACGCCCGCGTCGACGGCGGCCACAAGCGGGGGAGCCTGGTGCTCACGGTGGCGGCGTAGGCGCTTGCGCTCGCCGTCCCCGCGCGGCGACACTGCGGCACCCTGCAAGGAGCCGCATCCATGGGAGTCATCCAGCTTCGAACCGAGATCCCCGGGCCCGAGAGCCGCGCCCTCATCGCCCGCCGCGAGGCCGCGACGCCGCCGGGCGCCGCGAAGCTCACGCCCATCGCGGTCGCCTCCGCCCACGGCGCGGCGGTGACGGACGTCGACGGCAACCGCTTCATCGACCTCGCCGGCGGCATCGGGACGCTCGCCGTCGGGCACACGCCCGAGGCCGTGGTGAAGGCCATTCAAGAGCAGGCCGAGCGGCTCATCCACATGTGCGCGATCGTCGCGACGTACGAGCCCGCGGTGGCGCTCTGCGAGCGGCTCAACGCGATCGCCCCCGGCGGCCTCCCGCGCCGCACCGTCCTCATGAACAGCGGCGCCGAGGCGCTGGAGACCTCCGTCCACATCGCGCGCTCGTACACGAAGCGGCAGGGCGTGGTGGTGTTCGACGGCGCGTACCACGGGCGGACCAACCTCACGATGGCGATGACGTCGAAGTTCAACCTCTTCAAGAAGGGCTTCGGGCCCTTCGCGCCGGAGGTGTACCGGCTCCCCTTCCCCAACCTCTACCGCCGCCCGCACGGGCTCACGGCCGACCAGTGGGTCGACTGGCACGTCGCCCAGCTCGACCACGGCTTCACCGCCGTCGTCGACCCGTCGCACGTCGCCTGCGTGGTGGTCGAGCCGGTGCTGGGTGAGGGGGGCTTCCTCCCGGCGCCCGCCGCGTGGCTGCGACGTCTCCGCGCGCTCTGCGACCAGCACGGGATGCTGCTGGTCGCGGACGAGGTCCAGTCGGGCATGGGCCGCACCGGGAAGCTCTGGGCCATCGACCACGCGGGCGTCGTCCCCGACCTCGTCGCCACCGCGAAGTCCCTCGCCGCGGGGATGCCGCTCTCCGCGGTGATCGGGCGCTCGGACGTGATGGAGGCCCCGCACCCCGGCGGCCTCGGCGGGACGTACTCCGGCAACCCCCTCGCGTGCGTGGCCGCGCTCGCCGCGCTCGACACCATCACCGACCCCGCCTTCCTCGCCCGCGCGGAGGCGCTCGGCGCGAGGCTCCGCGCGCGGCTCGAAGCGATTCAAGCGCGCCACCCGCGGCTGGTGGGCGACGTGCGCGGCCTCGGCCCGATGCTCGCGATGGAGCTCGTGCGCGACCCCGACACCCGCGAGCCCTGGCTGGAGGCCACGCAGGGCGTCAACGCCGCCACGCTCGAGCGCGGCGTCATCACCATCCGGGCGGGGCTCTTCTCCAACTGCGTCCGCTTCCTCCCGCCGCTCACGCTCGACGACGCGACGCTCGACGAGGCGATGGACGTGGTCGACGCCGCCGTCGACGCGACCGCGAAGAAGCTCGGAGGCGCCGCGTGATCGACCGGATGTACGTCGACGGCAATTTCACCGGCAGCGTCAGCGGTCGCGTGCGCCCGCTCATCGACCCGGGCAACGAGCGGGTGCTCGCCGAGCTCCCCTACGGCGACGCGGAGGACGCGAGGCTCGCGCTCGACGCGGCCGCGAAGGCGCTCCCCGCGTGGTCGGCGAAGACCGCGTACGAGCGCGCCGCGGTGCTGGAGAAGGCCGCGGAGATCATCGCGTCGCGCGCGGCGGAGTACGCGCCCCGCACCGCGGAGGAGTCGGGCAAGCCGCTCGCCCAGGCCCGCGGGGAGTGGGCCGGCGCGCCGGGGTACCTCCGGGTCGCGGCCGAGCAGGCGCGCGCGCTCGGCGGCCGGAGCATCCCCTCGCGCCTCGGGCCGCGGCGCATCGACGTGACGCACCGCCCGGTCGGTGTCGTCGGCGTCATCACCGCGTGGAACTTCCCCGTCTACAACCCCAACCGCGCGGTGAGCTCGGCGCTCGCCGCGGGGTGCACCGTGGTGCTGCGGCCGTCGGAGTACACGCCGCGCTCAGCCTTCGACTACGCGCGGGCCTTCGCCGACGCGGGGCTGCCGCCGGGCGTGCTCAACGTGGTGCACGGGGAGCCGCACGCGGTGGGGCAGGCGCTGCTCGACGACCCGCGCTGCCGCAAGCTGGCCTTCACCGGCTCGACGCGGGTGGGCAAGCTGCTGATGGACGGCGCCTCGCGCACGGTGAAGCGGCTCTCGCTCGAGCTCGGGGGCAACGCGCCGGTGATCGTGATGCCCGACGTCGACGTCGCCGCGGTGGCGAAGGGCGCGGTGACGGCGAAGCTCCGCAACGCCGGCCAGGTGTGCATCGCGCCGCAGCGCTTCTACGTCCACGCCGCGGTCGTCGACGACTTCGTGGCGCTCGCCCAGGCCGCGATGGAGCGCGAGGTGCTCGGCCACGCGCTCGACGCGAAGACCACGCTCGGCCCGCTGATCAACGAGGCCCAGCGCGACCGGGTCGCCCGCATCGTCGACGCGTCGGTGGCGGCGGGCGCGCGGGTGGTGACGGGGGGCGCACGGGCGGACGGGCCCGGGTACTTCTACCGCCCGACGCTGCTGGTCGACCTTCCCGCCGACGCGCCGGCGCTGCGCGAGGAGGTGTTCGGGCCGGTGATGGCGGTGGTGCCCTTCGAGCACCCCGACGAGGCGCTGGAGCGGGCCAACGACACCGAGTACGGGCTCGCGTCGTTCGTGTGGACGCGCGACCTGCGGGCGGCCACGCGGCTCAGCGAGGGGTTGGAGTTCGGCATGGTGGGCGTCAACGACTGGTACCCCGTCACCCCGGAGGCTCCCTTCGGCGGCGTGAAGCAGTCGGGCATGGGCCGCGAGTCGGGGATGGAGGGCGTGCTCGAGTACCTGGAGGTGAAGACCCGCTACGTCGGGCTCT
>WBZM01003577.1_pt2 | contig 11698 bp, 9 predicted proteins | sample 5204271 | NCBI WGS metagenome assembly WBZM01 (sample SAMN12344346, study PRJNA552823) | activated sludge metagenome | biome: Activated sludge suspended growth; feature: Nitrification reactor; material: Wastewater; isolation source: activated sludge from nitrification reactor of wastewater treatment...
CGGGGGCTACAACGTTGCGCCGGCCGCTCACCTCGGTCGCCTCGGCGTCGAATTCGGCGAACGCCGCGTCCCGCTCGGCGCGGACCGTCGTGAGGTCAGCCTCGAGCGCTGCCCTCTGCTTCTCCAACGCGGCGACGTCGGACTCGAGGGCCTCGGCCCGCTCCATGACCTCAAGCTCGATCTCCTCAAGGTCGCCCTGTCGACGGGCCAACGAGACCAGCTCGTTCTGCAACGCCTGCAGGTCCTTGGGGGTCCCGGTGCCCGAGTCGAGGCGGGCTTGGTCACGGGCGGCGCGAGCGCGCACGAGTGCAACATCGGCCTCGGCCTTGTCAACCTCGCGCTGGACATCCGAGAGCGCGGTCCGGGCCAGGGCGAGGTCACGGTCGAGGGTCACCTGCTGCTGCTCAAGCGCCGCCAGACGAGTCAGGGCGGGCAGGCTCCTGCGCGCGTGAGCGAGCTGGTCGAGCCGGGTGTCAAGCTGCTGGACCTCGATGAGCCGAGCCTGTTGCTGCGGTTGGGCTTTCAGGGGGCACCTCCATCGGCGTTCACACCGACGAGGAAGTCCCACGGGTCGGTGCGCAAGGTCGAGATCGACAACTCCACCGTAGTGCCCTGCTCGGCCAGCGCCTGCGCGAGCCGGTCGCGCGCCCCGGCCAGCCAGAGCCACTCGGTCGCGAAGTGCCCGGCGTCCACGAGGTAGGGCGGCCCGAAAGACGACTCCTCCCGTGCTTCCAGGGCCGGGTGGTGGCGCAGGTCGGCGGTGACATAGACGTCGACCCCGCTGCGGCGGACGGCACCGAAGCGGTCGTCTCCCGACCCACCGAGGACGGCGACGCGGCACACCTGCGCGTCAGGGTCTCCCGAGACCCGGACTCCGACGTTGGTGGGCGGCAGCGCGGCGGCGAGCCGTTCGGCGAAGGCGCGCAGCGACAGCGGCTGCGCCAACCGGCCCATGCGACCGACGGATTGACCCTCCTCGACGTCGAGCGGCTCAGTGTCGGTGAGGCCGCACGCGGCGGCGAGAGCATCGCACACGCCCGGGTCAGCGACATCGGCGTTGGTGTGGGCGCAGAGGAGCGCCAGATCGGCGACGACCGCCCGCGTCACCGCGCGGCCTTTGGCCGTGGTCGTGGCAACGGAGTGTATGCCGCGCAGCAACAGCGGGTGGTGGGTCACGAGCAGGTCGGCCCCGGCGGCAATAGCCTCATCGATGACGGCAAGCGTCGGATCGACGGCGAAGTGCACGTGCCCGATCGGCTGGCCGAGGTCCCCCGTCACCAAGCCGACGCGGTCCCAGGACAGCGCCGACCCCGGCGGATAGAAATCGTCCAGTAGCGCGACGATCTGGCCCAACGTCACTGTCATGTGGGCCCGGCCGGGCTCGAACCGACGACACCCGCGGTGTAAACGCGGTGCTCTACCAACTGAGCTACAGGCCCCGCGCCCACTCCGGTCGCGTGTGCAGGGAGTGAGCGGCGCCCATTGTGTCAGGTTGAACGCCGGTGGGCGTGTCTTCCGTTGTTCAGCGCAGGTCGGCCAGCGCGGCCCGGTAGCCACCGAAGTCGCGGGGGTCTCCGGGTCCGTTGATCAGGCGCCAGCGCACGACCCCGTCCCGGTCCAACAGGAAGGTGCCGCGTTTGGCGAAGCCTCCATCGTCGTGGAAAACCCCGTAGGCGCGGGCCACTTCGCCGTGCGGCCAGAAGTCGGACAGCAACGGAAAGAAGTAGCCTTCCTGATCGGCCCACGCCCGCAGCGCATGGACCGGGTCGCAGGAGATCGCGAGCACCTGTATCCCGTCATGCTGGAAGTCTTCGAGAGTGTCCCGGATCTCGCGCAATTCTCCCGTGCAGATCCCGGAAAACGCGAAGGGATAGAAGACGAGGGCCACGTTGCGGTCACCTCGCCATGCTCGCGGACCGAGCTCACGACCGAGGTGGTCGGGCAAGGTGAAGTCCGGGGCCAGGTCCCCGACCTCGGGCGCAGCGGCAGCCGCGATGTCGGGCTCGGCAGTCATAGCCCTCGATTCTGCCACCCCGATCCTGCCACCTGCCTCCCAGACACGTAGACGTTGGCACTCAATGGTTTAGCTGGCAGATAGATCTGCCAGGACATCGGGTTAAGTGCCATCGCAGCGGAATGAGCGCTCGCTCAGCGACGCTGGGAACGCGGAGCGACGAGCCGTTGCAGTGTCCACGTGCGGCTGAGGTTGGCGACCCCGGACGGGTGCAGGCCGGCAGCCACGGCGGCGTCCTCGATCTCGCTGGGCTCTACGTGACCGTCCTGGTCCGCACGGGGCGTGGCGAGGACGAGACACCCCCGGTCGACGAGATTGGTCAGCGCGTCAACCAGGACGTCGACAAGGTCTCCGTCGAAGGACCGGAACCAAACTAAAACCCCATCGGCGCCGTCCGCGTAGCTCTCGTCCTCCAACGCGGACCCGACGACGTCCTCCACCCCGACGCGCAGCGCTTCGTCGACGTCCTCGTCCCAACCAAGCTCCTGGACGATCTGCCCGGGGATGAACCCGAGCTTGGCGAGCCCCGCTTTGAATGCGGCGGCCTCCGCCGACCCGTGCACGACGATCCCTCCTGCTGAGGCGACCCAGATCGGGTCGCTTGGGTCAAGTCTGCCCGAGCGCGAGCCCTTACGGGTTGTGTCGGCGCTCACGTATGCCCGGTGGTCACCTCGCGGGCCGACGCGGGTCGAAGACCGAAGAGGATCGATGGGTGGACGGATGTGACGTAGAACGCATCCGGGTAGAGGATGGTGTCACCCTCGTGCGTCAGAAAGGACCTCCTCGTGTCTACCCGCGGCACCTCCGGGCCCATCCTCAACGGCATACCGAGCCAGCTTCCGGACACCGATCCGGAGGAGACCAAGGAGTGGTTGGAGTCGCTCCAGGGCGTCATCGATGAGCAGGGCCGCACGCGGGCGCGCTATCTCATGTTGCAATTGCTGGCATCGGCCCGCGGTCAGCAGGTCGGGGTGCCCTCGTTGACAGCGACCGACTACATCAACACGATTCCGCCGGAGCGGGAGCCCTGGTTCCCCGGCGACGAGGACATGGAGCGGGCTTATCGGCGCTGGATTCGATGGAATGCCGCCGTCCTCGTGCATCGGGCCCAGCGGCCAGGGATGGGGGTCGGGGGCCACATCTCGACCTATGCGTCGGCGGCCACGCTCTACGAGGTCGGGATGAACCATTTCTTCCGCGGCCCGGACCACCCCGGGGGCGGCGACCAGGTCTTTTTCCAGGGCCATGCGGCTCCGGGCATGTATTCACGGGCCTTCCTTGAGGGGGTGCTCGACGAGGACGACCTCGACGGCTTCCGCCAGGAGCGCTCGCACATCGTCGACGGCAAGATCCGGGCACTCTCCTCATATCCGCATCCGCGGCTCATGCCGGACTTCTGGCAGTTCCCGACCGTATCAATGGGTTTGGGCCCGATGAACGCGATCTATCAGGCCCAGTTCAACCGTTACCTGCACAACCGTGGGATCAAGGACACCAGCGATCAGCACGTCTGGGCGTTCCTCGGCGACGGCGAGATGGACGAGCCCGAGTCGCGGGGGCTGGTGCAACTGGCCGCCAACGAAGAGCTGGATAACCTCACCTTCGTCGTCAACTGCAATCTGCAGCGCCTGGACGGCCCGGTGCGCGGCAACGGCAAGATCATCCAGGAGCTCGAGGCGTTTTTCCGGGGCGCCGGCTGGAACGTCATCAAGGTCATCTGGGGCCGCGGCTGGGACCCGCTGCTGGCCGCCGACCGCGACGGCGCCCTGGTCAACATCATGAATCAAACCTCCGACGGCGACTACCAGACCTTCCGGGCCAACGACGGCGCATACGTCCGCGAGCACTTTTTCTGGCGCGACCCGCGCACCCGCAAGTTGGTCGAGAACTGGACCGATGAGGAGATCTGGTTCAACCTGCGCCGGGGTGGGCACGACTACAGAAAGGTGTATGCCGCCTACCGCGCCGCCTTGGAGCACACCGGCCAGCCCACGGTCATCCTCGTCAAGACGATCAAGGGCTTCACGTTGGGTTCCCACTTCGCCGGCCGCAACGCCACCCACCAGATGAAGAAGCTCACCCTGGAGGACCTCAAGGGCTTCCGCGACTTGTTGCGCATCCCGATCAGCGACGAGCGGCTCCAGGCCGACCCGTATCGCCCGCCCTACTACCGGCCGGACCCCAGCGACCCGGCGATGCAGTACATGCTGGAGCGGCGGCGTGCCCTGGGTGGGTCGGTCCCGACTCGCCGCGTGGCACACCCGCCGATGCACCTGCCCGACGACGACGCGTATGCCGCCGTCACCAAGGGTTCGGGGAAGCAGGCCGTGGCGACGACGATGGCCTTCGTGCGCCTGCTCAAGGACCTGATGCGGGACAAGGAGTTCGGCCAGCGGATCGTGCCGATCATCCCCGACGAGGCCCGGACCTTCGGCATGGACTCGTTCTTCCCGACGATCAAGATCTACAACCCCAACGGCCAGCGCTACACGCCGGTCGACCACGACCTCATGCTCGCCTACCGGGAGTCAGAGCAAGGCCAGATCCTGCACCTGGGCATCAACGAGGCCGGGTCGCTCGCGGCGTTCACCGCAGCGGGCACGGCATACGCCACGCATGGGCAACCGATGATCCCGATCTACGTCTTTTACTCGATGTTCGGGTTCCAGCGGACCGGCGACTCGATCTGGGCGGCTGGCGACCAGATGGCGCGCGGTTTCCTCATCGGGGCGACCGCGGGTCGCACCACGCTCACGGGCGAGGGGCTACAACACGCCGATGGGCACTCTCCGCTGCTCGCGTCGACCAACCCGGCGGTCGTCACGTATGACCCGGCGTATGGCTACGAGATCGCCCACATCATGAAGGATGGGCTGCGCCGGATGTACGGCGAACCCGAGGACCCGCGTGGGCGGGACGTCATCTACTACGTCACCGTCTACAACGAGCCGATCGTGCAACCGGCCCAGCCCGACGACCTCGACGTCGAAGGCGTGGTCCGCGGGATCTACAAGTTGCGCCCCGCCGACACCGTGGGCTGGTCGCACACCCCGGCCCGGGCCCAGCTGCTTGCGTCGGGGGTCGGCGTCCCGTGGGCGTTGGAGGCCCAGCAGTTGCTGGCCGACGATTTCGGGGTCGCTGCTGACGTGTGGTCGGTGACCTCGTGGAGCGAGCTGCGCCGCGACGCGATGGCGTGCGACGACCACGCGTTTCTGCACCCAGACGAGCCGACCCGGGTCCCGTTCGTGGCCCAGGCTCTTGCGGGGGCGCCGGGGCCGGTGCTCGCGGTGTCGGACTACATGCGCGCCGTGCAGGACCAGATCGGGCCCTGGGTCCCGGGTGGGTTGACCTCGCTCGGTGCCGACGGGTTCGGGTTCTCGGACACCCGGCAGGCGGCGCGGCGGTTCTTCCACATCGACGGTCCGTCGCTCGCGGTGCGCACCCTGCAGGTGTTGGCCGCGCGCGGCGAGGCGCCCGCCGAGTGGGCCCGGACCGCGGCCGAGAAGTACCGCTTGCTCGACGTCAACGCCGGAGCCTCCGGCAACGCCGGCGGCGACGCGTAGCCGTTCTTCCCGCACTTGCCCGTCGCACACGGCATACCTTTGGTCGGGTCCGACGCTCCCACCTGAGCACGATGGAACAACCGGCCCCCGACCATTGGTATGCCGTGTGCGGGCAAACAACCGAGCCACACGTTGTTGGGGTCACTACCGCGCCCTGTGAATATCTTCGAACGCCGGCCATTCGTTGGCGGCACTCTTGGACAATGCCCGATCTCCCGACCCACGCGGAGGTGAGCAGCCTGCTCACCGAGCGGCTGGGTTGCCTCTTGGCGCGAGCTTCGGGCCGTCGCCGACCGGGCCACGCTGGAGAGCCCTGTCGCCGACGGTCACCTGACCGCATCGCGCGCAGCCGGTATGCCGCGCCCGTCGAGATCCCCGCTCGGCTCGACTGTGCCGCCACCCTGCCGTTCGACGAGGCGCTGACCATTGCGGACTCCGCACTGCGCAGTCGCCTGGTCACTCCCGCCCAACTGGCCGCTCGCGCAAGAGACTGGCCGGCCCGCGGTCGGCAACGGGTTGCCCGAGTTGCCCGCCACGCTGACGGGCGCAGTTCCGAACCGATCGAGTCGGTTCTCCGGGCGATCTGTCTGCAGATCCCCGGGCTGTCGGTCACCCCTCAGGTTCGGATCGAGCGGAATGGGAAGTTCCTCGCGATCGTCGACCTGGCCGACGAACGGCTGCGCATCGTCATCGAGGCCGAGGGCTTCGAGTTCCACGGCGATCGGGAGGGTTTCGACCGCGACTGCCATCGGTATGACGAACTGGTCGCGCAGGGAGGGGTCGTCCTGCGGTTCACCTGGGAGCAGGTGATGCGCCGGGACCGGTGGGTGGCCCAGATCCTCGCAACCACCGTCGCACACCGAATGACATTGGTCAGTTTGCCCGCGTCAGCGTGAGCACATCGGGTCAGCTCACTCTCGACCATTGGTAGGCCGTGTGCTCGGGTCCCAGCCCGACGACGAGGTGACCGGTGCGCGGGACGTGGGCGCACGGCATACCGTGGCGGTTCTAGGCTGGCGCACGTGTCCAAGGTCCTCACCTCTCTGCCCGTCGGCGAGCGCGTCGGCATCGCTTTCTCCGGAGGGCTTGACACCTCCGTCGCGGTCGCGTGGATGCGCGACAAGGGGGCGATCCCCTGCACTTATACGGCGGACATCGGGCAGTACGACGAGCCGGACATCGAGTCGGTGCCGGGACGCGCAGGCGCCTACGGCGCGGAGCTGTCGCGGCTGGTGGACTGCCGAGCGGCGCTCGTCGAGGAGGGGCTGTCGGCGCTGGCCTGCGGAGCGTGGCACATCCGCTCGGGCGGCAAGCAGTACTTCAACACCACTCCCCTGGGCCGCGCAGTCACCGGCACCCTGCTGGTGCGGGCGATGCGCGAGGACGGCGTCGACATTTGGGGGGACGGGTCGACCTACAAGGGCAACGATATTGAGCGGTTCTACCGCTACGGGCTGATCGCCAACCCCAACCTGCGGATCTACAAGCCGTGGCTGGACGCCGATTTCGTCGAGGAGCTCGGCGGGCGCACCGAAATGTCGCAGTGGATGGCCGCCCATGGATTGCCGTATCGGGACAGCGTGGAGAAGGCCTATTCGACCGACGCCAACATCTGGGGCGCGACCCATGAGGCCAAGCGTCTGGAGCATCTGGACACCTCGATCGAGATTGTCGAACCGATCATGGGGGTTCGCTTCTGGGACCCGGCAGTGACGGTGAAGTCCGAGGACGTCAAAGTCGAGTTCGTCCAGGGGCGCCCGGTCGCGATCAACGGCCTCGGGTTCGATGACGCCGTCGCCCTGGTCCACGAGGCCAACGCAGTCGGCGGCCGGCATGGGCTCGGGATGGCCGACCAGATCGAAAACCGGATCATCGAGGCCAAGTCCCGCGGCATCTACGAAGCGCCCGGGATGGCGCTGCTATTCATCGCTTACGAGCGGCTGCTGTCGGCGATCCACAACGAGGACACCATCGCCAACTACCACTTGGAGGGCCGCCGCCTCGGCCGCCTGCTTTATGAGGGCCGCTGGTTCGACCCGCAGGCGCTCATGCTGCGCGAGTCGCTGCAGCGGTGGGTGGCCTCCGCGGTGACTGGCGAGGTGGTGTTGCGGCTGCGCCGGGGCGACGACTATTCGATCCTGGACACCCGCGGCCCGGCGTTCTCCTACCACCCGGACAAGCTGTCGATGGAACGCACCGAGGACGCCGCCTTCGGGCCGCTGGACCGGATCGGCCAACTGACGATGCGTAACCTCGACATCGCCGACACCCGCGCCAAGCTGGAGCTGTATGCCGCGCAGGGCCAGTTGCTCGGCGGCACCCCGTTGAGCGCAGCCGAGCTCATCGGCAAGCTGGAGCCCGGCGGGGCTGGCGCGATCGCCGCGAACCCCGAGGCCGCCGACGACGGTGACTCCGAAGGGTTGGACCGCGCCGCGATGGAGAGCGGCACCGACTGAGCTATCGGCCTCACTGGCCGATTGTGGGCGGCATACAAATTAGGATGCCCTCATGAGCAGCGCCGCCGCTCGGCACCGGCCTAGTGCACAAACCCGACGAGCGATCGAGCGCGGGGCGGGGACCCTGTCGGGCGCCGCGTTGCGCCGGATCGAGGCCCAGCATGAGTGGTACCGCGCCCTCCCGCCGGCCGAACGCTCTTGGGTCGGCCTGGTCGCCCAAGCGGGGATCGCCGCCTTCGTCGCCTGGTTGGCCGACGACAGCGGCACGGCGCCGGTGACGGCGGACGTCTTCGGGACCGCCCCCCGCGAGCTCACTTCGGCGATCACGCTGGGTCAGACCCTCGACCTCATTCGCAGCGTCGTCGACGTCGTCGAGGACGAGGTCCATGTGCTCGCCGAACCGGGTGACGAGCAAGCGGTCCGCGAGGGCGTGCTGCGCTACTCACGCGAGATCGCCTTCGCGGCGGCGCAGGTCTACGCCCAGGCGGCCGAGGCTCGCGGCGCGTGGGACGCCCGCCTTGAGGCGCTCGTCGTCGACGCTGTTCTCCGCGGAGAAGCGGACGACTCAATGCAGTCCCGAGCCACGGCCCTCGGGTGGGGTTCAGTGTCGGACGTCACCGTCGTCGCCGGCCAAACTCCCACGGGCAGTAGTGCATCCGCGGTGGACGCCATCCGACGGGCGGCTGCCCGCCGCGGTGCCGAAGCGCTCGCAGCCGTCCAGGGCCGGCGGCTGGTCATCATCCTCGGGCGCACGACGACCCCCGCGGACATCGTCACCGCGGTGGCCGACATCTTCGGCGACGGCCCGATCGTCCTTGGGCCTACGGTGCCCCATCTGTTCGCCGCGGGCCGCTCGGCCCGAGCCGCCATCAACGGCCTGGCGGCCGCGGACGGATGGCCGCAGGCGCCGCGCCCCGTCCTCGCCGACGAGCTCCTTCCCGAACGAGTGCTCATCGGCGACGATCACGCCCGCAGACAACTCGTCGAGCGGATCGCCGCTCCCTTGCGCGCGCACGAGACGCTGCTCGCCACGGCGACGGCATACCTCGACTCCGGGGGATTGGAATCGACGGCGCGGATGCTATTCGTCCACCCCAACACGGTCCGCTACCGCCTGGGTCGGATCGCCGAGCTCACTGGATACGACCTCGCCCACCCACGCGACGGGTATGCCGTGCGCCTGGCCCTCGCTCTGGCTCGCCTCATTGACGCGGCGGTCTGGCCGCGACGCCCAGGTTCGGCCAGCCTGTCGGGCGGCGACGTTGGCCGAGCGGGCGGCATACCGGGCGGTTTGTAGGAAAGGTCCAAACTTGAGCCGAGGAACTTCGTCAGTTTCAGGTCACGAGACGGTCACGGCCACATGACACGCTGGAATCGTGCTCGCAATCGTCTGCCCTGGACAGGGCTCCCAGGCCCCCGGCCTGCTCGCCCCGTGGCTCGAGCTGGACACCTTCCGAGACCGGATGGCCTGGTTCACGACCGTGGCCGGCATCGACCTACTAGAGCACGGCACCGAGTCTGACGCCGACACGATCCGGGACACCGCCATCGCGCAGCCGCTCATCGTCGCCACCGGCCTGGCCGCCCTGCTCGAACTCTTCCCCCGCCCTGCGGCCGCGTTCACCCAGGTGTCGGTCGGAGCCGGACACTCGGTCGGTGAGATCACCGCCGCTGCCGGCACTGCGGTCATCAGCGCCGAACAGGCCCTCGTGTTCGTCCGCGAGCGCGGGCTGCAGATGGCCCGGGCCAGCCAGGCGACCCCGACGGGGATGAGCGCCATTCTCGGCGGCGATCCCGACGAGGTGCTGGCCACACTCGATCGCCTCGGCCTCACCGCCGCGAACCGCAACGGTGGCGGCCAGATCGTCGCCGCGGGCACCCTGGAAAAACTCGCGGCCCTCGCCGCCGACCCCCCGACGAAGACGCGCATCGTGCCCCTGCAGGTTGCTGGCGCCTTCCACACCGCACACATGGCTCCCGCGGTCGAGCGGCTGGCCAGCTATGCCCGAGCGATGACGACCCGTGAGGCCCATACCCGGCTGATCTCGAACCGGGACGGCCACGTCGTCCGGTCCGGCCGCGAGGTCCTCGATCGCCTCGTCAGCCAGGTCAGCGCCCCCGTGCGCTGGGACCTGTGCATGCAGACGATGCTCGACCTCGGGGTGACTGGCATCATCGAGATCCCCCCGGCGGGCACCCTCATCGGCTTGGCCAAGCGCGCCATGCCCGGCGTTGAGCTACTCGCCTTGCGCACGCCGAACGACCTCGACGCGGCCCGTCGCATGGTCGCCGAGCACGGGGATCGCCCCGACCCGTCGGCCGACCCCGAGTGGAGCCTGGTCATCGCCCCGACCAAGGGCGCGTTCGGGTTTAGTTCGGTCGGCATCGGCGATCGAGTGAGCAGCGGCACCGTCCTGGCCCATGTGCGCACCCCGCACGACGACGACGTACCCATCACCGCCCCGCACGGCGGCTGGCTCAGCCAGTGGCTCGTCCGCGACGGCGACGAGGTCGCGCCGGGTCAGCCCGTGCTCCGACTGGCGCCGAAGGGAGCCGGCGCATGACCGCCGCAGTCGTGCAGCCCAAAGGCACCGGCGCCATCCACTCGTCCGCGGGCGCCCGCCACGCCCGGATCTGGGGCGTCGGTGGCTTCCGGCCCGAGCGCGTCGTGCCCAACGCCGAACTCGTCGAGGCGATCGACTCCTCCGACGAGTGGATTCAGGAGCGTTCGGGGATCAAGTCTCGACGCTGGGCTGGTCCGGACGACACGGTCGTCTCGATGTCGGAGTCCGCGGCGCGCGACGCGATCTCCGCCGCCGGGATCGAGGTCGGCCAGATCGAAACGGTCATCGTGTCGACCGTGACGCACCCCTATCAGACGCCCGCAGCGGCTCCGATCATCGCCGACCGGCTGGGCCTGCGGTGCGCAGCGTTCGACATCTCGGCGGCCTGCGCCGGCTATTGCCACGGGATCTCGTTGGCCAACGACATGGTCCGCGGCGGCAGCGCCACGTTCGTGCTCGTCATCGGCGTGGAGAAGCTCACCGACTTCACCGACGTCACCGACCGCGGCACGGCGTTCATCTTCGCCGACGGCGCGGGCGCGGCCGTGGTGGGACCCTCGGACTTCCCCGGCATCGGCCCGACCATCTGGGGGTCGGACGGCTCCCAATGGGAGACCATCAAGCAGAAGGAATCCTGGCTGGAGGTGCGCGACCAGGGCCTGGACCACCCCACCATCGAGATGGCCGGCCAGTCGGTATTCCGGTGGGCGGTCTGGAGCATGGCTCCCGTGGCCCGCCAGGCCATCGAGGCCGCCGGCATCACCCCTGACGACCTGGACGCCTTCATCCCCCACCAGGCCAACATGCGGATCATCGACGCGATGCTCAAACAGCTCAAGCTGCCGGCCGACATCCCGGTCGCGCGCGACATCGTCGAGACCGCCAACACCTCGGCCGCCTCGATCCCGCTGGCCACCGAGCGAATGCTGCGCGAAGGCGAGATCCCCCACGGGGGCCTGGCGCTGCAGATCGGCTTCGGCGCCGGCCTTGTGTATGCCGCGCAGGTCATCGTCCTGCCCTGACAGGTTCCCGCGCCTCGCGGGTCAACACGAGGCACCCAGACCATCGAAAAGCACTGTCCCCGAAGGAGATAGCGAACAT
>WBZM01003706.1_pt1 | contig 11698 bp, 8 predicted proteins | sample 5204271 | NCBI WGS metagenome assembly WBZM01 (sample SAMN12344346, study PRJNA552823) | activated sludge metagenome | biome: Activated sludge suspended growth; feature: Nitrification reactor; material: Wastewater; isolation source: activated sludge from nitrification reactor of wastewater treatment...
CGCTGCTGGCGCACCGCGTCCCGATCCTCCGGGGTGAGCGCCCGCGCCTCGGCCTCGGCCAGGACCCGCAGCGCGTCGTCGTGGGCCCCCACCGCGAGGAGGGCCGGCGCGGCGAACCAGCAGACGTAGATCAGGGCGGCGGGCCGCTCCGCCGCCAGGGCAAAGGCCCGCAGCGCCGCCTCGCGGGCCACCGGCGCCTGACCCGCCGCCGCCAGGGCGAAGGCCAGGGCCGCGGCGTTGGCGGCCGTGCCACTGGAGCCCAGGGCGCGCCGGGCCAGGGCCACCGCCTCCCCGGACCGCCCGTCGCGCGCCAGGGCGCGCACCGCGCCCATGGCGGCCCCGAAGTGGCCGGGGTCGCCGGCCACCGCGTGGAGCGAGAGCTCGACCGCCCGCTTGACCCGGCCGATGCGCAGCAGCACGTCCCCGGCCGAGACGGTGGCCTCGGGGTCGTCCGGGAAGCGGGCCGCCAGCTGCTCGGCGGCGCGAAGGAGCTCGTCGTGGTCGCCGGAGCCGTGGGCGCGGGTCTGGGCCAGGAGCAGCCGCTCCAGGGGCGGGAGGCGGTCCTCGGCCGCCAGGGCGGCGGCCCAGTGGCCCCGCGCCTCGCCGGGCCGGCCGGCGCTCCAGAGCCCCAGGGCCAGCTGCAGGTGCGCCGCCCCGAAGCCGGGGTCGAGGGCCACCGCCCGCCTGAGCTCGGCCAGCCCGGTGGAGAGCTCGCCCTGGTGGCCGTCGGCGGCCAGGGCCCGGCGGTAGGCGGCCAGCGACTCGAGGCTCGGGGTGTAGCTGGCCGCCAGCTGCACCTGCGCCCCCGCCACCTCCTCCGGGCGCTCCTGCAGGGCCCGGCGCACCCGGTCGGAGAGCCGCCCCAGCGCCGCGAGGGCCTCGCCCCGCCCCGCGGCGCCCTCGGCCACCGAGAAGAGCTCCCGCCCGCTCGCCACGTCGACGGCCCGCACCTCCAGCTCCAGCCCGGCCCCGCGGCGCCGGGTGCGCGAGGCCAGGGTCACCTGGGCGCCGGCCAGCGGGGCCACCGCCGCCAGGCGCTGCGCGTCGAGCCCGGCTGCCGCCGCGTCGCGCCCCTGCCGCAGCAGGTCGAGCAGGCGCTGCCGCGGCACCAGCGCCAGCCGGCGCGAGATCGAGAGCGAGGCGGCCAGCGCCTCGTCCATGGCCTCCAGGCCCGGCTCGCCCGCCTCGTCCACGGCGTCGGAGAGGGCCACCACCAGCCGCCCGTCGGGCCGGCCCGGTGCGGGCACCTCGGGCCCGGCCAGGCGCACCGCCGCCAGCACCGCCGCCCCCCCCAGGGCCACGCCCAGCGCCACCCAGCCGGCCACCGCGGCGCGGCGCGGGAGCCCCGCCAGCGCCGGGCGGTCGGAGGAGCTGGAGCGGGCCGCCTCGGTGGCCAGCGCGGCCAGCGCCTTCACCACCTCGCCGGCGTCGCGGGGGCGGGCCACCGGGTCGCGGTCGAGCATGCGGGCCACCAGCGGCCCCACCGCCGGCGCCTGCGAGACCGAGAGCGCCGGCGGGCGGCGCGTCCCCGCGATCCACCGGCCGCCGTCGTCCGGGTACGGCAGCGCGCCGGCCAGCAGCCGGTGGAGCAGCACGCCCAGGGAGAAGACGTCGGTGCGCTCGTCCTCCGGCGCCCCCGCCCACTGCTCCGGCGCCATGTAGGCGGGCGTGCCGCCGGAGAGGCGCCGGTGGCCGAAGGCGTGGGCCAGCCCCAGGTCGAGGAGCTTCACCTGGCCGTCCTCGCAGACGAAGACGTTGGCCGGGGTCAGGTCGCGGTGGACCACGCCGCGCTCGTGGGCGTGGGCCAGGCCGCGGGCCACCTCGGCGCCGATGCGCAGCGCCTCGGCCACCGCCATGGGCCCGAGGGCCATGCGCTCGGCCAGGGTCTGGCCGCGCAGCAGCTCCATGACCAGGTAGGGGCCCTGCGGCGCGCGCCCCACGTCGTAGAGGGTGACGATGCCGGGGTGGGAGAGGCGCGCGATGGTCTCGGCCTCGCGGAGCAGCCGCGCCTCGGCGCCGGCCGTGCCGCCGGCCAGGGCGCCGGGGCGCACCAGCTTGAAGGCCACCGGCCGCCCCAGCTCGGCGTCGCGGGCCTCGTAGACCACGCCGAAGCCGCCGCGCCCCAGCTCGCGGACGATCTCGAAGCGCCCCACCACGTCGCCGGGCACCAGGGCGGGACGGACCGGCTCGGCCGGGGCGGCCACCACCTCGCGGAGGAGCGCCGAGAGCGCCCCCGGCGGCGGCCCGCTCCGTCCCTCTCGCCGATCCGACACGCGCCCTGCCCGCCCTACCCGGCCTTGCCGCCGGCGTCGAAGTCGTTGGCCTTGAGCCGGCGCTGGCGCACCGCCTCGGCCAGGCCGTCGAGGACCTTGACCGTCTCCTCCCAGCCGATGCAGGCGTCGGTGATGGACTGGCCGTAGGCCAGGGGCTGGCCCTGCACCAGGTCCTGGCGGCCGGCGGTGAGGTGGCTCTCCACCATCACGCCCATGATGCGCAGGTCGCCGGCGGCCACCTGGGCCGCCACCGCGGCGCAGACCGGCACCTGGCGCTCCGGCTTCTTCTCGCTGTTGGCGTGGCTGGCGTCGATCATGAGCCGCTGGGCCAGGCCGGCCTTGCCCACCGCCTGGCAGACCGCCTCGACGCTCTCGGCGTCGTAGTTGGGCCGCTGGCCGCCGCGCAGGATGACGTGGCAGTCCTCGTTGCCGTTGGTGGCCACGATGGCGGAGTGGCCGCCCTTGGTGACGGAGAGGAAGTGGTGGGGCTGCTGGGCCGCCTTGATGGCGTCGATGGCGATGCGCACGTTGCCGTCGGTGCCGTTCTTGAAGCCCACCGGGCAGGAGAGGCCGCTGGCCAGCTCGCGGTGCACCTGGCTCTCGGTGGTGCGGGCCCCGATGGCGCCCCAGGCCACCAGGTCGGCGATGTACTGGGGCGTGATCATGTCGAGGTACTCGCACCCGGCCGGCAGCCCCAGCTCGTTGATGTCGAGGAGCAGCTCGCGGGCCACCCGCAGCCCGCGGTTGATGTCGTAGGTGCCGTCCAGGCCGGGGTCGTTGATGAGCCCCTTCCAGCCCACCGTGGTGCGCGGCTTCTCGAAGTAGACGCGCATCACCACCAGCAGGTCGGCGGCCAGGCGCGTCCGCTCGGCGAGGAGGCGGCCGGCGTACTCCTTGGCCGCCTTGACGTCGTGGATCGAGCAGGGGCCGACCACCACCACCAGCCGGTCGTCCATCCCGTGGAGCACCCGGTGGATGGCCTCGCGCCCGCCGTGGACGGTCTCGCTGGCCTTCTCGGTGCAGGGGAACTCGCGGATGAGGTGCGAGGGCGGGGCCAGCTCGTGGATTCCCCTGATGCGGAGGTCGTCGGTCCTGTAGGGCATCTCGGCTCCGGGAAGGAAGCCGGGAAGTCTATTCGACCGCCGGCCCCGGTGGAACCGCCCGGCGGGGCCAGGCCAGCACCACCACGCCCGCCATGATGGCCATGTCGGCCACGTTGAAGACGCCGGTGCGGAGCCAGCCGATCCCCAGGTTGGCGAAGTCGGTGACGGCGCCGCTCTGGACGCGGTCCCACAGGTTGCCGAGGCCGCCGCCGCCGAGGAGCGCCAGCGCCGCCACCTGGGCGCGGGTGGCCCCCCTGGCGCGGAGGGCGGCCCAGAGGGCGCCGGCGGTGATGACCGCCACGCCGGCCACGAAGAGCGCGGTGCGGACCCCCGGCGAGAGGCTGGACCCCAGGCCGAGGAAGGCGCCGGTGTTGTGGACCAGCTCCAGGCGGACGGTGTCCCCGAGCCAGGAGAGCCGGCCGCGGCCGGCCAGGGCGGCCTCGGCCCAGACCTTGGTGGCGCGGTCGAGGGCCACGTTGGCGACGACGAGGCCGAGGACCAGGGCGGTGCGGCCGGGGAAGGTCGCGGGCGGTGTCTGGGTCTGGGTCGAGGTCGCGGGCGGGGTCGAGGTCGTCATCAGTGCGACCCCGCCCTGGACGGCTCCGCCACCGGCAGCCCCAGCAGCTCGCCGAGGCGGGCGGCGAGCCGCCGCGGCTTCACCTCGCCGGCCGGCGCCACGAAGATGGTGTCGTCGCCGGCGATGGTGCCGAGCACCTCGGGCAGGCGGGCGTCGTCCACCGCGCGGGCCACCGCCGAGGCGGCGCCGGCGGCGGTGCGGACCACCACCAGCGAGGCGTTGGCGTCGATGGCCGTCACCAGGCCGCGCCAGACCGGCGGCCCCTCGGCGGGGAGCGGGCCGTCCACCTCGTAGAAGGCCCCCTCGGGCCGGGAGACCCGCCGCGCCCCGAGGCGCGCCAGGTCGCGGGAGAGGGTGGCCTGGGTGGCGCGGAAGCCGGCGCGCTGCACCTGCGAGAGCAGCTCCTCCTGCGTGGAGATGCGCCGCGCCCGCAGCAGGCGCGCCACCGCGTCGCGGCGCCGGTCGGCCAGGGTCATGACGCGGTCACCAGCGAGCCGGCGCCGCGGTCGGTGAAGAGCTCGGCGATGACGGTGTGGGGCTGGCGGCCGTCGAGGACGTGGACCCGCTCCACCCCGCCGGCCAGGGCCGCCTGGATGGCCAGGGCCTTCCAGCGCATGCCGCCGGTGATGGCCCCGGCCTCCATGCGGCGGGAGAGGTCGGCGCTGGTGAGCTGGCGCACCAGCTCGCCGTCGGGGGCCGACTCCAGCACCCCGGGCACGTCGGTGAGGTAGATCAGCTTCTTGGCGCCCAGGGCGGTGGCCACCGCGGCGGCCACGTCGTCGGCGTTGATGGAGAGGCCGGTGCCGTCGGCGGCCAGCCCGATGGGCGAGATGACCGGCACGTAGCCCTGGTCGAGGAACATGCGCAGGAACTGGGTGTTCACCTGCGTCACCCGGCCCACGTAGCCGAGGTCCACGCCGCCCTCCACGCCGCGCTTCTCGGCGCGGAGCAGCGTGCCGTCCTTGCCCGAGACGCCCACCGCGCCGGCGCCGCGGGCGTTGAGCATGGCCACCAGCTCCTGGTTGATCTTGCCGGAGAGCACCATCTCCACCACCGGCAGGCTGGCGGCGTCGGTGATGCGCATGCCCTCGAAGAACTCGGAGCGCTCGCCCAGCTTCTCCAGCGTGCGGGTCACCTCGGGGGCGCCGCCGTGGACCACCACCGGCTTGAGCCCCACCCGCTTCAGCAGCGTCACGTCCTCGGCGAAGGCCTCCTTGAGGCTCTGCTTCACCATGGCGGCGCCGCCGTACTTGATGACCGCCACCTGCCCGGAGAACTGGGCGATGTACTTGAGCGCCTCCACCAGCAGGGTGCGCTTGAAGGCCGGGCTGTAGTTGGCGACCCGGTCCTCCTTGGCCATCATGCCGTCCGGCTTCTGGACGATCATGGAGGTGTAGTCGGCGTTGATCTTCACGTAGTCGTAGGTGAGGTCGCAGCCCCAGGCGGTGGCGGAGGCCTCCCCCTCGGAGAGCTCCACCAGCACGTCCACCCGCGCCTCGCGGAGCTTGGTGCGCAGCACCTCGGTCTCGAAGTCGGTGGGCGCCCCCTTCTCGAAGACCGCCACGCCCTGCAGCGAGACCCGGGCCTTGTAGGGATCGACGGGCCAGCCCTGCGAGCCGGCGCGGCTCCCGACCGTGGCCAGCACCCGGCCCCAGTTCGGGTCGGCGCCGAAGAGCGAGGCCTTCACCAGCGGCGAGTGGGCGATGGCGCGGGCCAGGTCGCGGGCCGAGACCTCGCTGGGCGCCCCCTTCACCACCACCTCCACCATGCGGGTGGCCCCCTCGCCGTCGGCCGCCATGGCGCGGGCCAGCTCGCCGAAGAGGTCGGTGAGGGCCGCCTCGAAGACCTCCAGGTCCGGGCCCGGCTCGCCGATGCGGGGGTTGCCGGCCAGGCCGTTGGCCAGCACCAGCGCGGTGTCGTTGGTGGACATCTCGCCGTCCACCGTCAGCATGTTGAAGGTGCGGTGGACGGCCCGGGCGAGCACGTCCTGCAGCGCCCGGGGGGTGATGGCGGCGTCGGTGGCGACCAGCGCCAGGGTGGTGGCGAGCTGCGGCGCCAGCATCCCCGAGCCCTTGCAGATGCAGGAGAGGACCGCCGTCTTCCCGCCCAGCGTCACCTCGCGCGAGGCCATCTTGGGCCGCGTGTCGGTGGTCATGATGGCCTCGGCGGCCAGATCGGCGTGGTCGCCGAGCTGCGAGACCAGGGCCGGCAGGGCGTCGAGGACCTTCGAGACCGGCAGGCGCACGCCGATCACGCCGGTGGAGCAGGTGAGCACCGCCCGCTTCTGCAGGCCGAGGGCCGAGGCCACCGCGCCGCGCAGCGCGCCCACGTCGTCCACGCCGGCCGGGCCGGTCAGGGCGTTGGCGTTGCCGGAGTTGGCCAGGATGGCGCGCATGCCCTCGGCCGGGACGCGGCCGCGGCCGTCGAGCACCGGCGCCGCGGCGGCGCGGTTGACGGTGAAGACGCCGGCGGCGGCGGCCGGGTGGTCGCTGACGAGGAGCGCCACGTCGCGCCGCGACGGCTTGAGGCCGGCGGCCACGCCGCCGAAGCGGAAGCCCTTGGGGATCCTCACCCTACCCTCCCAGCAGGTCGAGCCCGGTGGTCTCGGGCCAGCCCATGGCGGCGTTCATGGCCTGCACCGCCTGGCCGGCGGCGCCCTTCACCAGGTTGTCGATGGCGGACACCACGACGGCGGCGCCGGCCCGGGCGTCGAGCTGCACGCCGAGGTGGCAGCGGTTGGTGCGCACCACGTCCTTCACCTGGACCTTGTCGGCGGCCATGGCGCGCACGAAGGGCTCCCCCTGGTAGGCCGTGGCGAGGGCGCCGGCCAGGTCGGCCTGCTGGGCGCCCTTGGCGGCCCGGAGCACGCAGGTGGAGAGGATGCCGCGCTTCATGGGGATGAGGACCGGCGTGAAGGAGATGGGGCCGCAGGCGCCGGCGTAGCGGGCCACCGTCTGCTCGATCTCCGGCACGTGCTGGTGCTTGCCGAGGCGGTAGGCGCGCAGGTCCTCGTCCACCTCGCAGAAGGAGTAGTCCTCGCTGGCCTTGCGGCCGGCGCCGGAGACGCCGGAGAGGCCGGTCACGGTGACGCCCTCGGCCGAGACCAGGCCGGACTTGAGGAGCGGCGCCAGCGCCAGGGCGATGGAGGTGGCGTAGCAGCCCGGGTTGGTCACCAGGCGGGCCCCGGCCAGGCGGGCCCGGTCGAGCTCCGGCAGGCCGTAGCGGGCCTCGGCGAGGAGCGGCACCGCGGTGTGTTCGAAGCCGTACCAGGGCTTGTAGGAGGCCGGGTCGAGGAGCCGGAAGGCGCCCGAGAGGTCCACCACCTTGAGACCGCGGGCCAGCAGCCTCGGCGCCAGCTCCAGCGAGACCTCGGCCGGCGTGGCCAGGAAGGCGAGCTCGGCGTCGACGGCGTGGCTCTCGGCCAGCGGCAGGTAGGCCAGCGCCCCCACCGGCCCGTCGAGGGGCAGGCGCGCCGAGATCCTCTCGCCGGCCCAGCGGTCGGAGGTGACCGCCGCGACGCGGACGAGGGCGTGGCGGGCCAGGAGGCGGGTCAGCTCGAGGCCGGAGTACCCGGAGGCGCCGACGATGGCGACGGAGGTCGTATGCATGGGGCTGCATAATCATGCATTGGGGCTGACGGATCAAGCCCGCGCGGGGGGCGCGCGAGAGGACCGACCGGGCGGGGTGTAGGGATCAGGGCCGGGCTGAAAAAAGTGAAGCCGGCGGGACCTTGCGGCCACGCCGGCTTCGATGTGCCCAGGAGAGGATTCGAACCTCCACGGTTTGACCCGCTAGACCCTGAATCTAGTGCGTCTACCAGTTCCGCCACCTGGGCAGCGGGACGGGGGAGTATCGCAGGCCCGCGGGGGTGTCAACCCGCACGTCGAGGGGCCCGCCGGAAGGGCCGCTTTTTCGGCGGCCGGGCGGACCGCGAGTAGGATGCCCCCGCCTTTTCCCGGGATCTGAGGAGACCGACCTGATGACCCTCGCCACCGCCCTCGTCGCCGGCCTGCTGGCCGCCGCCGGCCCCTCCCCCGACCTGGCCACCACCGCCCCCGCCGGCGCCGCCGAGGGCGCCCCGCGCTTCCGCTCCCTCCTCGGGGCGGAGAGCCTGGAGGGCGGCTCGGCCGGCCTGGCCTGGGCCGGGTACTCCTCCTTCGGCGCCGCCTACGCCCAGGGGGTCACCACCCAGGACGACCTGGGGCTCTCCCTCGACTTCGACTGGAGCTCCACCGAGGCCCTGGTCTCCGGCTTCTGGCGCCGCCCCCTCGGCACGCTGGGCGGCTGGCAGCTGGCCGGCCGGGTCGGCCTGGGCTGGTACCTCGACTTCGGCGGCACCTGGATCCACGCCGACAACAAGAAGGACCGGGGCGTGCAGGTCAGCCCGGCGGTGCTGCTCTCGTCGCGGGCCGGCGACGGGCTCATCTCGACCTCGCTGGAGGTGCCGCTCACCTTCACCACCCGACGCGACGGCGGCTTCCTCCTCGGCCCCAAGGTGGCGCTCGGCTACGAGACGCCGCTCTACGACGCCATGACGCTGGGGCTCCGCGGCGCCCTCACCTGGCGCGGCGGTGGCGGCGACGCGCCCATGCGCGGCGGCCGGGTCGAGCCGGAGCTGCTGGTGGTGCTCGGTTACCGGGTGTTCTAGGCGGGCCTACCAGCGCGCCGCGCAGGCCAGCGCGCCCTTGGGCAGCGGGGCGCCGCAGGCGCCGTCCACCGCGGCCAGCCGCTGCAGCATCTCGTCGGCCTCGATGGCGCCGCTGACCCGCTGGCGCACCTCGCGCCCCTGCGGGTCGATGAAGATCACCGTGGGCATGGCCGGCACGTCGTACTTGGCGGCCAGCCGCTCCACCTCGTCGGTGGTCTCGGTGGCGTCCACCTTGATCGCCACGAAGCGGGCCGCCGCCTCCTTCACCCGCGGATCGGACCAGGCGATCTTGTCGAGCTCCTTGCAGGCGGTGCACCACTCGGCCCAGAAGTCGATGATGACCGGCCGACCCTCGGCCTTGGCCAGCGCCAGCGCCTCCGGCTCGGAGTGGAGCCAGGTGAAGGCCTGGGCGGCGCGGGCCCGGTCGCGGGCCGCGGCGGCGCCGGTGGCGTAGACCGCGCCGCCCACCAGCAGCACCACGCCGAGGGCCTTGAGCGCCCGCTCCGCGGCCGGGCCGTGGAAGGAGGCGTGGAGCGCCCCCACCAGCACGCCCGCGGCCGCGGCGCCGGCGGCCCAGAGGCCGGCCGAGGGGGCGGTGGAGAACCAGGCCTTCAGGCCCGGCACCAGGTCGCGCAGGTAGATGCCGGCGGCGGCCAGCAGCGCGACGCCGAAGACCGACTTGACCGTCTCCATCCAGGCGCCGCTCTTGGGCAGCGAGAGGGAGAAGGCGCCGATGAGGAAGAAGAGCAGCCCCATGCCGAGGGCGTAGCTCACCATCAGGCCGGCGCCGAGGGCCACCGAGCCCTGCTTGGCGATGAGCAGCAGGATGGAGGTGAGCACCGGGCCGGTGCAGGGGGCGGCGATGACGCCGGCCACCAGCCCCATGGCCAGGGCGCCGGCGCGGCCGGTGCCGCCCACCGTGTTGAGCCGGGCCTGGAGCGAGGCCGGCAGCGCCAGCTCGAAGGCGCCGAACATCGACGCGGCCATGACCGCGAAGACCAGCGCCACGAAGCCGATCACCCAGACGTTGCTCATCAGGCCGCCGAAGGCCTGGCCGGTGAGGGCCGCCCCCACGCCGAGGGCGGTGTAGGTGGCGGCGATGCCGCCCACGTAGAGGCCGGAGAGCACCGCGGCCTCGCCGCGCGACGCCTTGCGGGCGCCGAAGATGGAGACGGTGATGGGGATGAGCGGGTAGACGCAGGGGGTGAGGCTGGTCAGCACCCCGCCGAGGAAGGCCGCCAGGAAGGCGAAGGCCGGACCGGCCGACTCGATGATTCCCTTCAGCCGATCCTGGGTCTCACCGCCCGCCGATCCCGACCCCATCAGGTCGGGCAGGAGCAGGACGGCGGCGAAGGCGGCGGCGGCGAGAATGATCCGGCTGATCGGACGCATGGCAGACCTCGGTGGAAATTAAGGCAAACCCCGCTGATTCGCCCGGGAATCTTCGGTCCGCGACGTCTTGACCATGTACGCGAAATCCCTATACTCGACCCTTACCGTCCACGTTTGGCTCTCATCCCCGGAGAGCCACGTCGGCGCCCGAGAGGTTCCAAGGTCCAGATGAAGATCCCGATCTACATGGACAACCACGCGACCACGCCGGTCGATCCCCGCGTGCTCGACGCCATGCTCCCCTACTTCCGGGAGGAGTTCGGGAACGCCGCCTCCAAGAGTCACCCGTTTGGATGGCGCGCCGAGGAGGCCGTGGAGGCCGCCCGCGAGCAGGTGGCGAAGCTGATCGGCGCCTCCGCCAAGGAGATCGTCTGGACCAGCGGGGCCACCGAGTCGAACAACCTGGCCATCAAGGGCGCCGCCCAGTTCCTCAAGGGGAAGGGCAAGCACCTGGTCACCGCCGCCACCGAGCACAAGGCGGTGCTCGACTCGGTCCACGCGCTGGAGCGCGAGGGCTGGACCGCCACCGTCCTCGGCGTCGGCAAGGACGGCCGCGTCGATCCCGCCGCGGTGAAGGCGGCCCTCCGCCCCGACACCGTCCTCGTCTCGATCATGCACGCCAACAACGAGACCGGCGTGGTGAGCGACGTGGCGGCCATCGGCGCCGTCACCCGCGCCGCCGGCGTGCTCTTCCACTGCGACGCGGTGCAGAGCGCCGGCAAGATCCCCTTCGACGTGGAGCAGGCCAACGTGGACCTGGCCTCGCTCTCCGCCCACAAGATGTACGGCCCCAAGGGCGTGGGCGCCCTCTACGTGCGGCGCAAGCCGCGGGTGCGCCTCACCACGCAGATGGACGGCGGCGGCCACGAGCGCGGCTTCCGCTCCGGCACGCTCAACGTCCCGGGCATCGTGGGCATGGGCAGGGCGGCCGAGCTGGCGCTCCTCGAGCGGGACGCCGAGGCGGCCCGGGTGCTGGCGCTGCGCGAGCGGCTGCGGGCCGGCCTGGAGGCCGGGCTCGACCTGCTCACCACCAACGGGAGCCTCTCGCACCGGCTCCCCGGCAACCTCAACATCAGCTTCGCCTACGTGGAGGGCGAGGCCATGATGATGGCCATCAAGGACGTGGCGGTCTCCTCCGGCTCGGCCTGCACCTCGGCCTCGCTGGAGCCCTCCTACGTGCTCCGCGCCATGGGCGTCGGCGACGACCTCGCCCACAGCTCCATCCGCTTCGGGCTGGGCCGGTTCACCACCGAGGAGGAGGTGGACTACGTGATCCGCCTGGTCATCCAGAAGGTGAAGAAGCTGCGGGACATGAGCCCGCTCTACGAGATGGCCCGGGACGGGGTGGACCTCTCCAAGGTGGAGTGGGTCAACCCGCACTAGGGACGCAGGCGCAGCGCAGGCGGCGGTCGGGCGGCGGGCCGGGTTGCAGGGAACAGGCACCAGCGAGGGGATGGGAAGGAAGCGATGGCGTACTCCGACAAGGTGATCGACCACTACGAGAACCCCCGCAACGTCGGCTCGCTCGACAAGGAGGCCGACGACGTCGGCACCGGCCTGGTCGGCGCGCCCGCCTGCGGCGACGTGATGAAGCTCCAGATCAGGGTGAACGATCAGGGGGTCATCGAGGACGCCAAGTTCAAGACCTTCGGCTGCGGCTCGGCCATCGCCTCCTCCTCGCTCGTCACCGAGTGGGTCAAGGGCA
>WBZM01003709.1_pt1 | contig 11696 bp, 5 predicted proteins | sample 5204271 | NCBI WGS metagenome assembly WBZM01 (sample SAMN12344346, study PRJNA552823) | activated sludge metagenome | biome: Activated sludge suspended growth; feature: Nitrification reactor; material: Wastewater; isolation source: activated sludge from nitrification reactor of wastewater treatment...
GATCGGGCATACGGCGACGCAGAGATTGCAGTCGACGCAATCCCCGGCCGGCTTTCCGTTCGCCCGATGTTCAGCCGCCTTCTTGGCGGACATGCGTTCTTCGCCGCGATAATCGCGATAATTGACAGTGAACGCTTCCGGATCCCAGATCGCGCCCTGCAGGCGCGGCCACGGGCACATGAAGGTGCAGACCTGCTCGCGCGCGAATCCGGCCAGGCCATAGGTCGTTCCCGCAAAGATCGCGACCCACACCCAGGCGAACAGCGAGGCTTCGCCGCGGGCGAATTGCAGCAGGAGCGTCGGCGCATCGGTGAAATAAAAGACCAGCGCGCCGCCGGTCGCGATCGAAATTCCGATCCAGGCCGCATGTTTGGCGCCGATCTCGACGAGACGGCGCACGGTCAGCGGCGCGCCCAGCTTCTTCAGCCGCTCGCGCCGGTCGCCCTCGATCCAGCGTTCGACGGTCAGAAACAGATCGGTCCAGACCGTCTGCGGACAGGCGAAGCCGCACCACACGCGGCCGGCCACCGCATTGGCGAGGATCAGGACCGCCGCCGCCAGCACGAGCAGCCCCGTGAGGTAGTAGAGATCCTGCGGCCAGATCTCGATGAAGAAGGCATAGAGCCGGCCATGCTCGAAATCGAGCAGCACCGCCTGGTTCGGCTCGCCCAAACCCCGGTCCCAGCGCAGGAAGGGCAGCAGGTAATAGACGCCGAGGCAGAACCAGAGCATCGCCCATTTGATGCGGCGGATGCGGCCCGTGACCGACTGCGGAACCACCGGCCCGGCCCCCGCGCCGATGCCGCGGGCGCGCGAGCGGGCATGGCTGATGTCGAGAGCGACCTTCTTCGGCCTGGCGGCCGCGGTTCCCCCGGGCTGGCCGTGTACGAGCGGTGTGTGCAGCATCGGCGGGCGCGTCCGGGAGCGAGAACCGGTCATGATCGGGCGATACGCCTTTTCATGGACGGCATCTCTATTGTGGTATTTATTATGCCACTTTAATTGCGCCCGGATTGTGGTATTGTCAATGCCACAATCAGGACGCCCCATGCGACTTCTCGCCTCAACCGACATCGCCCTTCGCGTGCTCATGCTGCTCGGACGGCAGGACGCCGGCCGAATTCTGAATGTCGAGACGATCGCGACGCAGCTCGGCGGCCTGTCGCGCAATCACCTGCACAAGATCATCCAGGAATTGTCCGGGCTCGGCCTGTTGCGCGCGGTGCGCGGCGCCGGCGGCGGCGTCTCGGTGGCGAAGCCGCTCCACACCGTCCGGCTCGGTTGGCTGATCCGGCAGCTCGAGGCCGACCAGCCGATGGTCGATTGCTTTCGCGAGGGCGGCGGCGGCTGCGTAATCGATCCGCGCTGCCGGTTGCGCGGCATGCTGCAAACGGCGCGCGAGGCCTTCTACGACAGCCTGGATCAGCACACGCTCGCCGATTGCGCGAAAGGCGCCTGGTTCGGCGCTCTGGCCAAGAGGACGGTCGACGGCGACGAAAACCGCCCGCGGCGCGAACGTGCGCGGCAACCGACGTGAGGCGGACGCAGGCGCGCTGTTGCGTCTCGCGCAAACCGCGCCTGTAAGGGCCCCGCGACCTTGATATCCGGTCGACTCTTCGCCTCACGCCGGCCGGTCGCGGCAGGACCGCGCCGCGTCGTCCGCTGGAACGGCGCCGGCGTACAATGGCGCGTCCGCATGGCCATCGTGCATGACGCGCCGGTCGTTCGCGGCGGCTTCCGGCGACAGGCCAAGACTTGTGACAGCCTTGTCGACCATCGCCAAGTCGAAGCTGTATGGCCTCATGTCCTTTCGTTGACCAGATCCGCCTGCTCGTCTGGGCAGGCGGTCTTGAGCCTTGCGAGGGCATCGATCGAGTCGATCGTCTTTGCTGCCGCGTTGCCGTCCGCATCGAGTCTTGCGAGATCGGCGTTGATCTGCGCGGAAACCGTTCGCGCGAGACGTCGCTCCGCCTCCATCTCTGTTTCCGCTGTCGTGACCTGCCGCAGCTGCTCCCTCAGATTGGAGGCGATTTCGTCACGGACCGCGAGCAGCGTCTCTTCCTCATGGCGAGCATGCCCGGCGGCGTGCGTTGTGGCGGCGGCGAGCAGGCACGCCTTGTCCTTCAGCTCGCGCGCAACGCGGATCGTCCGATGTGAAATGACGATGCGGACATCGATCGACCTCGCTACTGCGCAGGGCGGCTGCGCGCCTCCCTCAACCTTGATATTGGCGCCGAACAGAACATTGGAACTGTACACGGCCCGCAGCGGGAGATGCGCGTCCCGGCCTGCGGCGCGGGCCAGACGCTCCAGCTCTTTGAGACTGGTGTCGAACACCGTCTCGACGGGTCCGGCAGCGATGTCGACATCGATCGGCACACCGTCCGGTTTCGGACACTCGGCTCGAGCAAACCCCGCGGAGAGCGCCGAAGCCAGAGTTGCGATACAGGCCGCCGAGACCCAGTTCATGAGGCGCTCCTGTGCGGTTGCATTGTCCCGGCATGCGCGGGGCTCTCCAGACAGTCCGCCGCTTCGATGCGCCGTTGTCCGAACATCAGGTACAGCGCCGGCAACACGAGAAGCGTCAGCAATGTTGCGCTGAGCAATCCGCCGATCACCACGACAGCCAGTGGCTTTTGCACTTCCGCGCCGGTTCCGCTGGCAAGCGCCATCGGCACGAAGCCGAGCGCGGCGACGAGAGCCGTCATGGCGACGGGTCGCAGGCGCGTCAGCGCGCCCGTGCGGATTGCTTCGACCAGCGGCAGACCTTCCAGCCGCAGCTGCTTGACGTAGCTGAGCATGACGAGGCCATTCAGCACCGCTATGCCCGACAGCGCGATGAAGCCGACAGCGGCCGATACCGAGAACGGCATGCCTGAAAGCCACAGCGAGGCCACGCCGCCGGTGAGCGCCAGCGGCACTGCGGTGAACACCAGAAGCGCATCTCGCAGCGAGCCAAGCGCCGCGTAGAGAAGGAACAGGATCGCGAGGAAGCAGGCGGGAACGACGATCATCAGACGCTGCCGAGCGGCCGCGAGATTCTCGAATTGACCGCTCCATTTGATCCAGTAGCCGGGCGCCAGTCGCACATCCGCCTGCGCCCTACCCTGCAGATCTTGCGCCACGGAGGCTACGTCGCGACCGCGCACGTTCGCCGTGACCACCATGCGGCGCTTACCGTCCTCGCGCGAAATTTGGTTCGGACCTTCGCGCTGCTCGAACCGCGCAACCTGTTTGAGGAGGATGCTCGGCGCCCGGCCGTTCGCTGCGCCTGGCAGCGGAACCGGCAGATTTTCCAGCGCGTCGATATCGCGCCGGACGTTCTCGGATAGGCGCACGACGATCGAGTAGCGCCGGTCGCCTTCGAACACGAAGCCAGCTTCGCGGCCGCCGATGGCGGCGCCGATCACGTCCTGCACCGCCGTTACAGTCAGTCCAAGGCGGGCGGCTTCCGCCTTGTCGATGGCGATATCGAGGAAAGGCAGACCGCTCGTCTGCTCGACCTTCACATCGACGGCGCCCGGCGTTGCCCGCATGATCCCGGCGATCTGGTTCGCCGCCTTGGCCATCGGTTCAAACTCGTCGCCGAACACCTTGACCGCGATGTCGCCGCGCACGCCCGCCAGCAGCTCGTTGAAACGCATCTGGATCGGCTGGCTGAATTCGAGATTGTTGCCCGGCAGCGCCGCGACAGCGGCGCCGATCTGTTCCTGGAGTTCGGACTTCGTCATTCTCGGGTCGGGCCACTGATCCTGTGACTTCAGAATGATGAACGTGTCCGATGCATTCACTGGCATCGGATCGGAGGCGACCTCCGCCGTGCCCGTCTTCGAAAAGACTGTCGCAACCTGTGGAAAGCGCGCGATCGCCTTCTCGATCTCGAGCTGCATCGCCTGTGACTGAGAAATCGACGTGCTGGGTATGCGCAGCGCGTTCATGGCGATGTTCTTCTCGTCCAGCGTCGGGATAAACTCCTGACCCAGCCGCGTGAACAAGAGCGCCGCCACGGCAAAGAGCAGAACGCCGGCCATCGCCGTCGCCGCCGGCGCGCGCATCGCCCGTCGCAGCGCCGGCTCGTACAGCCCGCGCAACCCCGACATCAGCCGGTTCTCCTTTTCCTCGACCGCGCCCGCGACGCCGATGGCGATCAGCGCCGGCACGAAGGTCAGGGACAGGACGAAGGCCGACAGCAGCGCGAGGATGACGGTGACGGCCATCGGCTGGAACATCTTGCCCTCGACGCCCGTGAAGGTGAGGAGCGGCACATAGACCAGCGTGATGATCGCCTGGCCGAACACGGACGGCTTGATCATCTCCTGAGCCGACCCGATCACCGCGCTCAGTCGCTCGGCGCGGTTGAGATCGCGCTTGAGTTCGCGGCGTCGTTCGGCGAGGCGGCGCAGCGTGTTCTCGGCGATGATGACGGCGCCGTCGACGATCAGGCCGAAATCGAGCGCGCCGAGGCTCATGAGATTGGCGCTGACTCGCGTCTCGACCATGCCGGCGAAGGTCATCAGCAGGGCGAAGGGAATGACCAGCGCCGTGATAATCGCCGCCCGGATATTGCCGAGCAGAAGGAACAGCACGGCGATGACGAGGAGCGCGCCCTCGGCGAGGTTCTTCGTCACGGTCTGGATGGTGGCGTCCACGAGCTGCGTCCGGTTCAGGACCGTCGTCACGGCGATATCCGGCGGCAGCGTCCGCTGGATCTCCTTCATCTTGGCGTCGACCGCGGCGGCCACCATTCGGCTGTTGCCGCCGATCAGCATCAGCGCCGTGCCGACAACGACTTCCCGGCCATTGGCGCTGGCGCTGCCCGTGCGCAGGTCCGCGCCGATGGCGACGACGCCGATGTCCTTCACGCGGATCGGCGCGCCCGCGCGCGCGGCGACGACCACCTCCCGTACATCCTCGATCGTCTCCAGCCGGCCAGTCGCGCGCACGACATAGCCCTCGCCGTTGCGTTCGATATATCTTGCGCCGCGGTTTGCGTTATTGGCCTCGAGCGCCGCGGCGATGTCGGAGAAAGACAGGCCGAGCCCGACGAGCCGGTCGGGATCGGGCTGCACTTGATACAGCTTCTCGTAACCGCCGATGGAGTCGACGCCGGCGACGCCCGTAACGGTCTTCACCTGCGGGCGAATGATCCAGTTCTGGACAGTGCGGAGATAGGCGGCCTTCTCGATCTCGGTCGCGAGCTTCTGGCCCTCCGGCGTCACATAGCTTCCGTCGCTGCGCCAGCCGGACGCTTGTTCCGGCGCGCCCGGCGCCGGCTTCGGCCCGAAGGCGACCGTCCACATGTAGATTTCACCGAGGCCGGTCGAGATGGGCCCCATACGCGGCTCGACGCCGACAGGCAGGGTGGCGCGCGCCTCGCGCAGCCGCTCGTTGACCTGCTGCCGCGCGAAATAGATGTCGGTCTTGTCGGTGAAGACGGCCGTGACCTGCGAGAAGCCATTGCGTGAGAGCGAGCGCGTGTATTCAAGGCCGGTCGTGCCGGCCAGCGCCGTCTCGATCTGAAACGTGACCTGCTTCTCGACATCCTGCGGAGAGAGCCACGGCGCGGTCGTGTTGATCTGCACCTGATTGTTGGTGACATCGGGCACGGCGTCGATCGGCAGGCGCGATAGCGACCAGCCGCCGAAGGCGGCCGCCATCAGGCTGAAAAATACCACCGACCAGCGATGGTGCACGGAAAGGGCGAGGATGCGCGCGACCATCTGGACCTCAGTGATCGTGCGAGGCTTCGGACTTGCCGAGCTCCGCCTTCAGCAGAAACGTGTTGGTGGCGGCGATTTTCTCGCCCTCCGCCAGGCCGGCGACCACTTCCACACGGTCGCCATCGGCCTTGCCGAGCCTCACGGACCGCCGCTCGAACCCTCTGTCGGTCCGCACAAATACGGCAGGCTTGCCTTCAATCGTCTGGATTGCGCCGCGCGGCACGAGCACAGCGGCGGGACCAGGCGTCAGATCGATCCTGGCCGCGACATAGGCCCCCGGTCGCCAGGCGAGATCGGGGTTTGGCAGGCTGGCGAGAACGCGCGCCGCGCGCGTTTCCTGATTGAGCACGGGGCCGATGAAGACGATGCGCCCGCGCGCCTCGCGCCCGCCGGGCGCCGAGATGGCCACGGCCTGCCCTTCGCGCACTTTGTCGAGGTCGGCCATCGGCACCGAGAGATCGACCCAGAGGCTCGAGAGGTCCGCCACGGTGTAGAGTTCGGACGGATCGTTGTTGGCGCCAACCGCCGCGCCGACATCCACTTTCCGTTCGATCACGCGCCCGGCGATCGGGGATTGAACCGGATATTGGCGAAGGTCCGACGACGCGCCTGGCTTGAGCGCGGCGATGGTCTGCGCGTCGAAACCGAGAGAGACGAGTTTCTGGCGCGCCAGCCCGACGCGAAGCTCCGTCGCGACGTAGGTTGCGCGCGCCTGCAACCAGGCCTGCTCGGTCGCTATCTTCTTGTCCCAGAGAATTTGCGTGCGGTCGAAAAGCGTCTTCTGAAGATCGAAGGCGACGGAGGCCGATAGAAATTCGCTCTTGGCGTCGGCAACCTCGCGACTGTCGAGGATTGCGACAATTTCGCCCTTCTCGATCCGGTCGCCAAGCTTCTTGTGCAACTGTGCGACCGATCCAGCGACTTTGGCAGGCACGCGCGCGAGGCGATCCTGATCGACCATGACCAGTCCGGGGGCGGCGAGCTTCTGCGCGATTGCGCCAGACGAGGCAGCGCCGACCTCGATGCGCGCGGCCTCGACCTGCGCCGGGCTCATTGCGAGATCGCCATGATCTTCAAGGCCCTTCTCGTCATGATCGTGATCCGCCTTGACGTCCTTGTTGGTCGGCTCGCCCTTGCCATGATTGCGAACGTCGCCGGGCTTCGCTGGCGCCTGCCTGTAGTCATCCTTGCCGGCGTGGCTGTGCTCGGCGTGATCGCCGTGCGCAGGTTTCGGGGCGGCGAGCGATACAACGGAAAAAAGGCACAGGAGGACGGAGGCCAGAACGGCCTCGACTATGAGGGATTTGCGCACGGTCTTGAATCCACGGCGGCGCGACGGCGCGTTACGGCAGCGCGTCAGCGATCACAGGTAAGGGTTGCGCGAGAGGCGCGCGAACTCCGCAAAGGGAGGACGATGGCCTCAGACCCTGGGCGGGCCGTGCGGAGGGGCGGCTTCGTAAGTTGCCGCGCGGGCGTTGAATAACGCATAGACCACGCGTTTTGCGTGGCGCTGAACGCCGCCCTGCTGAAGATGACAGGGCGCGAGCTGGTGATGTTCGCTGTGAACGTGGCCGCAGAGAGCGTCGGCGGGCGAGCCGTGCACTGCGGCGGGCGCTGTCAGCGCCAAGACTGAAGACGACGATGCATGCTCGCTCGTCCCTTCATCGAAGCCATGGCCGAAGACGCCGCAAGCGAATACGACCGCGACGAAAAGCGCGCACATCTGCCGCGCAAGCAGTCTGATTCGTGATGACGCCGATCGCCGAGCCATGAAAACCGTCTAGCTGCCGAATGCGTCCGAAGCAAGACGCCGCCGGGACAGCATATGCCGGACAGGCCCGTGCAGGCGACCTGATCGGGATTCGGCCGAACCGGCCAATATCAATTCAGAGCTGGAAGAACTTCGAGCGAGTCGGTTTCCGCTCGCGTCGGCGCCTGCATCCGATCGCTAATCTCCCAGGATAGCTTGAACGCTCGCCTGCTTCTCACCTCGACGAAACGCCACCCGTAACATCGCTCCCGCTTGCTTCACGATCGCCGCCGCCTCAGCGCTGTTCTTCACGGGCTGTCCGTCGATCCCGACGATGATGTCGCCGACTCGCAGACCGGCCGCCTGGGCGGGGCTGTCGCTGGCGACTTCCGTTATCCGCGCGCCGGCGGGCGCGTCCGATCCTGCATCGGGCGGCGCGTCAATCATGTAAATCCCCAGTTTCCATGCCCTGGGTTGCACAGTGGACTGCGCCGGAGATCCGAAATGCGTCAACAGTGCCTTCGCGGCTGCTGTCAGTTCGTCGCCGATCTTGGGCGCCCGTAACAAATAGGCGCCTGCGGCGTTTACGTTCGTCAATGCGATTGAGCGGCCGTCCGGCGCAAACGACAAAATCGTATCGCTGTAGACGCTCATGTCTGGCGGGCGCACTTCCAGCAATAGCTGGCGGGTCGCAACGTGCCATAGCCCGAGTTTCCTATTGCCGCCGAGCGTGGCGAGCAGCGCGCCGTCGGGCGACAGCACAGCGCGCTTGCTCGAGTCCGGCTCGGTTGCGCGGAAGGTTCGGACGTCGGTCGAATTGAGCGAAAACAGGTCGACGGTTCCCTTGTCGTCCACCACTACCATCTGCGTCGGATCCGAGGTCGCGCGAATGACTTTTCGATAGTTGGAATACTCACGGTCGAGTTGAATTGTCCCTGCGGCCTTGTTGGTCGCGACATCCCATTGCAACACTCGGCCTTTGCGGGTGACGAGAACGAGGCGCCGGCTGTCAGCAGAAAACGCCATGCCTGCGAATATATTGTCATCCCAATTGAATTCCGTGACCCGGACGCCGTCGGACGTCCGGAAAATTCGGATGTAATTGTCGGGGCTGCGCGTCGCCAACAGCGTTCCGTCCGGGCTGAACGACGATTGCCATTCGCCCTGCGCCAACGACCAGTCGACTTCGAACGAGCTCACGACGACGGGAGAATGCGCATCGAACAGAGAGAGGTTGCCGCTCTCTTCGTAGACCAGCAGCCTCGAATCCCGCGCAGCGAAGTGCAACCATCTCGGGATTTGTCGCAAGGCGGCGACAGTGACGAGCTTGCTCGAAGAAAGGTCGACAACGTGCAACTTTGAATCGTTCGTCGCCACGGCGAGAGCGCCGCCGCCGGCGCTCACCTCGATCTTCCGCACGACCTCATCGAAGGGAATCTCGCGCGCCAGTTCGCCTGACCTGAAATCGTAGATCTTGACCGACTTTCCGGCCGCGATCGCGAAAATCTTCCCTCCGCGCGACTCCGCCTCCATCACGACGTCGTCGTACTTCGCAATCTCCTTCCTCGCCGGGATATCGAACAGACGCGCGAACCGCGTTGCGCTCCTCACGTAGACCAGCAGGCGATCTCCATCCGGATTGAAAGCGGAGAAAACCGTGTCGCCGGCTTGCAAAGGCGCCGCAGCGATCAGCGCGCCGTCGGCGACCGAGAAAAGTCTCACAGTTCGGCTGTCTTGAACGAGGACGCTTGCGCCGCCTGGCGCGAGCCCCATGGACGTCGGTCTCAGATCGTCGGGAGAGCGCCAGATCGTCGCGCCTGTCGCCGTATCAAGGACAACGCCGGCGCCGTCGGCCAGCAAGACAGGAAGGCCAAAGCCCTCCTCCGACGCGCTGCCGAGCGGATCGACCGGGTCGATCCCTGAAATTTCCTTCAACAGAACCCCGGTCGCGCAGTCCCAGATCTGGAGATGGCCCGCCTCGTCGGCGGTCACAAGCCGAGTGTCGGACCCAGTGAAGCGCCAGCGACGCAAGGTCGCTTGCAATGACATGCGCCGCGGCTCCGCGGCGCCATCGCCATCGTGGATTTCGATGGACCGGGCGCCGGTCTGCGCGACAACCATGCGACCCGCGGCGCCCCCGTAATAATCGAGAAGTTCGCCCGGAAAGTGGATGTTGCGTACGAGCCGACCCGTGCCGCTGTCATAAATCGTCAGATCCTGGCTCTTGTCATTGCGGCGGCTGCGGGTCAGCACGCGCCGGCCGTCGCTCGTGAAGCTCGAATAGGCCCACGCCGGCGTAACGCCCGTAACCAGCGGAATTTGTTTCGCTCGATCAAGATCCCAAAGCGTGCTCGACGTCGTCCCCTCGTGATCGACAAGCAACCGTGTCTGATCTTCCGAGATGACGACCTTGCGCACCCCTCGCGCCGCCGACGCAATCTGCCCGACCGAGCGGCCCGTCGATAGGTCGACGAGTTCCGGCGCGCCGCCCAGCAGGAGGCGATCGCCGCGCTGCGCCGCGGCACGGCCGTTATCGGCTGCGTTCGCTTCTTTTTCGAACCGGGCGACGAGTGCGCCCGTCGAGAGCGTCCAGAGCGACGTTCGCCCGCCGCGCCCGCCCTTCATCTTCGTGGAAAGCGCAAGTGTGGTCTGGTCGGCCGAGAGAGTAAGAACGCCGTCCCCTCCATCCTGCTCAAGACTGAGGGCAGGACGGAGCGCGCCGGAGCGCCAAATCTCCGCAAACGTCTGCTTCTCCTTTCCGTCGTCGCCATAATCCTCTGCGATCAACGCCACGATCAGGCCGTCGTCGGTCACGAACGCCAGCTTCCGCGATCGCTTTGACGCAGGACGTTCGTCAATCATTACATGCGTGATACTCCCGCGCACGGTGTCGACGAGCGCAATCGCGTCAAGCGCAACTTTCGGCTTTACCGAGATTTCTTCGTTCCTGCCGGTCTGCTTCACGAGGCGCTTGAGTATCCTCGCGGTGTTCTGAAGCGTATCGGCATCCTCGGTCGGGGAGAAGGCGCGTCGCACAGCTAGCCAGCGCCCCGACGGCGAAAAGGAGACCGCGGACCATCGGTCGATCGCGAGGTCGCCGAGTTCTGGAGTTTCGACAAGTCCCGAAGCGGCGCTCCACAACGCCGTCTTGCTCTCGTCCTGGGCGCCGATCAGGATCGCATGCGCGGCCCTGTCGTCGATCGCGACGGCTCGCCACTTGTCGGCGATGCTAAGGCGCAACCCGTCCTCGTTGACGTTCCAAAGCCAGATTTCCTTGCCGCCATACGCGATCAGCTTGTCGCCGGCGGCAGACATTTCTATTAGCCGCGCGCCCGGCGGCGCGGTGAAGCGAGTCTCGATGTTCGCAGACCAGACGTTGACGATATTGTCTTCCGTCAGGAAGGCTAGCGTCCCGTCGTCGCCCTTGGCCGCCGAAATGATCTTGCTCGGAAACGTGCGAGTTGCGGTCTGCGCGCCGGTCGCAAGGGAGTAGACGACAACGGTCGTCGCATCTTTTGTCAGCGCCAGGCGGTTGTCGGGCAGCATCAGCGCAAATTTGTTCCCGACGACCCACTCGTCCGCAAATTTCCACGACAAATCGACCCGGCCCGTGGCTGCATCGACGATATAGACCGTCTTCTTGCCGACGATGGCAATTCTGCCGCCGTCAACCAGAAGAGTTACGAGGTCGATCGATTCCTCGCTTTCGTATTTGGTCAGATCGACGAACTGCTTTTCCGGCTTGTCAGGTTTCTTGTCTTGGGAATAGGCGAGCAACTGTCCATCGGACAAACGCCACACCCAAAAGCCGGAATAGCCAACCAGAAGCGCAAGCTTCCCATCGGCGCTGACCTCCAGGTCCTTGGCCCCGCTCCTATCGGCGTTCGGAAATTCGAGCGGCCTCGGCTTCGATCCTTTTGCGACGTCGAGGACGTACGGACGGGTATCGCCATTATAACTTGCGATGACAATCGAGCTTGCGTCTGCTGAAATACCTACGTTGCCTGGAGGCGTCGAAACGCGCTGGTCGAGCAAAATGGCGCCGTTTCCGGCGTCTCGCACCATCACGGACGGCGGATCTTGGTGCGTCGATACGAGCTTCTTGCCGTCCCGGCTGAACACAGCCTTGTAGACCGCCGAACGATTTTCGTACGAAGAATGCGCCTCCTTTGCCGCCATCAAATCATACATCTTGAGAAAGCCGTCGCGTGTGGCGATCGCGACAT
>WBZM01003711.1_pt1 | contig 11692 bp, 10 predicted proteins | sample 5204271 | NCBI WGS metagenome assembly WBZM01 (sample SAMN12344346, study PRJNA552823) | activated sludge metagenome | biome: Activated sludge suspended growth; feature: Nitrification reactor; material: Wastewater; isolation source: activated sludge from nitrification reactor of wastewater...
AGAAGCACCTTGCGCTCCTCGCCGAATTCGATCTTCTGGCCCGAGTCCTGAACGACGTCGTAGCCCGCGCGGATCGAGACGCTGAAGCCCTTGGCCTGCGCCAGGCGCTCCGCCATGCGCCTAAGGAGGGCCATGGCCTCACCATCTACCGGCTCAGTGCCCAGGATGGGCGCCCCATCATCCACCTGCCCGTCGGCCGCACCCTGATCCGCCGCCAACGCCGGTGACGCCAGCAGTGGAATACAGAGTGCGGGCCCTATCAGCCACGTCATGATCTTCATCATCGATTAGCTCCTCTGGTCATGGTTCCAAACGCAACCGGATCGGTCATTTCCCGGCGGATTCGGCCCCGCGGGGCCGAACGGTCGGATGCCGACCGCTTCGGCCGCCGCGCCCCTGGCAGTCCCGGTGACCCTACCGCCCAGGACTCCCATGCCCGGGTGTTCCACGCCCGAGGACTGGGCGATCGGGTGCATTGCCGGAAGACTGAAAACCGCCACTGCCAGGATCCTCGCCGCGAGCATGCTCGCTTGATACATTTTAGACCTGCTTTCGCCGCAAGGCCCTCAGCGCGGGGAAGAACAGGCGCAGAATACGCCTGGGCCTCGCTTGAGGACGAGACCGACATGGTCAAGCGGCCGTAGCCCCCGTTGACGGTCGCCATCCAGTCCATCCCGCCTTTAGCACCCCAAAGCAGATAGATGCCGATTTCATCAGCTGTCCCGTGTGAACATGAGCGGTTTCTAAGCCGCTCTTCTTGTCCCGCAGGCGCCCACCGGAAGCACAACTAACACCCGGCCCCACTGCCAAACAATCCTTCAAGCTCATGACTGCATACCATGTCTTTGGCGCACTCGCACTGCATTGCGTCGCGGCGGGGGTCGCGGCTCAGGATGTCGAGCCCCGGCGGTGGACACCCTTTCCCGTCGGCACCACGGTGGTCGGCCTGGGGGTGATCCGGGGCGAGGGCGACGTCGCGTTTGACCCCCTGCTCAAACTGACGGACACCAGGGTGGAGACCACGGCCACCGAAGTATCGGTTATCCACGCCTTCGACCTATTTGGCCAGACCGCCCGTGTCGATGTCCGGTTGCCCCTGCAGCATGTGCGGTGGCAGGGTCTGCTCGACGGTGCGCCACGCACGCGAGACGTTCGGGGGCTCGCGGATCCGCGCGTCAGACTCTCGGTCAACTTTATCGGGGCACCCGCGCTCAGCGGCAGGGAGTTTCAGGCCTACCACAGCGCCCACGCCAGCAACACGGTCGTAGGGGCGGCGCTGGCCGTGACCCTCCCGTTCGGGGATTACGACGAGGACAAGCTGCTGAATCTGGGCAATAACCGCTTCGCCCTCACGCCCCAGTTGGGCGTGGTCCACAGCCAGGGACACTGGTCCTACGAGCTGACCGGCTCGGTTTCGCTCTTTACCGACAACAACGAGTTTCAGGTCGACCAAAGGCGTGAGCAGGATCCGCTGTTCGCCCTCCAGGCGCATGTCGTCTTCGCTCCCGGTCCCTGGTTTGCGTCCCTGGGAGCGGCCTACGACTGGGGAGGGGAGTCCAGGGTGGAGGGGGTAGCGAAAGGCGACTATCGGGAGACGCTCTTCTTCGGCCTTTCCGCGGGGATTTCCATCGGCCAGCAATCGAGCGTGCAGGCCACCTATGTCGGCAGCCGCGCCCAGAAAGCCATCGGCTCCGACAGCGACAATGTCGGGCTGGCCTATACGATTCGATTTTGAAGTCGCCAAGTGGGGGCTATTTACCCTGACAAAGCCCATTCCCAGGCGCGCCAGTCCCGATGCGGAAACCCGGCATCCCTTGCACATCGCCCGCCCTATCCCTCCCAAATCGTCTATGCTGGATTCCAGGATCTTGCCCGGGGCTGCGCTATTCATGAGGGTATTTTGTCAAACATGACCAACATCCTGGATCTCAAGTCGGAACCGGAGTTTCAACTGGGCGGTCCGTCCTATCGCCTCATGCAGCGCATCGGCCTCATCAAGCCTGGCAGTCGCTCGCTGCTGCGCCGGTATATCGCCTTCGTCCTGATCACCTGGGTGCCGCTCCTGGTCCTGGCCTTGCTGGAGGGTAAGGCCCTGGGGCCGACACCGCAGGAATCCTTGCTGCTGGATTTCGCTACCTACGCCCGCTTCCTCCTCGCCGTGCCCTTGCTCTTCCTCTCCGAGGTCATCGTCGGACCCAGGTTTCGAAAAGCCGGACGCCAGTTCATCGAGGGTCGCTTTATCCGCGAGCAGGATCTCCCCATCGTCGAGGCCGCGGTGCTTCGCACCCAGCAGCGCCGGGAGGCCCTGCTACCGGAACTGCTCATGCTCGTCATCGGTTTTTCCGCGCCCTGGATCTTGCAGATGGAAGACTGGGCGGGGGGCGGGGCGATCATTTCCTGGCGGTCCGGTAGCGGCGAGGCACTGCTGGGCTTGTCTTGGGCGGGGCTCTGGTATCAGTGCATCGCCGTCCCCCTGCTGCAATTTTTTATGTTCCGCTGGCTCTGGCGTCTCGTCATCTGGATCCTGTTCCTGCATGACCTGTCTCGGCTGGACCTGAGGCTGGTTCCTACCCACCCCGACCGCGCCGCGGGGCTGGGCTTTCTCGGCGGCGCCCACCTCTCCCTTGCCATCTTTCCCTTTGCTTTCAGTTGCGTCCTCAGCGCCCACATCGCCTACCAGATCTACTTCGAGGGCGTGGCCATAGATTCCTTCCGGCTACTCTTCGTGGTCTACCTGGTGACCATGGTCGTGCTCATCCTCGGCCCCCTGCTGATCTTCACCCCCCAACTCGCCCGGGCCCGGCGGCGGGGGATGCGGGAATACAGCCTCCTCGCCAACGATTACAACCGCGCCTTTCACCAGAAATGGGTGAGCGGCCCGCCCCCGGAGGACGAACCCCTGCTCGGCAGCGGCGATATCCAGTCCCTGGCCGACCTGGGCAACAGCTTCGGCTTTATCCGCGACATGAAGGTCTTTCCCTTTAGTCAGCAGCAGATCCTGCAGATCGCCATCGTCTCCTCCCTGCCCGGTCTGCCCTTGATCTTTTTGGTGATGCCGGTGGGGGAACTGTTGCAATTGCTGGCCGGGGCCCTGCTCTGAAACAACCGTTCAGCCCCCTCTCTCCAACTCTCCCCCGCCAGGGTGGAAGTAGCTAGAGAATTAGCGGCTTGTGCCATGGAAACCGCCTCTCGTCCGATAAGATCTCCACAGTCACAAATACCGACTCCCTCCCAAGCCTACTGATACCATTCACTTTTTATACTGGAGCAAGACATGAGCCAGAATGACAAGGGCCATAAGCCAAACCACGCCAAAGACAAGAAACCAACCAAAAACAATCAACGGGTCGATAACCCCGCCGATGAGCTCGCTTCGCCGGAGCGCTCCGGCACCGATGAACTTGCGGAGCGGTCCGCCAAGCTGAGTCGTAAGGTCTATGAAAAGGAACTGGCCAAGCTCCATGTGGAGCTGGTCAAGCTCCAGGAGTGGGTCAAGCAAGAAGGGCTGAAGGTCATCATCGTCTTCGAGGGCCGCGACGGGGCGGGTAAGGGCGGCACCATCAAGGCCATCACCGAGCGCGTCAGCCCGCGGGTCTTCCGCGTGGTCGCCCTGCCCACGCCGACGGAGCGGGAGAAGAGCCAGATGTACGCCCAGCGCTACATGGCCCACTTCCCGGCGGCGGGGGAGATCGTGATCTTCGACCGCAGTTGGTACAACCGCGCCGGGGTCGAGCGGGTGATGGGCTTCTGCACCGAGGACCAGGCCAAGCGGTTCCTGCAAATGACCCCGCTGGTGGAGCGGGCCATGGTTGACTCTGGCATTATCCTGATCAAGTACTGGCTGGAGGTCAGCCCCGAGGAACAGACCCGCCGCCTGGAGGCGCGCATCGACGATGGGCGCAAGGTCTGGAAGCTCTCCCCGATGGATCTCCAGTCCTATAGCCGCTGGGACGACTACACCAAGGCGCGGGATGAGATGTTCGCCACCACCGACAGCTCTTGGGCGCCCTGGTTCGTCGCCAACTCGGAATGCAAGAAACGGGTGCGGCTGAACGTCATTCATCACCTCTTGAGCCGCATCCCCTACCAGGAGGTGAAGCGCGAGAAGGTCAAGCTGCCCGAGCGCAAACACCTGGGGAAATACCAATCGCCGGATTATCCCTTCCGTTTCATCACCGAGCTGTATTGAGGGCCCGGGGGAGCTGGCCAGCGTCCGTCGCTGCTTATGCCTGGAGTCGAGCCAACGGTCATGCGGGGGTGCGTCACGTCCCTGAATAGGAGCGGCCTTGCCGTGAAATTCCCGCCAAGTGCTTGCCGTGGTGGGAATGACGGCCGTACCCCACCTCAGGCGATATTGCCCTCTTCGTCAATTGTGACGCGCCCTCCTCACTGCTAACATGCCCGCGCGCCTAACACCCTACCCGGATGATCAATCTGCCGCCGCACCGGACGGTAACTCGGTTGGCTGCCGGGTTCTTCCCTGCCGCTGGGCGCCTCCCACCCCTGCCACCCTCCTTACCCCTTGCCCAAGGAAACATCGATGACCTTGTCACAAAAAGAAAATGGCTTGATCGAAGTGCTGGTCCAGCGCCTGGAAGAACAGCGCATTCCCCGTGCCCTGGACATCAAGGCACGGGTCGATAACGGCGAGCGCCTCAACGATTTCGACCTCAGCTTTTTGGAGGAGGTCTTGCAGGATGCCATCGAGGTCAAGCCCTTCATCGACCAGCATCCCGAATGGCAGGAACTGTCCGCCCGCGTTATCGCGCTGTACAAGGACATCACCACCCAGGCCCTGGCCAACGAGCAGGCGGGCAATCAGGGCTGAGAGGCGGTGGAGCCGCGGCGCGAACGGCTTGACGCCCGCGCCCGGGCACTTCATCTCACACCACCGTCGCTCCGCTCTCAGCCAGGGAACACCCCCTTATGCGCCCCCTTCGCCTCATCTCCCTGACCTGCTGGCTGGGCCTCTGGCTCTGGCTCTCCCCGGCCCTGGCCGGGGAAGTCCTGGAAGGGGTCAAGGCCCGCGGGACCCTGCGCTGCGGGGTGAGCGAGGGCATCCCGGGTTTTTCCGAGAAGGACCCCAGTGGGCGCTGGGTGGGGCTGGACGCCGACTTTTGCCGCGCGGTGGCCGCCGCCGTGGTCGGGGATGGGGAGAAGGTTCAATTCGTCCCCCTCTCCACCTCGGCCCGCTTCCCGGCCCTGCAAGCGCGCAAGATCGATCTGCTGGCCCGAAACACCACCTGGACCCTGGTCCGGGAGGCGGTGATGGGGGTCCAGTTCACCGCCACCCTCTTCTACGATGGTCAGGCCTTCCTGGTCCCGACGGAGAGCCCGGTCAAACGGGTCACCGACCTGGGCGGCGCCACCATCTGCGTGCAGAAAGGCACCACCAGCGAGCGCAACCTCCAGCGCTATTTCGCCCGTCGTCAACTCGCGGTCACCCCCCTGGTCCTCGATGCGATACCCAAGGCCAGCGAGGCCTTTTTTGGCGGTCGCTGCCAGGCCTTCACCGCGGATAGCGGCCAACTCGCCGGCCTGCGCATCCTGGCCCCCAAGGGTCGCCAGGCCTATCGGCTGCTGCCGGAACTGATTTCCAGCGAGCCCCTGGCGCCGGCGGTCTGGGGCGGGGATCAGCAATGGGCCACCATGGTCCGCTGGGTCCTCTTCGCCCTGATCCATGCCGAGGAACTGGGCTTCACCCGCGCCCTGGCCAATGACCCCCCACCGGATTTCGTATCCACCCTGCTGAACTGGAATCAGGAAGAGGCGGATGCCCTGAGCAACGCCATGGGCGTGGCCCCCAAGTGGGCCCTGCGGGCCGTGGCCGCCGTCGGCAACTATGGCGAACTCTTCGAGCGCAACCTGGGTACGGGCAGCGAACTTGGCCTGGAACGAGGCATCAACCGTCTGTGGCGGGATGGCGGCCTGATGTATGCACCCCCTTACCGGTAAGCCGGACCGGCCTTGGATCAGGGTTATGGGTTGGCAGGATGCAGGCACCATTTCCCGTTCGGCCGGATAGCCCCCCCTACCCCGCACCCGCGCGCCTTCAACCGTCACCGCTCTGATCAGCCATCTCCATGACCGATATACAGATCTATCTCACCATCGGCGTCTTTGGCGGCGTCATCCTGCTGATCGCCCTGGATCTGATCGACATGACGGTGGCTGCCCTCCTCGGCCTCTGCGTGCTGGTCCTGACCGGGGTGTTCAATCGGGACGACATGCTGGAGACGGTGCGGATCGCCAGCGGCCCCATCGCCCTGCTGTTCGGCGGCATGGTGGTGGCGCGGGTCCTGGCCAAGACCGGGCTTTTCGAGCACTTGGGGGCGTTATTGTTGCGCGCCACCGGCGGCAGTGGACGGCGCTTCCTGCTGTTGCTAGTGGCCCTGGTAGCCCCCCTCTGCGCCCTGCTACCCAATGCCACCACCGTCATCCTGGTCGCGCCGGTCATCCTGGGGGTCTGCCGGGCGCTGAAGATCGACTTCGTCGGCCCTCTGGTGCTAACCGCCATCATCAGCAACTCCGCCGGCCTGCTCACCCTGGTTGGGGACCCGGCCACCTTTCTGGTGGGCAGTGCCATTGGCCTGAGCTTTGGTGAATACCTGCGCCAGGTCAGTCTGGGCGGCTTGCTGGCGGTCCTGACCATCGTCCCCCTCCTGCCCTGGCTGCTGCGCGACACCTGGTGCCTGCGCACGACCCTCCCCGAAGAACAACCATTACCCCCCATCGAACGCCCGGGCTTCATCCTCCTGGCCCTGACGGTGCTGGTGATCATGGTCCTGCTCTTTTTGTTCGGGGAATGGCTGCCCAGCAGCGTGAGCCCGCCGGCGGTGGCGATCATCGCCGCCAGTCTGGCCCTGCTGGTCATCCATGGCCTCAAGGTCGAGCCCGTCGAGGAGGTGCTGCGCGACCTGGACTGGAAGACCCTGATCTTCCTCGCCGCCATCTTCGCCCTGGTCCAGGCCTTCACCAAGACCGGGCTGCTGCAGGGCATGTCCCTCCAACTCTATGCCTGGTTCGGGGCCGATATCACCCAGGTGGCCCTGATCCTGCTGGCGGGGATCGGCGTGCTCTCTAGCCTGCTTGCCAATATCCCCGTGGTCGCCGCCGCCCTGGTGATGGCCAAGGGCTACCTGGTGGCGGCGGACGCCGTACCGGAATTCGCCCTGGCCGCCAGCTTCACCGACTGGCCCACGGCCACCCTGCCCTTCTTCATCTCCATGATGTTTGGCGCCACTCTGGGCGGTAACGCCACCCTGATCGGCGCCTCAGCCAATATCGTTTGCGCTGGTATCTGCAACAGCCAGGGAGGGCACCTGACCTTCCTGCGCTTCGCCCGTTACGGCGTCCCTATCACCCTGGTGCAGTTGGCCCTGGGCGCGGGCTATGTACTCGTCCTGACCAGCCTCCTCGCACCCTGAGCCCCAATGGTCACGACGAGGTGCGACAAATGACCACGATTGACCCAAGCCAAATATAACTTATTGATTATCAATCAATTTAAACGCTAGCCGAGATCCAATTCATGCCCTTCCGCCTTGCCCGCCTCGCCCACTCCGGACCAGCCTCAACCTCCCCAGTGCACGGGCTAGTCCCGCTGGCTCCCAAATCAACTTCTGGTTTTCTGCCGTCTGATTCGGCGCCGTCCAATTCCCGGGTTTCAGGCCACGTGCCCCCGCGACGCCGGGCCTTCTCACTGGCCCTGACTCTGGGCCTCGGCGGTGGCCTCCTGCTGGCAGGTGGCTGCGCCAACAGCCCGGACGCCGGGGGCGCCGGGGCTCAGAACCTGCTCGGCAACAGCACCCAAGTCACCGTCAGCGACCCGACCCGCTTCACCCAGAGCGGCTTCCTCAGCGACTATGGGCGGCTGAAGACCGTGCCCTGGGGCGATGGCCTCCAGTGCTGGAGTCAACCCCAACTCCAGGCGGCGGACTACGATAAGCTCCTGATCACTCACATGACCGTCAAACTCAAGGATGGTCAGCAAGCGGGCGTCGACCCCAGTGATCTCAAGGCCCTGACGGACTACTTCCACCAGTCCCTGGTCAAGGCTCTCTCCCCCGACTATCGGATCGTCAAAAAACCCGGACCCGGCGTCCTGGCCCTGCGCATCGCCCTCACCAATCTGGTGCCGACCCAGGTCGGCGAAAGCGCCCTTGGTACCCTGGTGCCTTATGGCTTCGTGGCGGAAATCGGCTCCGGGGCCGCCACCGGACGTCCCGCCGGCTCCACGCCCTATCTGGGCGAGACGGGCATCGAGCTGCAAGTGGTCGATGGCGGCACCCAGAGGATCCTTGCCGAGTGCCGGGACACGGAGATCGGCCGCAAATACGCCGCGGATGACAAGAACGGCATCGGCGGCGCGGTTCAGACCTGGGCCAGCGGCTACGTCAATTCCTTCCAGCAGTGGGCCTATGCCAAGGACGCCTTCGACAAGTGGTCCGCCCTGATCGCCGAGCGCCTGGCCAAGCTGCGGGGGGCAAAACCGCAAGGATGACCCACAGGCGCGCCGCGCGTCAGTCCGTCTCCCAGCCCCGATCCGCCTCAGGGCGGGTACTGGGCTTGACGGCGCCGCGGCGCGGCTTCGGCAGCGCGACCTGAGCATCCTCGATGTGGGCCTCCAGGACCGGCAGCGGTTTCTCGCGGCGGCCCAGTCCCAGGAAACCCGCGCCTGCCCCCCCATTCCCCAGCCGGTCCTGACGGGCCCGCACCCCATAGCCGATGGCGGCGCCGCCGGCGGTGGTCAGGGCGAGCATCCCCAGGGAAATCATCTGGGTCATCAGTAACAGCAAGCCCGCCCCACCCCCGCCGGCAATCAGGAGTCCGGTCTTGAATTGACCGCCAACCCGGGCGCGCTGCTGCTGGCGTTCCGCCTGGCGCTGGGTGTTCTTGACCTCCCGGGCCTTATCCTGCTCCGCCCGAACTCGGATCTTCTCCCGCTCCCGGGAAAAACTCGCCTGCACCTTGGCCAGGGCCTCCTTGCGCGCCCCATCGGCAATGGCGTTGAACCAGAGGGCGGTCATGGCCGCCAAGGTGATCCCCAAGGCAGCGAACAGGGGCCAGGTCTGGGTCAGGTCGGTCCGCAGGGCCGTGTAGACCAGCAGGCCGGTGGAGCCTTGCAGGAAAACGATTCCGATCAGGAACTTGATGAGACTGGATATGTGCAGGGTCAGCATGGGGCAATAAAATTTCAGGAGAGAGAATCAGTACGCGGCAGGAGGATCAGAGCCTTATGCCAGGTCGAGGGATTAGCAAACGAAAACAGTGCCAAGGAGGGCATCCTTTAGGAACCCTCCGCACCGCCATGACGCATCAGCAAGGGGTCGACCATACCCGCCTCACTAAAGCCTCTCGCGCGCAACTGGCAGGAATCACACTGCCCGCAAGGCCGGCCCTCCGGGCCAGGATCGTAGCAACTGCTGGTGAGACCATAGTCGACCCCCAGGGCAATGCCACGTTGGATGATCTGGGCCTTGGTGAGTTCGATCAGGGGGGCATGGATCTTCAACCGCTGGCGGCCCTCGACCCCGGCCACGGTGGCGAGGTTGGCCAGTCCCTCGAAGGCGGCGATGTACTCGGGCCGGCAGTCGGGATAGCCGGAGTAGTCCAGGGCATTGACGCCAATGAAGATATCGCTTGAGCCCAGTACCTCCGTCCAGGCTAGGCCGAAGGATAGGAAAACGGTATTGCGCGCCGGGACATAGGTAATCGGGATCTCCTCCGCCAGATGCTCCGGGGGACGGCCCTTGGGCACCGGAATGTCCGCCGTCAGGGCGGAGCCGCCAAAGCGGCGCAGATCGATATCCACGATGACATGTTCGGCGACGCCCAGGGCCAGGGCCACCCGCTGGGCGGCCTCCAGTTCCACGGCATGACGCTGGCCATAGCGAAAGGACAGGGCGTAGGGCGTGAAGCCCTCCGCCTTGGCGATAGCCAGGGTGGTGGTAGAATCCAATCCCCCGCTCAGCAGGACCACGGCCTTAGTCATCTTCAACCTCCTTCGTGTTCACGGCTGGCAAGGGGCTCTGTCCCCCCTGCGGGTAATGGAGCGGTCAGGCAGACGGAGTCTCTGATACATTTCGTTTTCGGAACTCATACACATCGCATCTTAGTTTTCGGCCTCGATGGGGAGGGTCGGAAAAACCGAAAATCGATGTGCGATGTCTGAACTATTCAGGCACATCATCCGATCATCGCCAGGATTCAAGTATACCCATGAAGACCCTCATCACTCCCGGAAACCTGGTCCTGCTGTCACTGGTGGGGGCAGCCCTGGCTGGATGCGCCACCAAGGTAGGGACCCCGGGCGGGGAGGTAACCTGCTACTCCTCCCGGTGCGTCGAGGAGATGCGCGCCTGGAGCCAACAGGCCTACCGCCAGCGGCAATACGAGGAGGAGCAGGCCCGCCACGCAAGCGCCAAGACCCCGGCGCCCCCCGTCCGGGCGAAGCCCGCTCCCGCTCCCGCCCCGGTCAAGGCCCCGCCCGCACGACAAACGCCCCAGCAAGTGCCCTGCCCCGCGGGCATGATCCCCAACGGACCCCCTGAATATGGCTGCATCTACCCCCGTCGCTAACCCGATTGCCCAGGAGATTAGTGTGACACCACCTCTGGGCGCGATTCAGGCCAGGTCCGGCCTGGAGGAGGCCGGGCCAAGCGACCCCCCTTCCGCCCTGGGTGACCTTGCCACCTCCCCTCCGACCGGACCCTTGTCCGGGGACCCCCGACTGCGGCTCGTCTTTGGCGCCAGCGGCTATATCGGCACCTACCTGGTGCCGCATCTGCTCGGCGCCGGGGCGCGGGTGCGGGTCTCCTCCCGCCAACCCAAGGCCCTGGCGGCGCGGGGCTGGCCAGGGGTGGAGATCGTCGGCGCGGACGCCCTGGACCCGGCGACCCTGCCGGCGGCCCTGGCGGGGGTCAGTATCGCCTACTACCTGGTGCATTCCATGGCGGCGGGCAAGGCCTTTGGCCGCCTGGACCTGGAGGCGGCGGCCAATTTCGCCCGGGCGGCGGCCGCGGCGGGGGTGGAGCGGATCTGCTACCTAGGTGGCCTGGTGCCGGAGGACGCGGAAAGCGAGCATATCGTCTCCCGCCGGGACACCGGGGACGTGCTGCGTCAGGGGCCGGTGCCCGTCACCGAGATCCGCGCCGGCATCATCGTCGGCCCGGGATCGGCGGCCTTCGAGGTGATGCGCGACCTGGTCTACCACCTGCCGGTGATGGTCACCCCGCGCTGGGTCACCGCCAAATCCCCCCCCATCGCCCTCGACAACCTGCTGGAATACCTGACCATCGCCCCCGGCCTACCGGAGACCGCCAACACCATCCTCGACGCCGCCGGCCCCGAGATCCTGACCTACGCCGGGATGATGCGCATCCTCGCCGAGGCGGCGGGCCGACGACCGCCCCGCATCATCGCCCTGCCGGTCCTGACGCCCAAGTTCTCCGCCTACTGGTTGCGCTTCGTCACCGCCGTGCCGACCAACATCGCCCGGGCCCTGATCGAGGGCCTCAAGCACGACTTCTATGCCCATCCCCAGGAACTGCGGCGGCTGGTCCCCCAGCATCTGCTGAACTTCCGGGAAGCCGTCGCGGCCGCCTTCGCCGCGGAACGAGAACAACAGGTCCTGGCCCGCTGGACCGAGGGAGCCTTCAACATGCGCCAGGGTCGCATCGACTACGCCTAT